>ERZ889078.1457-NODE-1457-length-18738-cov-36.181555_pt1 | contig 18738 bp, 24 predicted proteins | sample MGYA00521266_ERZ889078 | MGnify/ENA primary metagenome ERZ889078 (study PRJEB32303, sample SAMEA104408618) | aquatic metagenome | biome: Brackish water; feature: Pelagic; material: water | place: Baltic Sea | collected 2014-06-16T06:34:00 | depth 76,534 m ...
GAGCTACCCCGGCATAATATATGGTCAAAAATTTGGGAAATTAAATGATTCTAATGAACCTTGCAAGAGACATAGTTCTAGCTTTATTAAATAACAATGAACGAACAACTATTGAAACAAAGACTAGAACCAATAGAGAATATACAAGATCAAAAATGGCTTGATAAAGTATATCGGAAATCACAGTCAGAAAGGAGTAGATTTGTAGCTAAAACTTCTCTAAAATGTTTTGATATTTTCTGTCAATCTCAGGGAGTAGAGAGACATTCAGATCCTGATGTAACGTATGGCTACATACCCAAGATGGTAGAGCAGTATCTTACATTGTATAACCCAAAGCCAAATCCTAACGTTTTGGTTAGGCCAGATATACGAAGTATATGCAATTCACTGGATAGTTTTGTTGGATTTATGGGAGAAAACCATGACGAAATTCAACTATCTGAAAATGCGACATTCAAGAAAAAGAGCTCAAAGACTACCGAGTTGTATTTTGGATTCGTCAAGACGTATCTTAGACAAGTACATGATGTTAGAGTTTCAACCGAAGATGTAGGAGATTATGTAACACTACCACGAAAACCAAAAGAACCACGAAAGCCAGTATCTCTAAAACAACTCAAAGCGATATTGAATACTGCAAGTCCAAAACGCAGAGCATTGTATTCTGTATTGATCTCAAGTGGAATGAGGGTTGGAGAATCTTTATCTTTAACAAAACAGAATCTCCACTTAGATGAAAGTCCTGTCAGAGTAACTATTAACGCAGACAATACTAAAGGAAAACAGGGTAGAGACACATACATTTCAAGTGAGGCAGTTGAAAAATTACTTCCAATTCTTGAGGGAGTTGAAGACCATGTCCAATTCTTTTCATGTAGAAAAGATCCTGCAGGAGATGTATCAAACGAGGGCAAACGTTTTGGAAGCTTGAGAGAAAGATTAGGCGTGAAGAATAATGACAAGAGAGCAGATAAGGAACACAATGGAACAGGATTCTTTGAAATGTATCCCAACTCTGTAAGATATGTGCTAAATATTCATTCAATGAGAGCCTACTTTGTAACTAAAGCCTCTCAAATCAATGGCTCTGATTACAGCCATGCCTTATCTGGGCATGGAGCTTATCTCAAACAATACATCCGAATACCTGAGAAAGAGAAAGCAGAATTATACAAGAAATTAGAGCCTCATCTATTCGTAGAATCTATCCGATTACAATCAGATGGAGTCAAGGATAAGGAATTTGCTCAAATGAAAGAAGACATGATTGCTCTCAAAGAGGAATTAGAGAGACAGAGAAAATACAGCCAACAAACAGCACTAACTTAGTGCATTTTTTATTTTAATACGTGAGCATTTATTTTCTTGGCAATTTTTATGCCTCGTCTTTGTTGTCTGTTAGTAGCCTTACTAAACATTTTACGTTCATATCCTGGAATAGTCATTGCGTTATCAAGTCCTTGTTTTAATGCCAAAGTCTGAGTAAAATCAAGACCTTCTAAAATTTCAAATGTTCTTCTGATGGTCTGATTACAGCGTTCGATTATTTTTTTAAGTTCTTCTTTTTCCTGTTTGGTTAAACGAGTTGAATGTAATTCTAATGTAAATTTTGGAAGTGAAAACATAGCAGAACGTAAAAGGGTGTAGCCAAGTACAAAAGGCTCTTCATTGACTCTTAATTCTTCCATGGCCTTATCCAAATCAAAATCCATAAGTTTTCTATCTTCTACATCAGATAATATTTTATTTTTTGTCGGTTTAGTTTGAATTGAATATCTGTACACATCTTTTTTGATGATACCTTCTTCTACCAGTTCTTTTAACCCTAATGATAATGCGCCCCTTCCCATCTTAAGTTCTCGATACATTTCCTGAAAAGATCCATCTCTATTCTTACTGAGAAATTCAATTATCTTTTCTTGTCTTTGGGGTCTTGCTCTCATAAGTACCAGTTACCCATACCAGTACCGGAACCGGTACTTAAGTTTAATAATTTTGTGAGGTATGTGATATGCGTACCCCGATAACAATCAGTCTTGAAACTGAATTTATTGTAAAAATTGACAATGCTAAAGGTAGGAATGAGCCTAGATCACGCTTTTTAGAAGATATAATTTCAGATTATTTAGGAAAACCTGAGGAAAAAATCCCTCAGCCCAAAGTATCCAAGACAACCAAATCAAAGGAGACTAGGTAATGTCTATCTCAGTTTTTAAAAATAAAAGGCTAGAAGTTACATATCAGAAAAGCAGATTACCTCAACGAAGGAATCCGATCTTTATTCAAAGATTTGATGGAGTTCAATGCAAGTATTGTATTGAGAGTACAAAAGATAGTAAAGGTAGGAAAAAACATTATCATTCACTCAATCAATTGCATGGTCATTTGTCATACGACCATAGAACAGAAGATTTCAAAGAGTATCTCATGGGTCTAGCTGACCTGGTAATATCAGGTGATTTACAATGAATGTTTGTTGTAACAATACCAAGAGGTATAAAATTACATTCAATATCGGTAATGCTGAAAAATCAGAATGGTTAATTTGTGAAAAACATTCTGACGAAGAACCATTGTTCCAGACTCATATTATTTCCAAAAAGGAATTAAATTAATGGCAAACATACTCAAAGAGCCGACAGGAAATTTTGATCCTACTAGACCACTAACTAGGGATATTGAAATCATAGAAAAACCAAAGGAGAAATGGTTTCAATGTACTCACTGTGATGCTGAAAGTCAATCTTTCAAGGCATTTGAGTTTTGCAAACAAAAAAGACATGAAGTAATTACAGTTTACAGACCTGCCGAATTATCACAAAAACAGATTGAAGAACAAAAGATTTTCAAAAATGATGACTATGACTTGGTTGCAGAATTAATCAAAAAAGAAAAACACTTTCTGACACTGAGAGAAACTGATGATATTTGGTATTACAATAACGCGGAGGGCATTTACAAGCCATACGGAAATACAATAATCGAGGATCAATGCCAAAGATTGATTCACAGATGCAAGAACCAGACCACAAGAGAGGTTATTGGAACCATAAAACGAGACAACACAAGGATTGATTCCAGTGAATTGTTTGATTCAAAAATAATTTGTGCGTTGGATGGGATACTTGAATCAGACTTTACGATTAAATCGCATTCCCCTGAATACATGGTATATTCAAAACTGCCATTCAATCTAAAACCAAAATACGTTAATCTCAAGTTATGGAATCATATTCTCACGATCATTGATGTTCGTGACATCAACTTGATTATGGAACTGATTTGGATTTGTGTTTCATGGACCAACCCATTCAAAAAGATGTTTATCTTCAAGGGCATACAGGACACACAAAAAACAGCACTTGCAAACATCATTACTTGGATAATTGGAAAAAAGAACGTATCGACCCAAAAACCTGAAACCTTCCTTGAAAAAGGATCAAGGTTTGCAACTTCACATTTTATCGGAAAGCGAATGAATATAGCTGGTGAGATTGGAAACTTTACCGAACAGTGGCTGGAAAATCAAAAGGCATTGGTTGGAGGGGAAGAACAGAGCACAGAAACAAAGTTTTCAAACGCAGAGAGGGTTTTCAATCCCGAGCATTTTGTTTTTCTTTATACTACAAATTCTCTGGGAGAAATATATTCGAAGATAAATGATAATTCGGTCATTACAAGGTTTCAATTTATCATATTTAGAAACCAGCTTCTAGAATCCAAAAAGAATGGCCAATGGTTTAACTCATTTTTTAAAGATGATGAAGATAAACAAACTGCAATAGATACATTGGTTATGATTATAATCAATTACATAAAGGCGCAGCAATTAGGAAAAATACCAAAAACAAAATGGTCCAACATTGAGGACACCAAAAAAATACTTCACGAACAGATGCCAATTGAGGACAAGTATTTTGCAGAAAAAAGAATATTTTACAAACCAGGCTCTAAGATATCATTTGCAGAGATTAAAGAGGACTTTGAATCTTACATCAAAAAGGATATCAAGCCGCAAGAATTGGGAATTATTCTCAAAAAGAACGGTCTAAAATCAAACTCAAGCAGTGGTGTTGTGTATTACAAAGAATACACATTGAAGAAAAAAGAATCAAAAGGAGATAAAGCCGTTAATGACTATTAGTGTTAGTAGTGGCACTTGTAATGATATTCTTCAAATTAGTATTGATGATTCATACTATTATCTAGAGTTTGAATATAGTGCCACTAGTTCCACTTTTGAGGTATCACAATGAGTACTGCAATTCAGTTCAAAATAATCAGGCAGCGTTCTGAATATGGTCAAGTGATCAAGATAGGCAAATTGGAGATAAGTTTTGGAAAGTAGGGCTCTGGACATATTTCTTGGCTCATTAAAGACAGATTCAACCAAGAAGAACTATCTCTACTGGCTTGACCGATACATGGAGGACAACAAATTCACCAGTTATGACGAACTGGCAAGCCAGACACCTGAGAAAATACAGACCGATATTGAGAATTATGTCATGAATTTGAAAAGAATGAGAAGCACAAAGGCCATGGTCAGTGCCACAGTCTACTCACTTTTTCACTTCTTTGCCATGAATCGAGTAATACTAAACGAGAAGATTATCAAAAAGTTACTCCCAGAACAGGAGTTGAAAGTAGGAGGTGCGGCTTATTCTACTGAGGATATACGTAAAATCATACTAGCAATAGATGACACCAAGATAAAGAAACACAAGAGATGGTATTATCGCAAGCCGTTATCAAAGGCTCTAGTTTTGACACTGGCCTCAAGTGGCATGAGACTTGGAGCAATACCTGATCTGCAATACCAAGACCTGGAGCCGATTGAAGATACATACTCAATCAGGGTTTACGCTAGAACCCGTCATGAGTACATTACTTTCATTACTCCAGAAGCTCGACTTGCACTGGATGACTATCTAACCAAACTGAAACTAAAGCCCGATACCTGTTTCTTTGGATTAAACTATGATGCGTTAAGACTCAGCCTTTATCGTTTGGTTAAGAAAGCCAAAGTCTCAACCGTTACAGTTCATGAACTTACTAGACTGGACAAAGAATGGAATCCACACATAAAGAACCCAAGACATAGACTAGACATTCCAACCGTTCATGGAATGCGTAAGAGATGGAATACAATCCTAAAGAGTGACAGCACAATCAATACCAATCTAATAGAACTAATGCTTGGACACACTGCAATCAGATTAGATGAGGCATATCTCAAACCAACTCGAGAAATATTATTTAATGAATACAAAAAGGGAATAACTGCTCTAACTGTGTTTTAATGACAGGTCGTCATTACTACTACATTCATAATCACAAACGTGTGTGTCTTACGAGTATATAGTATAAGGAAATTTATTACTCTAAAAAATGAACCGAATAAACTATTAGAAGTAAAAATTGTTTCTCTTTTTCGTTCCTATAATCACTAACAATGTGTAGCAATAAGATGACTTAATGTTACAAACTTTTTTCACTCAAATTATTTGAAAATATCTATTGGATGCAAGGACTTACAGAAAAATATGGATTGGAAGAGAGAACAACTAAATTATTCCCCGACAAACAACCAGGGGTCACATCATGAGCAGTCCATCTATTCCATACAAGTATTGTAATGGAATTTTCTATGATATGGATGAACATGAAAGGCATCTGAAATTAGTACACCATAAAGTTCCTGTTTTGCGTGTAAAATCTGTAATGAGAAAATAAAAGGAACTGATAATTTTGATAAACACCTACAATTTACGCATGGAACTAATCATTGGGACTTGAATTTATCTCTTAGACACACTAGGAGAATGATCCGAGACATGACGGAAAATTATTAGAGTTACAGCACGCTTAAGTTCAAAATTCTTGTAGAAAATTAGTGGCTTTCATTTATGGAATTGCAGATAGTGAAAGAAGTCTTCTAAACAAACTACCTAATGAAGTTCAAGATATTGATGATATGGGCAGGATCAAAAAAGAATTTGAAGATAAATTAGCAAATGAAAGGTCTGGATTTTTTGCAGGAATTAGAAAATGGAATTACAGAAATCAAAATAACGGATTTAGTTAAAACAAGTATAGATGAAATCACTAAGAATAGAGCAATAAATTCTCAGTCGTTTTAGTGAACAAAAAGGCGGGTTACTGATGGATTTCTCTTATTCTCTGGATGATGATTTTTAGTTTAAAACTTCTCACATTTCTAATTATACTGCTGGTAAATTTTGTGAAATTAGTTTAATGCCTGCCCATTTTGGTTATAAAGAACATCTGGATTTTCCAAAAATTACCCGATTCAAATTTAACAAAAAAATTGTTAGGAATTTGAATCAAACAACAAATGCTTTGAATGTCTAATGGAGTGAATAGATGGACGATATTTTCTTATTAACTTTAATCTACTTGTTTTCAAAAAAATAACTTGTGATAAAACAAAAAATTAAAAAAATACTTGTACTACTTGATGGATCTAAAAACTCACAACGTGGACTTGATTATGCAATTATCATAGCAAGACAATCTCAGGCAACAATCACAGGCTTACATACTATTTCATTTTATTCAATGGGTTTTCAACCATTTTTTACACTAAATATGAGATCCCCAATTGAACGAGTTTTTGAAAAAGAAGCTAGACAGTTTATGGAACAAGCAGAAATAAGATGTGGTAAAAATGGCGTTATGTTCATAAGTAAAATTATTCATGGTTCTGAAAGTATCTCACTAGTTTCCTATATACAAAAACATGATTTTGATCTAATCGTTATAGGGTCTCGAGGTAGAACTGCTACAAGAGAAATTTTCCTTGGAAGCGTTTCAAATTATGTGCTTCATAAAACAAAAAAACCAGTTCTAATTGTAAAGTAAAATTATTTCATTTACATAACTTCTAAAGCAATACACGAATTTTTTTTAAAATTAATCTGGAATTTTATCAATTATTTCAATAACCATCTAAAATTATTATATTTTTTTTATAAAATTTCTATTAAAGTCTAAATACTATTTTCTACTCATCAATTTAGGATATGGGAGTGTTTGTGAATGGAAATAATTGACAATTCTATTGTAGAGCCTATTGAAATTCGAATGATTAGGCCATCTAAATCCCCCGTCAGATATGCCGTTTCACCAAATTCTCCAGAATTAGCAAATCTAAAATCTAGCATAAAATCACATGGACTATTACAACCTATTGTCATTAGGCCTCTAGATCATGGATTTGAGATAGTTGCAGGACATCGAAGATTTGCAGCATGTAGATCATTGCGTTGGAGATTCATTCCAAGTAAAATCAGATATTTGTCTGATAAACAAGCATATGAAATTCAACTGACTGAGAATATTCAAAGAAAATCTATGGATCCTATAGAGGAAGCTGAAGCATATCAAAAATATGTCAATGAATATGGCTGGGGTGGAGTAAGTGACCTTGGTCAAAAAATTGGAAAAAGTGAAGAGTATGTATCTCATAGAATGCAGCTCTTAAAACTCCCTGAAGATGTCAGAGAAAAGATAGTTTGCAGTAATTTGAGCGTAAGTCAGGCCTTGGAACTAACTAATGTTGATGCTTCACTGAAAAGTGAATTTGTAGATGAAATAGTCAACAACAAACTAACAGTAAAACAAATTCGGGTCATGAAAAAGAAGATCAAATCTGAATCTGATCTATACAAGCAAACACCTGACAAAAATTCCAAGTCACTTAATTTGATAAAAAAAACTAATTTGTCTCTAAAAATAACACTCTCAAGAATTGATGACCTTATAGAAGATGCACATAGTATTAATCCAAAACAAAGAGTAGAGATGATTAAATTCTTGATGGGTCTAAGATTGAAAACTCATTCAATGATAGATGAAACCATCCACTTCAAAAAGAAACACTTGCAATAATTTTTTGATCTATTTTTCTTATGACCCGATAAATGGAGGTGCCCATTCTTTGAGAAATTTCTTGTATTCCCCTTCAGTATATGTCAGTGCATAAATTGATGCTTCTGTCTGTGGAACAAAGTCGTATACCTCATACGTCTGAATAATGTCTCCAAACAAATTTCGATAAATATCGTTTTCTTCATCTGCCATCTCATTTGACAAAAATGATTTGACTGTAATCCAATCATATCCTCCACGTGTTCTACCTGAAAATAAAACAAATGGTGCCTCATTGAGATATTTTTTCAATCCTTCTACTCGTTTGGGAAGTGCCTGTGATGTTCTAAATGTGACAAGATCTACACGTATTACTCTATGTGGAATCTTCTTTGCATCAACAGTAATTGTATATCCTTTGATAATTCCTTCTTCTTCAAGTTTTGATATTCTAGATTCTATTTCTTCCTCTGTTAAATTGTAATTAAATCCCTTCAAAAAATCCCAAATCTCAAATACTTCTTGTTTTGAATTTTGAGAAAGTGCTGAAATTATTAACTCATCAACCCTGTCTATCAATGGCGATCATTACCAAATCCACTATTTAACAAATTTACCTATTCCATTGTTCTAAGTTAGAAACTATCTCATTATGTTAATTCTATTTTAATACCTGTTTTTCAGATCCTATCTTACTTGGCTTCGGTTCTGTCTGAAAATATCGGATATATCGTATTAATTGGAGTTGGACTGATCATGGCATTATCAGTTACATTAATGGTAAAGGCTGAAACAAAATGGCTTGGTACTAGAAAAACATCCGAATGGTTCTATACTGCAGGACGAACCATCAAAACTGGATTAATTGCATCATCTATTGTCTCTGCTTGGACATGGGCTGCAACTCTTTTACAATCCTCTACTGTGACCTATGAATTTGGATTAGGAGGTTCTTTTTGGTATGCCGCAGGAGCATCAATTCAGGTAATCTTGTTTTCCATTCTTGCACTTGAATTAAAAAGAAAAGCACCAATGACTCACACTTTTCCTGAAATGATTTATGTTAGATTTGGAAAGCATTCTCACAAAGTTTTTCTATTTTTTGCACTGATGACAAATACCATTGTAACTGCCATGCTTGTGTTAGGTGGAGCAGCTGTAATCAATTCTCTAACTGGAATCGACATTACACTAGCTGCATTTCTAATCCCTGTCGGAATAATTCTTTACACAATTTTTGGTGGTCTAAAGGCAACGTTTTTTGCAGAATATCTCAATGCTGCTTTAATTTTTGTAGTGGTACTAATCTTTGTAACTGTCATTTACTTTGCAACTCCTGAAATTGGTGGAATCTCTGGAATGTATGAAAAATTAACTCAAGCATCCATTCTGAAACCTGTTGAAGGAAATGCATTTGGAACATATTTGACACTAGCGTCTATGGGTGCTCTGATATTTGGTATAATTAACATAGTAGGAAACTTTGGGACAGTATTTGTAGATCAATCTTATTGGCAGAGAGCAATTGCTTCTAGACCAAAGGCTGCCACTGGGGGATTTATCTTGGGAGGTTTGGCTTGGTTTGCAATTCCATTTACACTTGCTACTACCCTTGGATTGGCGGCAATAGCCACTGGAGTAACTTTAACAGAAAATGAGATCGGGTTGGGCTTGGTTGCACCTACTGCGGCATCAAATCTTATGGGCGATTTTGGAGCCATACTTCTTCTTACAATCATCTTTACGGCAGTTACTGCTGCAGGCTCATCTCAACTAGTCAGTGTCTCATCTCTTGTTACCTATGATGTTTTTCGTACATACCTAAAACCCTCTTCATCAGGTCGTGAATTGATAAGAATCTCTCGATTTTCAATTCTGGGATTTGGGATAGGTATGGGATTGCTAGCATCATTGCTATTTCATTCTGGCTTTAGTTTACAGTATGTCTATCTTATGATGGGAATTCTGATAGGTTCTGCAGTAGCTCCTATCTCCTTTGCTATTTTGTGGAAAAAGACCAACAAGTATGCTGCAACCTCTGCTGCCATTATAGGACTTGGTTGTGGTGTTTCATCATGGCTTTGGTCTGCTGATTCAATGTATGGAGAAATTACTCTTTCTTCAACTGGACATCTTCTCCCTCTTCTAATTGGAAATGTCGTATCAATTTCTGTGGGCTTGGGTATTACACTTGTTGGAAGTATGATAAAACCTGAAAACTTTGATTTTCATATTATGAAACAAAAAATCCTAGTTGTTGATGACAAGGTTCGTTCCATGTTAAAACATGATACTGATGAAGAATTTCTTCAACGCTCTCTGAAATTTTGTAAAAGAGCTGGTTTTTCAATATCTATTTTTCTTGTAATTGTCTGGCCTGCATCTTTCTATCTGGCTGAATTTGTCTTTGAGGAACAATCATTTCATCTTTGGATTTGGCTTGCAATAATTTGGGCATTTGCTGCAGCAGGAATCATAATATTTTTGCCATTAATTGAGGCTAGAAAAAGTATCAGTGAAATTTTTCACAAGGCAACAATAGATTCAGATATGATGGAACAATCTGATTATTCTCATTTCTCTGGAAATGATTCTCCTGTAATGAAAATTTTAGTACCTATAGATGGTTCTGCAAGATCATTGAAATCCCTTTATCATGCTAATTATCTTTTCAGAGGAGCTGCCAAAGTAAGGATTTATTTATTACATGTAATAGAGTGGACTGATGAAAATGAAGAAAACATCGATGAAGAATTAGCATCTCAGATTCAAGAAGAAGGTAGATTGATTCTTAGAAGTGTTGTTGTACCTAAACAGATCAATGATTACAAACGTATTGTCAAATTGGGAGATCCATCTGAAAAAATTGCAGAACTTGCAGACAAGCTAAAAGTCGATATGATAATTATGAGCAAAAAGGGGATAGGAAAATCTACTTCAGACTTGGGTCAAGTAACACAGAAAGTACTCAAGCTAACATCAAAGCCTGTGGTTCTACTAGAATAGGCACAAAATCTGTGTTTGGGTGAAAAGTCTAGCACTTTTTTTGGAAAATTGTCTATTTTAGCCTCTATGGACATATTCTTGATATCTTTGAGAATTTGTATGATGCTTTGATGTTTAGACAATTCTCTTAACAACTTATCTTGAATAATTTCTATGATTGTATTTTTTCTAATCTCTTTTACAACATGAAAACAACAAATCATCATTAGTTGTTCCAAATCACTTTTCTCTTTTCTGCCAATTGACTCTTTGGTAATTTCATACAATATTTCAAGATTTTTTTCATGATTTTTACAAAATTGAATTTTTTTTGTCTTTGTAAAATTATTACTTTGAACAACAAATTTAATCTGAATCATTGTATATATTATGAAAGTATGAAAGATAGCATTTTATCTTGTAAAGTGGTTTTAATAAAAAAAATTCTGGCCTAGATTAATTCATTAATCTATACCATAATCATTATGTGTTTTTGGACTTAGCTTCATGTTTTTCATTTTCATGACTGCATCCACTCCATACTCATCAATGTATTTCTGATAGTCATAGTGGTATGGTTGCATTCCAGCACAGGTTATCTCAAAATTATCTACAAGTACAAAAACAGAGGCTCTGTTATAGCTGTAGTCATTATCATACAGGGTATCTATTGAGTAGTTTGTAATATCACATTCCCTATAGGTCATCTTTCTGATTGGGATGTCTCCTTGTTCTAGATATACTGACATTCCAAATTCTGAGAATTTATGATTTAATCCATATGGACCTGTCCCTACATTAAATTCACTATCTGCAGCTCTGTATAGAATGCTTTTGTCAATTCCCACAATTCCTTGTAGATTGAGAACAGGTTTAACCTTACCAAATCCACTTACTTGTTTGAATACATCAAAACTATCTATTTTTACAGTACCTGAATCAAAACTGAACTCTGTCATAATATTGACATCATTTAGACTGTTGAGTGGAAGTTGTAATGACCCCTTTGTTTCTTCATAGTCTACTTTGTAGTCTATTACAAACGGAGTATTTTTGAATGTGTGTACTGCAAGAGCGTTTCCAACAAAATTCCATTCACCAGAAGTGCCATACTCGTTGATCAGAGTAATTTCATAATTTGTATTCCCGTCTGTTGTCCAAATGAATTTCCCTTTTTCTTCTCCAGGTTCTAGTGGACCTCTAAGTGATACAAGCTGAATAGGTTCAGATGCAGAATAGTATAAGGTTCCAGTATACTCTTTATCACTAATGGGAATTATCACTGCTAGCTGATGATTTTCATGTCCTATGCCCGGATCTACTTGTGAAATCAACCTATCCTATCCCTCTATAGCAATTTTCTTTCCAAATATGGGATTATTTGAGAACAAACTGGTTTGTTCTTCAATTGCGTTTTGGCGTTCTTGTTCTTGACTGAGATTGTTCTCTTCTGCAAAAGATTCAGCGAGCACAATAGATGTCAAAGAGATAGAAAGTATCGTCATAAGAAAACCGATTTTGACTTTGTCATATGTCATTGGAATGATAATGAAAACTTGTTAGTTATGTCTGATAGATGTTTCACAGATTAAATAACTTGAAACTTGTTTAGTCGACGTCGGCTATATGTCTAAAACTCTTGTGCTGATATCTATTACTATTTTTTTATATTGATAAATATTTTAAAATATTATCTCATCTTCTTTGTAGTGGAAAAATCTAAAAAGACAACAAAATTTTTCATGACAATGGATAATTCTGTTTATCAAAAAATTAAAAGACTGGCATCAAAAAAAGGCATTACTACACAAGAATTTATCAGAGCAATAATAATTCCTGAATGGCTTGATAAAGAAAAAAAACAAAAAAATTAATTTTGGCTCCCCCCAAAAATCTATTTTAAAATTCTTAATAATTCATTATTGGTTTTCAATATGATGTTTAGAATTGTTTGAAGAAATAATTTACTCCATTGGTGATCTTACCCCTGCCCTAATCATGGGATTGGGACTGATGGTTGGAATTGAACATGCGTTTGAGCCTGATCATATAGCAGCAGTTGGAACACAATTATTCAAAAGAAAGTCTAAAAATGGAATAAAAAATAAATTAAAAACTGCATTTACAAAATCATCTCTAGTAGGAATTTTTTGGGGTGCAGGACATACTACGACACTTGTAGCAATTGGATTTCTTGCATATTTCTTTACAATTAATATCACTGCTGAGATCTTCTCTGGTCTTGAATTAATGGTAGGAGTAATGCTGATATTTTTAGGAATTACTACAATCTGGAAAAACAAATTCAAGATTCAACACAGACATCCACATCAACATTCTGATGGGAATCTACATTTTGATGCACATGAGCACAATGATGATGATCACAAACATGAACACAAATCATACCTGATTGGTCTGATTCATGGACTGGCAGGAAGTGGAAGTTTGATTGCATTAGCTGCCACAACTCTTGATAATATGGAGATGGCTCTGACCTTTATTCTTCTATTTGGACTAGGCTCTATTATTGGTATGATTGCTGTTAGTGGTTTGATCGGACTGCCTATTTTACTGACTGATAGAGTATCTCTCATTAACCGATTTTTTAGATATGGCACAGCTGCAATTAGCTTAATCATTGGAGTAAACATACTATTTGAAGTCGGAATATTGAATAATTTATCGTAATTCTAATTTTTTCTTGTTTTACTAAGTGATGCCCCGAGAATCCTCTTTCTGCAAATTTCAAGTGTCTTGAAAATCACATCAAAAACGCTATCTGTCTTATTTCCTAAAATTCTGATTACAATTCCTGATTCGTCTGGAAGAATGGATGTTCCAACAGAAACTGCATCTGTATTTCTAATGTCTTCGTTTATGGCATTTTCCAGTTCAATTACGTTCTCTTTTCTAGTCAAGATGTAAACTGTTCCAACTATTTCATGCTCTCCTAATATTCCAAAATCTTTCAATCTTTGCTTCTTTGGTTCAATTTTTGTATTTTCTAAAAATCTAATTTTCTTATCTTGGTTATTACAATGTGTTCTTAGGTAACAGATGTCATATTCAAAAGATTCTCCCATAGCAACTCTTCCTGGAGTTAAAATTTCTGAATAAATCAAAGTAGAATTGTTGTGAACATTGAGATTCACTTTTTGATAATATCTAGAGTTCTTGTATGGGATAATTTGATCAGGGATATATTCAAAATAACAATTCTCATCAACTGTGATGTTTAGAATTTGTGTCGCAGAATTTGAGTTCATACTGTAGATTCTAGTAGCACCTTGAGTTGTCATGTGGGCAATGGCCTTGTTTTTTAATACGACATCAGTTCTGTATCTATCCCCTTGTAAAATTCCCCCTGATGGTGAAATTACATAAAGATATGCCATACCTGGAAGTGAGTTTTCAGGATATAGTGCTCGTTGAATTTGTAATGGAACTTGAGAAAATTGTTTTGTAATGACTGTCTTACCTACACTATCTGTCTGAAGTTCCAAGTCAAGAATACCTACTTTTCCTGATTTTCCAACTCCTAGTTGTTTTACTTTGGCCTCATATGCCTGAATTTCCTTTGGTATGTCATCAGGTGTATAATATTCTAGTTTATTCAAGAATTACACCTTTTGTGTAATTGCTGATTTTGGTGTAGAGTCTAATAAAACACCGTGGATAACATGTTCAGTTACTTTCATAACTCCTTCATCAGTTTTGCAGTTGATAAATTCAAACGGTTTTTCATTTCTAATCTTTTTTGCATCTTTTTTCATAATCTCAAGATTAGCCCCAACCATCGTGGCCAGATCAATCTTGTTAATCACTAAAAGATCACAACTCTCAATTCCCAATCCTCCCTTTCTTGGATACTTGTCTCCTCCGGCAACATCAATTATGTAAATAGAATAATCTGCAAGAATGGGACTAAATGTAGTTGTAATATTGTCTCCTCCACTTTCAATAATTATAAGATCAAGATCAGGGTGTTTTGATTCCATTTCTTCTATTACAGAAAGATTCATGGAAGGATCTTCTCTAATTGCGGTATGAGGGCATCCGCCTGTTGCAAGACCTATGACTAAATTTTCAGGAAGCAATCCTCTATTGGTGGCCAAATTTGTTCTCATTCTATCAGCATCTTCTTTTGAAATCACATCGTTTGAGATTATACTTACACTGTATCCCTTTTCTGCTAACATTGGCACCAATCTTTCGATAAGCATGCTTTTCCCTGAACCCACAGGTCCTCCAATTCCAATTCTAGGAATATGTGTCATGATGAAAAATCCAATTTTTATGTAATAAACATTTTAGAATCCATCTTCTCATGTGACATCTGAACAATATCTATCTGTGGAGCAAACTGCCATATTTCTGAAAGTGATTTATTTGAATATTCTTTGATGGTTTGACTGATAATTGGTTTGATACTATGAATAATTTTTTGACCTTCAAAATGCTGAATTAATCCTAATCGTAATGCTGCACCTACAATGCCTACAGTAAAACCATACAGCATCATCATCATACTTTTCTCTTTTTTAATTTTCAAGGCATTACAACAAACTGCAAATGCCACGGGAAAAACTCCATGCACTTTATTTTCTACTATGTTGTCCTTGTATTGATTCAAAATTTTATCGTCTTTTACAAATTCTACTACGCATTTGATTAACTGAACCCCTGATCTTACTGATGCATCTCGAATTTCTTTTATTGATTTTGTGGCAAAAACAATACTGTCTGCTTCAATCACTTTGTCAAAATCATATTTGTTTGCACTATCAAATACATTTGCAAGTGCAACACAATCTGACGGTCCTAACTGTTGAATGATGCTGATTCTAATCAACTTGACCAAGTCTGTCATCCCATGAATCTTTTTTTCTATAAAAAGAAATTCCAATCCGTTTGAAGTAGCGTAAATACCTGTGGGAAAAAACGAGTCTGATAACTGCATTACTCCTAACTCTTGTTCTATCTCATCAATGTTCATGTACATCAGCACCTGAATGGGGTAAAAATATTTGCTCTTCTACTGTTATCTCAATATGGTTGATAATGCTCTGAAATAATTTTGTAAATACCTCCTTTTCTGAATCTGCTTGAATTGGAAATGAAATCACTTCTTTTTGAATAGATATAGGTCTGTGTCTGTTTCCAATTATATGTCCTAAAAGCACCATCACCTCAACCATGCTTTTGGTTTTTAGTCTAATCAAAATTACTTTTTCTGGTAGTTGTTCTATGACAATTTTCATGTTTCCATTATTGATCACATCCCCATGACGAAGTTTTACTCCTGGATCTAACTTCAAACCAATATCTGTTCCACGATCAGCCTTTCTCCTCAAAATTCTTTTTTCTAACTCTATTCGTGAAAGCTTGAGTCTTTCAAAATTCCCACTTTTTAGCTCATCAAATCCTCCGTCTAGAAAAATATTTCCTATAGATGCATTAACTTCTAACACAAGTAACCATTACTTTTGACAAAATTATACTTTCTTAGATATTTTTGACATTTTTAATTATTAAATACACTAATGCTCTATTCCATTCAATGATGCTTACTCCTAGAGAATTAGAAAAGCTAAATATTTTTGTTGCAGCAGAACTTTCCCGTAGAAGAAAAAGCCGAGGGCTGAAACTTAATCATCCTGAAGCAGTATCTATTCTGGCTGATCATATTTTGGAAGGTGCAAGAGATGGAAGAACTGTCCCAGAACTTATGAGTTCTGGAAAAAATGTTCTATCAAAAGATGATGTATTACCTGGTGTTGCAGATCTAATTCATTCCATTCAAGTAGAAGCAACTTTTGAAGATGGAACTAAACTGGTGACAGTTCATGACCCTATTGTGTGAGAAATATGATTCCTGGTGAATATTTCACATCTGATGAGCCAATTACTGCTCATGTGGGAAAATCCACAACATCTGTTAGTGTTAGAAATACTGGCGATAGACCGATACAGGTAGGTTCACACACGCACTTTTTTGAAGTAAATAAGGCACTTGAATTTCCAAGGAAACAATCCTACGGATATCATCTAAACATTCCTGCTGGAACATCAGTAAGATTTGAACCCGGAGAAACAAAAGAAATTGAACTAACGGAATTTGGCGGAAAAAAAATTGTTTATGGATTTAATGGTTTGGTAAATGGAAGTCTAGAAGAAAAACAAGAAGAGGCATTTAAGAAAGCTATCGAAAAAGGATTCAAGGGGATAATATAATGCCTCTAACTATTCCAAGAAAAAACTATGTTGATTTGTTTGGTCCTACTATTGGTGACCGTGTTCGTCTTGCTGACACTGATTTAATTATTGAAATTGAAAAAGACTTGATCAAATATGGTGATGAGGCTGTATTTGGTGGAGGAAAAAGCGTACGAGATGGACTAGGACAAGCAAGTGGAGTGTCTAGAGCAGAATCCGTTGATCTTGTAATTACCAATGCAATTGTAATGGATCCTATTTTGGGAATTATCAAAGCTGACATTGGAATTAAAGATGGAAAAATTGTTGGTGTAGGAAATGCTGGAAACCCTAACATCATGGATGATGTTGATATGATAATTTCATCAAACACTGAGATAATTGCCGGTGAGCATACAATTTGTACTCCTGGAACAATTGATTCACATATTCATTTTATTTCCCCTCAGCAAGCAATACATGCAATCTGTAATGGAACCACTACGATGATTGGCGGAGGAACCGGTCCTGCTGATGGTACAAATGCAACCACATGTACTCCTGGTAAATGGAATATCCATAGAATGATTGAATCAGTAGATGAGTTACCTTTGAACTTTGGATTTCTTGCAAAAGGAAACGATTCTCTTGAAACTGCATTACTTGAACAAATAGAGGCAGGAGCTTGTGGACTAAAATTGCATGAAGACTGGGGTTCAACTCCTGCTGCAATTGATTCTGCTTTGAGTGTTGCAGACAAAACTGACACTCAAGTTGCAATTCATACTGATACACTAAATGAATGTGGATTTGTTGATGACACCATTGAAGCAATTGCTGGAAGAACAATCCATACTTATCATACTGAAGGAGCTGGAGGGGGCCATGCTCCAGACATTATGAAAATTGCTGGTGAAGAAAACATACTTCCCTCATCAACAAATCCTACAAGACCTTTTACAGTAAACACACTAGCCGAACATCTTGATATGATGATGGTCTGCCATCACCTTAACCCTTCAGTACCTGAAGATGTATCTTTTGCAGAGTCCAGAATTCGTGGTGAGACAATTGCAGCAGAAGATGTACTACATGATATTGGGGTATTGAGTATGATGTCTTCAGACAGCCAAGCTATGGGAAGAGTAGGAGAAGTTACAACTAGAAACTGGCAGACTGCTGATAAAATGAAAAAGATGACGGGTAAACTACCAGAAGATAGTATCCGAAATGATAATTTTAGAGTGAAGCGATATCTTGCTAAAATCACAATAAATCCTGCCATAACTCACGGGATTTCTGACTATGTTGGCTCTATACAGCCTGGAAGATTAGCTGATATTGTAATTTGGTACCCTGCATTCTTTGGAGTCAAACCAAAGATGATCATCAAAGGTGGTTTTATTGCATATTCATTAATGGGTGATCCAAACGCATCTATTCCTACCACTGAACCAGTACTGTATCGTCCTATGTTTGGGGCACTTGGTAAAACAGTACAATCTACTTCTGTAATCTTCACATCTCAACTAGCATTGGACAAAGGTCTTGAATCAGAAATCACTTCAAAAAAGAAACTAGTTCCTGTAAAAAACTGTCGTTCTATTGGAAAAAAAGATATGTTGTATAATGATGCAACACCCGATATTGATGTAAATC
>ERZ889078.1459-NODE-1459-length-18720-cov-9.506724_pt1 | contig 18720 bp, 17 predicted proteins | sample MGYA00521266_ERZ889078 | MGnify/ENA primary metagenome ERZ889078 (study PRJEB32303, sample SAMEA104408618) | aquatic metagenome | biome: Brackish water; feature: Pelagic; material: water | place: Baltic Sea | collected 2014-06-16T06:34:00 | depth 76,534 m ...
TAATGCTTCTTAGAAAACTCGTCCATCATTTTTTCGATGAGCGTTTTTGCTAAAGCAACATTCTCGGTCTCTTCCTTTTTGTTTAGCTGAAGTAGCAAGCATTCTTGCAGATTGCGCGCCCCAACACCCGATGGCTCAAATCCTTGAATTACTTCCAACAAGTCTTCCACCTCATCTTCATTGGTGTGGATATTCTGTGTAAAAGCAAGGTCATCAACAATAGCATAAATCTCCCTGCGCAAGTAGCCATCATCATCCAAATTTCCGATGATAGTTTCTGCAATGGTGCGCTGCAGCTCGCTTAAAACCCTCATACCCAACTGCTCACTTAGCAAATCGCGAAAACTCATACCACCACTTAGCGGAACCTCCTTATCTTCATCATCTGCACTTGTGTTGTTTGCATACAAAGCATATTCTGGAATGTCGTCATCATCCAAATAATCCTCAATTCCGAACTCATCATCCGAATCAGAATCATCATATTCCTCTTCCTCATTCTTCAGATCAGCAAACTCATCATCCAGGTCATCTATTTCATCTCCCTCCTCTAAAGCAGGGTTTCCTTCAAGTTCTTCTTTTATCCTCTGCTCTAGGGCAATTGTAGGAATCTGCAGCAATTTCATAAGCTGAATTTGCTGAGGCGAAAGTCGCTGCAGTTGTTTCTGTTGTAATCGTTGTCTTAGTGCCATGGGAGTGGTGTTTTACGATTGGTCTAATGTCGGTATTCCAAAATGAGTGCCAAAAAGAATTACCATGATAAATGTTCGTTAGATTCAAGTTCCGAAAAACAAATTAGACATGGCATTTAGTGAACACTTGGTACAACGCGTAAGGCAACGACTTATCAAATCAAACATTACAGATGAAAAGAAAATGATGGGTGGGCTCATTTTTATGGTGAACGAGAAAATGTGTGTTGGTGTTGATATTGATAAGAAAACAGGGCTCGATAGATTGATGGTTCGGGTTGGAAAAGCATCTCACGACCAACTAATATTCCAAAATGGGAGCCGACAAATGGATTTTACAGGCAGTGTAATGCGCGGGTTCTTGTTTATCGACCCAGATGGATTTGATTCGGAAACAGACCTTGATTTCTGGATTGAAAAGGCACTTGAATTCAATAAAATAATTGGATAACGTTACATTCGCCACCACTAAACAAGACAACATGAGCTTAGAAAGTGATTTGAACAAAAGGAGTGATTCTAAGTGCGAGCTGTGCACTTCTGACAATGGCATAATGCCTTTTGGTGTTAGTCCGAAAGAAGGAAGCTTAGATGGCTCTATAAGCGCCTGCGAAACTTGCAACGAGCAATTGAATGATGACTCTAAAATTGAAGCAAATCATTGGCGCTGTTTAAACGATAGCATGTGGAGCACCGTTCCCGCTGTTCAGGTTGTTGCTTTTAGAATGCTAAACAAGATTAAAGCTGAAGGATGGCCACAAGATTTGTTGGACATGATGTACATGGAAGAAGACACTGCCGCTTGGGCCAAAGCAGGAATGGCAGTAGAAAATGACGAGGCCATTATTCACAAGGACAGCAACGGTGTGGTTCTAAATCAGGGTGATTCCGTTGTGGTAATAAAAGACCTTAATGTAAAAGGTTCAAGTATTGTGGCTAAAAGAGGCGAAGCGGTTCGTAATATCTCCTTAGTTTGGGATAATGCAGAACAAATTGAAGGGCGTGTTGGCGGCCAGCAAATCGTAATTCTTACCCAATACGTAAAGAAGACGAGCTAGCATAAAATGGAATGACAAGAAAACTTGCTATACAATAGCAAACGTTGAATTGTCTCTATTCAGCAACTTCAACTTCTGAAATGGGTTCTTCTGCCACAACTGGGTAGTAATCGGTGGTATTCTCTTCAATCACTTTTTTAAGTGCATTTTGGTTTTTGGTCTCCTGCATTGTAAACGCGCCACCCATTTTTTCCATCATCGCAAACATAGATTGCATCATCATTCCTTTCCCTATCACTTTAGACTCGGTCTTGATAGAAACTCCTTCTTCTGTTTCCGAAAAGGTGATTAGTTGTTCAAAATCCATCATGTCACTGTCAAAATGCATGTTAATATGATCGTAATCTTCTCTCGAAATAAGAGTCTCAATCATTTCAAAATCCGGTTGTCCTTCACCTGGATTCACTATAACCTTATACTTACTTCCAAATTCACCGAATTCGCCTTCTATTAGTTCCATACTTTGAAAACCTTCTAACCACAGATGGTACTTTGACTGGTCTTCTGAAACAGCCCATGCTTCTTCAATTGATTTACTCACCACAATCTCAGAACCATAGTCCACTACTGGGTAAATTAAACCAAGACTAAAAAAAGCAAGCACTAAAACAACAATGGTAATAAGAAGGTATTTCAGGAATTTCATAGGAAGGTTTATTCGTTAAGGAACTTTGAAAGTACAATTTAGACCAATTCAGATTATCTATGGTCAATTAGAATCTTTGGTTTACGTTCGTTTTCATTGAACTTGAGTCGATTTATTTCATCGTTTCCGGTGAGAATCAAACGTGGTTTTACACGCAGTTTGCCGCTGAGCTTTTCTAATACTGAAGCAACAGCATTCTCCCCTCTCAGCATGGCTTTAACAATCACTTCATCAAGACCGTTTTCGTCAGAGTGCAACTCAATAACGAAATTACTCACCTCTTGCATTGCATTCAATTCGTCAATAATGGCGTTTGGGTAAAGCGAAGTTCCTTTTAGTTTAACCATCTGTTGCTTTCGACCAACTATAGGTCCTAAGCGCGGTGTATTTCTTCCGCACCGGCAAGGCTCATCATAGTAGTGACAAATATCCCCCGTTCTAAAACGAAGCACAGGCATACCTTCCACTCCAAGCGGAGTTACTACCACTTCCCCACTCTCTCCGTTTTTCACTTGGTTTCCGTCATCATTGAGCACTTCCGCAAACATCAATTCTGGCTGAATGTGAGCACCATTTCCAGCTTCACATTCTGTAAAGGCAGTTGCCATTTCCGTACTAGCGTACGTAGAGAACAACTGCACCTTCCATTCGGCAGCAATGCGGTTTGCCAAGAAATTTGGGTTGAGATTTTCGTCTCGAATAGCTTCACCGATGCATATGATTTTTTTCACGCTGGTCTTGTTCGGGTCTATGCCATTCTCGAGTGCGTACCTAATCAAACGTGGGATGAAACTTGGCACTGCCACCAAAACCGTTGGCTCAAATCGTTGAATACTCTCCCATTGCAATTGAAGAGCACCTGGCCCAGAACGAATTATGCGAGCACCCAATTCGTTAGCACCTAAAAAGTAAGCCAGCCCTGCCATAAAACGTTTGTCTATTGTAGTTAGAAGCTGAAATGTATCTGCCTTGGAACAACCCGCAAGAACGTAAGAGCCCGCTTCATTCACTCCCAAACGATTCAAATCTTGTTGGGTGAGGTAGCAGGCCACGGAACCTCCTAAAGTACCAGAAGTAGTCACAATATCTCTTACATCCTCCATTGGTACACAAAGGAAATCTTCATTTCTACTAGCGATGTCATCTTTCTCTGTGAACGGGAAATTCTGAATGTCTGCCAGTTCTTCTAAACCAATGGCTTCTGGTCCGGCCCAAACCAACTGGTCTTTGTAATACCAGCTGTTTTTACGCAAATATGCGATGTGCTCATTCAAGGCTTTAAGCCAATAATTATCTCGCGCCAAAGCGCTTGTTTCAATCTGTTTTAATGGCATTCCGCTAGATTGTGTTGAATCTTACTCCGTTCTTGTTCTGATGCGACTTCCTTACTTAAACATAGTTCGTAAAAATGCTTCGCTTTTTCCAAATTACCTTGTTCAAGGTAATAATCGCCAAGCATATTATAAGTAATGTAACTCTCGGGATTACTCGCTATAAATTCCGTTTCTAAACCAGCATTCCATTCAATGTCTTTCCCTAATGCGATGTTATCAAACAGTCGGTTCTTCAACTCTTTGTATAGAATGAATTTCTGATATCCTGGTGAATTCAGGAACGGGTCGGCAGGAATGTTGAGAGAATCAATAGCTAAACTACCAGCGAGCGGATTATCATCAGAAAAAATCTCATTGAGGTCATAGCACACAAACTCTCCAATTTGAAAAGGATTAGTGCTAATCCACAACAATCTCTTCTCTGGTTGGAAAACGATTCCATGGTGTGCTAAAAGTTGATTGATTGCTTTTGGGTTTCCTAATCCTAACTCGGCATCATTTATTCCCTTTTGGTTACGGAGAATCTCAACCGATTCTCTGGGATTGATAGGGAAATTGCTTTCCAATAGCTGGTTCAGTCGCTCAAATCTGTATTCAGAATCTGAATCATGGATATTCTGCAGATTAACCTCATCATTCTTGAATGTTTCACTTTGGTAATGATTGGCGCACGTTAAACGACTATCATTTGGTCGATAGATGTCTAACCTATCTGGCGATTTCTCAATGATGGCAGCAGCCTTATCATCTGCAGATGCAATCAATATAGATTCAGACACAAATGTTTGTCTTGATTTGGCGATCGCATAAGCCTCATCAATGGTTCTAGCATATTGCAGAATCTCTCTTGCAAGAATGGAAATGGGAGTTTTAGCGCCATTTGGTATAGAACTCTTTGCGGCATTCAACGTCACCGTTAATCCGTGCTCGTTCATTCCTGAAACAACTCCCATAAACCCAGCCCAAGTAACACTTGCAAATGCATAACCACTGTCTGGTTTCATGAATAGGATAATCTTGTCTTTGGCGAACTCATCTCCCATGTAGAAATCGAAATTCCTACCAACTACCAAACTTGAATCCTCAGAATATTGATTCCATACCGCAAAGGATGTACACCCTACAATACTCAAATCTTGTAGCGCATGACCTATATCATGGGCTGCATGATAATTAAGTATTCGACTGTATTTATCTCCAATAAAGTCATAATCATCTGAGAAGGCTTTTGAGACGCCATAAATTTCTTGCTGCATCTCTACCGACACGTGCTCGGGTAGGTCTCTATTGAACCAAACAACCCCGTATTTAAGGGTTTTCAGGAACGATTCGGACGGAATAAGTTTCTGAATTTGTCCAATAAAACTGGCTTCTTGAGATACTATTTGCGCTTCTGCCAATCGTCCAAAAATGACTCCTCGCTCGTAAGCCTCTCCATGCATATAAGCTTCCCAAAGTCCACTTTCATTCTGACCGTACCAATTGGCTTCACAAACAGTATAACCATCATACTGATGGCTGTTGTACGGTGGGATTTCGTTTACTATCGGAGGGTCGAGTGCTAAGGAATAATACACAACTTGAAGTATTCCCCAAGCACAAAAAAGCACCAAGAACAGAACAAGAAATATATTTCTGAGACGTCTCATTTAGTGGGTTCGAAGTTAGCTGACTTCCGTGTATGCCCGAAACGGTTCAACTGGTTACTTTTGGCATTCTTAAAAACAGGTAAAAGCAATAGAACATGAGCAGTTGGATTGACATTCCCTCAAACAGTGATTTTAGTTTAGAAAACATTCCTTTCGGAATTTACAGTAAGAATAACGGCCTGCGTGCGGCAACCAGAATTGGAAACACAATAGTTGATCTTGATGTGTTGCACAAGGCTGGATTATTCTCTGGAATAAGCCTTCCAGAAGAAGCTTTCAGTCAATCCGTTTTAAACGATTTTATTTCACTAGGAAAGCTAGTTACCAATGCCACCAGAGCACGAATTCAGGAATTATTTAGTACAGAAAACAGCCAACTTCAAGGTAACGAACAGTTGGTAATTGATGCGCTATGGAAATTGGATGAAGTACAAATGCATTTGCCTGTAAGGGTTGGTGACTACACGGATTTCTATAGCAGTAAAGAGCACGCCACAAATGTTGGAACGCTATTTCGCGATCCAGCAAATGCACTGTTCCCAAACTGGTCGCATTTACCAGTGGGTTATCACGGCAGGTCATCTTCTATTGTTGTAAGTGGCACACCAGTACATCGACCAAAAGGTCAGACCAAAGCAGATGATGCAGACGTGCCTTCTTTCGGACCATGTCGCCTGTTAGATTTTGAGTTGGAAATGGCGTTTATCGTTGGAAAATCGAATGATCTAGGGAGTTCAGTTTCTGTTGAAAAGGCCGAAGACCACATCTTCGGCATGGTGGTTTTCAATGATTGGAGTGCCAGAGATATTCAGAAATGGGAATATGTTCCATTGGGACCATTTCTAGGAAAAAACTTTGCGTCATCCATCTCTCCATGGATTATTACCATGGAGGCGTTGGAGCCTTTCAGAACCGCAAGTCCTACGCAAGACCCAAAGGTTCTTCCATACTTAGAGATGAAGAAAGACCACAACTTCGACATCAATTTGGAGGCAATTATTGAAACTTCCAATGGTGATTCAAAAACTGTATCGAACAGCAATTTCAAGTACATGTATTGGAGCATGGCTCAGCAATTAGCACATCATACCGTTAATGGATGTAACATGCAGGTAGGTGATATGTGCGGATCTGGGACTCTTTCTGGACCGGCACCAGATAGTTATGGGTCTATGCTTGAAATCTCTTGGAAAGGAACCAAACCAGTTTCTATGCCTGATGGAACAGAAAGAAAATTTCTGCAGGACGGAGATTCAGTAATTATGAAAGCGTTCTGCGAAAAAGACGGAAATCGTATTGGTTTCGGTGAAGTACGAAGCAAAATACTACCAGCTATCTAACCAGCTGCATTATTACGGCAATAAAAAAGGCTGAGCAAATGCTCAGCCTTTTTTCATTATCAATTGCGATAATTTACTCTGCAACAGCTGCTTCAACTTCAGTAGCTAAGCTATCAACAGCAGCTTCAACTGCTTCAACAGCCTCTTCTACTTCTTCAGCCACAACTTCTTCAGTAGCTTCCTCAGCAGGAGCTTCTTCAGTAGCTGGAGATGAACATGCAACGAAAGCTGCACAGAAAATTGCAACAAGTACGTTGCCAAACAATGTAGATTTTTTCATGAGGTAATAAATTTGGTTTATGAGAGGGTGCAAGCTATCAAAAACAACAAAGCCCAAAACAAACTGTTAATAAAAAGCTAATAATTAGATTTCAACACCCTTTTTAAAGCGAAAACGTTATCAACAACCACAATTGAATACTTCTTTTAGTACTGATGCGTTACCATTTGGCAGGCCAATACATTTGTATTAAAGCATGATCTGGATAAAACGTGTTGTATTCATTCTCTTTCTACTAATTGTATTAGTGGCCAGTTTGGCTGGGTTTGTTACTTGGAAATATGCAGATGATTTGGAGGCTTACGCATTGGATGCTGTTAGAGCTACTATTGTTACTGACTTAACTTTTAATGAAGATGTAGTTCTATCTCTTTGGAAAGATTTTCCTTTAGTGGCGGTTGAGATTTCCGACATTCAAATTCAAGATTCTTATAAGTCTGATACGCTGATACGAGTGGAAAAAGCATTCGTACAGTTTAATCTCTTTAAGATTCTGCAAAACAAATTTACTATTGAAGGTATTAGAGTGACAGACGGTTTTATCAAGCTGCGCAGAAATAACGCTGATGAATGGAACTTTCGTGTATGGAAAACCATTGAAAGTGATGAACCTAAAAAGAAAATTGATTTTAGCATTGAGATACTTACACTCGAAAACGTACATATAGATTATGACGACAGAATGGTTGATCTTAACATTCAGTTTCTATCCAACAAATCAAAAATTAAAGGCCGATTTACGGATAAGAACCAGCGATTGGGTCTGAGTTTAAACGGCCACATGGAACGGCTAACCACAATTGGAAGCGATAGAGTTGTAGAAATGCCATTGAGCTTGGCGGGTGTTCTTAATATAAACTCCAACGATAATATCTACACTATAGAAATGGGCAACGCCATTTTAGCTGGAAACGAAATGGTGTTGGATGCTGAATGGACCCGCATTGAAGGCGGAACTAACATGGAAATGAAAGTGCATGCTGGTAACATTGAACCAAGCGGCCTTCTACCCTACATTTGGCCTCAAATGCCTGAGAATATTGGCAACCTGGGTATCAAAGGTAGGTCAGACGTTATATTTTCACTGAACGGACCTTTCACCAAAACACAAGGGCCACGGTTAGACGCTACCATTCGTACTCGTGGAGGAAGTCTCATTTTTCAGAACACACAAGTAACTGACCTGAATTTTGAAGGACGTCTTTTTATGGAAGACATTAAACGGTCGAAGGCCATGGAAATAAATTTCGACTCTTTCGAACTTAAGACATCAACTGGCGAAGTAAAGGGAAAAGGAACCCTTACCGACCTTTCCAATCCGAGGCTTCGATTAAACTGCACGGGTAAATCGAGTTTAGAAGAGTTGATTATGGTGGCGCAAGTGCAAGAAGAAATAGAAGGCTCTGGCTCAATTTCGTGGACATTGGATTTTGAAGGTCCGCTTGGAAAAGATTTTCAAACCACCAATGCTGAACTAAAGCTAATGCGCTGGTCTGGTGTATTGAATCTGGTTGATGCCAATTTAAAATTTCAAGACGGGGTTCCTCAAATGGAGGACTTTAATGCTCAGATTGAAATGAAAATGGACAAAACCATCGTGAAAAATTGTTCAGGAAAAATTGGTCATGTCACATTTAGCGGAGATGTTGAATTAGCAAGACTGAAGGAAATTCTAACAGATCCGAATGCGCCTATCGAACTTGCTGGGAGCATTCAAATAGATGAATTAGACATAACCAAATTACCAAGTGAATGGCATTTTAATGCTGCTACATCAGATTCTGAAAAATCGGTTCGAGCTACTAGCATAAGATTAAAATCATCTATCAACAAGATGATTTACAACGACTTTACTGCAACAAATGTATCTGGAAACATCTCTTTTGAAAATGAGAAACTGGACATTACCGAATTGCAGTTCATGGCGTTAAGCGGAAAAATTCATTCAGACTTATCTTTCGAGCCCACCACATCTGGATATTTGCTGGAATTAGACTCGAAACTAATGGGCATAGACATGAGTCGGGCTCTTTCTGAATGGGATAATTTCGGACAACAGACAATTACTGCCAATACCTTGAAAGGCCGAGCATCTGCCGACATTCAAGCACAAATTCATCTCGACAAAAATTATCAACTGTTAAAGGACAAACTGATTGTAGAAACAGATATTGAAATCAGTGGTGGAGAACTTGTCAAGTTTGAACCCCTGATGGCCATGTCAAAATTTATTAGTGTAGATGAGCTGCAACGTGTTGCTTTTGACACAATTCGAAATCAGCTGAGCATAAAAAACAGCAAACTGATTATTCCAAAAATGTCGGTGTCCAGTAACATTCTTAATGTTCAAGTGTTTGGCGAGCACACTTTTAACCAGGAAATGGATTATCACGTGAATCTGTTGCTGAATGATTTGCTGCGTAGGAAGGCCAAAAAGCAGAAAACGTTTGATGGCCATGAGATTATCGATGAAAAAGGGAAAACAAGGCTATTTCTGTGGGTTAGAGGAAAACCAGGAGATATTAAAGTCGGGTTCGATAAACGAGAGGTTAAACAAAAGCTGAAGGAAGATTTCAAAAACGAAGGACAAACGATTAAGCAGCTATTTCAGGAAGAATTTGGCGGCAAAAAAGTGACTAAAGAAGAATCTGATGAGGTGCAATTTCGATTAGAAGAAGAGCACTCAACCAGCGAGAAAAAACCTACCGAATCTGACAATACATCAGAAGCAAAGCCTACCGAAAAAAAGAAAAAGAAAAAAGGCTTTTTCTCTGCAGATGAAGAAGAAACTGAGACTGAAGGTGGATTTGAAATTGAGTTCGACCCTTAAGACCTACATTTACAACTGCTCAAAACCACAATAGCTAGGTGAATATTTACTCTAAAAAGCAACGTTGGAAGCTGCTTCTTGTAGCTATCGCATTACTAATTGGCGTGGGGTCTTTGTACTACACAAATCGGTTGGTGCAGCGCTTGGCCATTCAGGAGAGGCATAAGGTTGAATTGTGGGCAAAGGGCACGAAATTTCTGGCAACATCCGCAGATCAGAATGCAGATTTAAGCTTTGTTTTTGAGGTTGTTAAATCGAACACCACCATCCCGCTCATTCTAACTGATGGCGACTCGAAGATTATTTCTCTGCGAAATTTTGATGACGAAAAAAGCAGCGATACGGTGTATCAAGCAGTGCAATTCAATCGAATTCTGGCCAGAAATGAACCTATAGAAATTGAGCTATATGGCGGCACCAAAAACTATATTCATTATGATAACTCCGATCTATTCTATCAACTTAAATATTACCCGTATGTAAGCCTTGGTATTATTTCTGTGTTCATTTTGGTGGCTTATTTCGCCTTCAGTTTTGCTCGCAAAGCCGAGCAGGATCAAGTTTGGGTTGGAATGGCGAAGGAAACTGCCCACCAATTAGGCACGCCTCTTTCTTCGTTAATTGCCTGGATAGAGTACCTGAGATTGAAAAATGTGGATTCGGCCACTTTGGACGACATGGCCAAAGATGTGTCTCGTTTAGAAACCATCACCGAACGATTCTCGAAAATCGGGTCGGTTCCAGATTTGGTTCCGGAAAGAATAGTTGCAGTGCTTGACGAAAGCATAGATTACATGCGAACTAGAAGCTCTAAAAAGGTTCAGTTTACCTTCGAATCAAACAATTTGGAAGAATTAACAGTACCGATTAACGTACCTCTTTTTGCATGGGTGGTAGAAAATTTATGCCGCAATGCCATTGACGCAATGGAAGGAACCGGTGCAATTCATGTAGAACTGACTGAGCAAAATTCGGACATAACGATAGACGTATCTGATACCGGCAAGGGAATAGCACGTTCAAAATTTGAGACTGTTTTTCAGCCCGGATACACAAGTAAAAAGCGTGGCTGGGGACTTGGACTATCTCTCACAAAACGAATTGTTGAGCAATATCACAGCGGTAAAATTGTGGTGAAACAGTCGGAAATAGACAAAGGGACAACCTTCAGAATTACGTTGAATAAAGCCTAATGGCTGGAATTTACATTCACATTCCTTTCTGCCGGAGGGCTTGCCACTATTGTGATTTTCATTTCACTACAAACTTGAAGAATTCGGATCAAGTTGTTGAGGCAATTCTGAAAGAAATTGAACTCCAGAAAGATTATTTGGACAGCGAATCGATTGGCACTATTTACTTCGGTGGCGGTACTCCTTCCCTCTTATCAACCAAAGATTTAAATCTAATTCTTGCTCAAATTTTGCGGTTTCATTCGGTTGAATTGAACGCTGAAATAACTCTTGAAGCCAACCCTGAAGATTTGTCTATCAAAAAGCTGAAAGAGCTTAAATCGATAGGCGTTAACAGGTTGAGTTTGGGAACACAATCCTTCATTGATTCTGAGCTTATTTGGATGAACAGAATGCATACCTCAGCAGAGGCGGAAGCGGCAATAATACAAGCACAAAATCTTGGATTCAACAATATAAGTATTGACCTGATTTTTGGTCTACCAGATCAAACGAAAAACGATTGGAACTTTAATCTTGAGAAAGCCAATTCGCTCAATATTCAGCACATTTCCAGCTACGGATTGACAATAGAAAAGAAAACTGTACTTGAAAGTAGAATCAGAAAAGGTGAGCAAAAATTACCTGACGAAAAGTTGGCTCAGCAGTTTTTGATGATGAACATGGATTTTCTACCAAATCATGGTTTTGAGCATTACGAAACCAGCAACTATGCGAAAGATGGCTTTATTTCGAAGCATAATTCCAGCTACTGGAAAGGCAAATCGTACCTAGGAATTGGTCCTTCGGCCCATTCCTTTAATGGAAAATCTAGACAATGGAATTTGCGCAGTAATGCGGCCTATTGTACAGCTATTCTTCAGGACAAACCATTTTTCGAAAGCGAACTTCTGTCTGACACCGATCGTTTGAATGAGCAAATAATGATTGGATTACGAACAATATGGGGAGTACAAAAAGTCGAATTGGAGAAAATTAGACTTGGTGCATGGAATGAAGTTTTGGCCCAAGCTATGGCTTACCAAACTGGACACTTTAAGTTTGATTCAGATAAAATAACCCTTACCAAGACCGGAGTGCTCCTAACCGATAAATTGACTTCGGAGCTATTCTTTTAGGATGGTAGGTTACATTTGACCCACAATGGATTTCATTAGAAAAAATATGGACGTCATAGGCTTTTTAGTAAAGCTTGGTGCCCTCTGTGGATTCTACTTCTGGTGGTTTAGTCCAAATGTTTGGAGTTTACCAGTAATCAGCACACTTTATGGCCACTTTGTGCATTACGTGCTTTTGTTTTTGGTCGAACCTAGTGCTTGGATTTTGAACCTCCTTGGCTACGGAGCCGAGGTAGTTAATCAGCGTTACCTCGATTTATATGATCTTGAATTTAACATACACGTTAGGAACTTCTGTTTGGGCATTGACATGATGTTTACCCTTTCCGCTTTGATTATTTCATTTCCTGGAAAATGGAAAGATAGAATGTGGTTTATTCCTATGGGTTTGATTGGAATGCAACTCATAAATATTGCCCGTGTAGTAGGTCTTTGTCTTTCGTTTTTGTTGCTCAAAAAAGGAGATTTTGTCGATCATCACGATGTCTTTAATATTATTGCTTTCATCTTCATTTTCTTCCTTTTTGTAATGTGGGTAAACAGGTACAAAAAAGAAGAACCTGCTCCTTAAAGCAGGTTCTCCTCAATTGCAACTCTTACTAGTTCTGCCAGATTTCCACATCTCGATCGGCTCAGCATGTTCTTCCTGTGATTAGTAACGGTGTGAGTACTGATAAACAGCTTCTCTGCCACTTTTGCAGAACTACATCCGAACGATACCAGTTGTAATACTTCCAACTCTCTTTCTGATAATCCTTTGGCCGTTTTCCCCCATTTATCTGCTGGAAGATTAATAACTATCGGTTCAGTTCCTTTTCTCTCCACTTTCAGCGATTTTATCCATTCTTGATGTCTAGTATCAATCAAATCGGCAGTGGTTGGTCTCTTAGCTCTCGGGTCGTTCATGGCTTCTGGCTTGCAATTAGAGAGGTGTTTCCATACTCCTTAGTCAACCGAAGCTGTTCCTTCATCTCCTTGATTTTTGCGATTACCTCTCGCTTATGATCCAGAGATGCCATTGGAATGCAGCTCATGTAGTTCCGATACGCTTCAATAGCTCCTTTGTACTGTGCGCTTTCTGCATATGCCTCGCCTAGATAAAACCAAGCCTTAACTGGTGCTGTTTTGTCCTCAGCTCTTCCAATTTGGTTGTAGTAATCGGTTCTATTAGCTGCGCTGCGTAGCATGGCTTCTGTAGATGTGTAAGAACCCAAGGCCTTAAACCGACAAACAGAATAGAAATAAAGAACCTGACCGTGCTTTTTGTCAACTTTCACCAGTCGTCTCCAGATTGGAAATGCTTGGTTATACTCTTCAGAAATTGTTAGCTGAAAAGCCTGGTCAAACAGTTGTTTGAATTTGTACTCGCTCATTTGAGCCTTTGCGCTTCCCGATTGCATTAGGAATAAGATTCCGATTAAAATTGCTGGTACTATTGTTTTGATTGTTTTCATGATTTCTAAGATTATTTGTTCAACACTACATTTACAGGGATTGTAGTTTCTCCCGTTTCTAAAGCTGCTTGCTCACATTTACTGGCGTTTCGACTAATTATCTCCTTTGTTCTAGCAGAAGCCAATTGAGCATCACTTTCCAAATAGGTGAGGAATTGTCCGTAGAATTTGGCTGCTTTTGCAAAATCTTGCAATTCTTCGTAAGCTTTTGCCAAGTGATAAGCAGTTTGCACCGGTGCATTCGTCTCATCTAAATCCCACTCCTCATATTCGGCAGAAATGTGTTCTGCAGCACGGTTCAGGTAGAAAGCCGCTTTTTCAGCAGAACCCTCTCCGTAGAGGTAGCAAAGACCCAACATGTGATTCACATTGGCCGTTTCTTCCGTGTTGGCCCGTACTTCCAACAATTTTGTAATGGCCTTATCGTAATCCATTCTGTCCATGTCTAGCATAGCCTGTCGCAGAATGATTCTATACTTCACATCCTCGGTTGGAGCGGCAGTTGCAATGCTAATGCCCATGGTAAGAATCATTAAGAGTGTGATAATCAGGTTCATTGCTTTATCAGAGATTCCGTCATTGTCCCCAATTTTTGGACGAGGGGTGGTATCTGTCCTGTTAAGTGCGGCTTTCATGCTCACACTCACTTCTTCATTTTTGTTTAACGTTTTCATGATTTTGAGTTTTGTTGATTAGTTAATGGCGCCTATTGTTTGAATTCGATGTCAAACATACTTTGGGGGTCTGCCTCAACCCTAACCAACTTTTTGTCAGTTCTAGGAAGTCTGACCATGCTTTTTGTCCAAATAGCCATAAATGGTCATAACGTTTATCTGCTGATTATCAAATACTTAACAAGTGATTGATAGCTAAAAACAACTATTAGCCGTTAGGATTTGAGAAGAGGATTGAAAGCCGTATTTTAGAGCAAATTCCTTGTTATATGTCCAATCAAGACGAACTTTTTCAGCTTATTAAGACCCTAACGCCTTCCGAAAAAAGGTACTTCAGCTTCAAAAGGTGGAGATGCTAAAAGCAACTATATGCAGCTATTTGAGGCTATGGATGCTCAAGGAGATGAATATGATGAACAGAAACTAAAAGAGAAGCACGCCAAAAAGCCATTCGTTAAATACCTATCTGCAGAAAAGAAACAGTTGCGCGAACAAATAATGAAGCAGATGCGCTTGTTTCATTCAGGTAGAACCGTGGACAATAAGATTAACGAACTGCTGCAGGATGAAATCTTTTACCAAGAAAAAGGTCTAAATGACCTACGTGAAAAAGCTTTGCTTAAAGCCAAGGAGTTAGCTACCAATGCTGAACGATTCCATTTATTAAAGGAGATTCTGTTGAGGCAAACAGGTTTTGTGATTGAGTTTGAAAAGAAGCACCTAACTAAACCAGTTGTTCAGCTAATTAACGAGCAGAAGCAACTTTTCATCACGCAGGAAAGTGAGTTGGAATTGCAAGCGAAAAACAGGGAGCTGTTTAGTGTTTTAAGATCTGGGGCAGATATGCAGGATTCTACCGTTAATAACAGGGTGGAAATGTTATACATGGAAGTGGAGCGTTATCGAACTCGTATTGGCGACTCTTATAGACTTCAGTGTCTTTTTGAACGAGCTAATAGCAACTATTTCCATTTACAACGGAATTGGAAAGCGAGTTTTCAGCATACGAAAAATGAATATGAAATCTACCAGCGTGCGGAGCATCTAAAAACTGAGGACGCCCTGAATTACAAAGTATGCTTGGCAAACCTAATGGCTCGTGCTCTTTCGGCTAAAGAAGAAGACTGGTTTACCAAGGCATTGGAAGAAATGAAATCCCTTCCTACTAGTTCATTTAATGAGGAAGGAGAAGTATTTCAGAACGTCTATTTCCAGGAACACCTCTTCTACATTAACCATGGAGAATTTGAAAAGGCTGTGGCTCTAGTCCCAATTATAGAGCAAGGTCTTGTTAAGTATGAAGCGAAGGTCAACCAGGCAAGGAAAATCGCATTTCGATTCAATATTATGGTGATGTATTTTGTAATGCATAGATTCAAAGATGCCTTGAATTGGATTGAACCAATGATGACCGATTCAAGTGAAATAAAGCAAGACCAACGATTTGTCGGCATTTTACTGCTACCGATTATTCATTTTGAACTTGGTCATGTAGATCTCGTTGAATCTTTTACTAGATCTGCCTATCGGTTTCTTCAAAAGAAAAATCGCTTGCACGAATTTGAACGGTTAGTCTTAAACTACCTGAAAGGCATGCCATTGAGTTCAGATCAAACAGAATTCAGAACTAAGCTTGTGGCCTTTAGTGAGGAACTAGACAGCATCATGAATGATTCGAAAAAAAGGAGGACAATAGGAACCGAAGAATTGAGCTTGTGGGCAAAAAGTCATTTGCAAAACCGCAAAATGAGCGAGATTATTGGCGATTAAGCACTTTAACCCTGCAGTGAATGGCCCAATTACTTTCGATACTGTTGAAAATGGGAATCACACCAATGCCAGCTGAATCCAGTTTAGCCTTGACACGCTTCCCCCAAACGGAATGCTTAGGTGGAATTTCTCGAGTTTGAATTTCCGGCATAAGATACCAACATGAATCGTTTACACATTCCATCAATCCATTGTTGAAACCATAGTAGTAAAACACTTTGTGCTCCCATCCAAAATCAGGACCATACGAAATAGGGTTATATTCAGCTAATACAATTGGCAAAGGGATTTCGATGATTTCTGGCACATGGTCAATTTTTTGCAACTGAACATTCAACGAATCGCGACACTCTTTAATCCAATCAACCAAAACGTTAATTGTACTATCCATCCCTGGCTTGATACGGTCTCCAGAATTTGCTAATTCCGGAATTCCAAGCAAATAGGTGATGTGCTTTTTACCATCAATTATTTTAATCGGACCTAAAGTCAAAAACATATCAATATGGAACAATGGTATATTCAATTTAGGATGACTAAAATCATAAGTGTCTCTTGAATCATTCGTACCCACCCAGACAATATCTCTCGCACCCAGATTAAGTTCCAGTTTCAATCTCTCCTCTATTGAATCCTTAACATTCGTGGTTGAATCGAGACCAATCTGTTCATAAGCATAGGAGTTATTATTATTCATATAAATACTCAAAGCATCTCTTCCAATTAGCGCAAAGTCTTTTGAATAGAGAATATTTCCGCCTTGAACGACAGTATTCCCTGCATATGTATCAAGACCACTACAATGATTGCCAACAAACTGAGAAAGCACGTGACTCATAGAAATTCCTGCTCCAGATTTTGGCATATAGTTAGATTGAACCTTTGAAATTCCAGTAGATGGGATTTCCTCAACTGTGTTGAATTTATCCTGAATCCAGAAATACATTGATTGTCGAAGTAGGTTCTCACATTCTTTCAGATTCAGCCCATTACAGTAACTGTAAGCCATTGTTGGGTCGATAGCCCTGGATGAGACGCACTTTAACCAATTGAAGGTTGAATCACTATTTTCAAATTGCAAAGTGGAAACATACTGCTGGTATGCAACTCTCCACTGAGCGTCAAGTTGTATCAAACTTTGAAGATTATCATCAGCTGAGCCAAATAATTCACTAGTCGGTGCCGCTACTACTCTGAATTCACCATCATCAAAATAGCAATAAACATATCGCTCGATTTCAAATCTACCCGAATCTAAAAGAGCCTCCACAGAGTTGTCTTTCGCAACTTGATTTGTCAACTTCTTTTCCCATTGATTATCAAGGAAACTTTTTAAGAATGCATCTTCCGACAAAGGGAGCTCAAATACAATTGAGTTCGCAATAATAGAAGCTCTGGCCGAATCAAATCTTAGTTTAATAGCATTCAGTTCCTCTCGAATGTCATTATCACTTGCAAAACTGAATTCAACTAGACTGTCAACTTTCGGCCATACCAATACTGAGCCCTTACTGAGCTGAACCCAGACTAAACATGCATCACATTTTAAACGATTCAGAAAGAAGGAAGCGACACGGTCTTTACTGATATTTTCAGTTGTAGGTAGGACTGTACTTTCTGCACCCACCAAAGAAATAAGCACCTTGCTGATTCTGCCATTGTGAGAATCAATAAGAGTATTGCCAGATTGAATCGACTGACAGCTAGCACTTAATGCCAACCCTAGAAATTGGCAAACTATTAAGGACTTTCTTGCAACACCATCAATCATAAATTCAGCTAATTACAAGTCCAATCAATAACCGGTTTTGAACGTGCTGTGGTGCCAGCAGGTTGATCTTTGTCATTATACTTAGCTGAGCTAAGGTATCTAGCGGTCAAGTACATCGAGCCATTTGTGCCTACTGGAAACGTTAAGTCATAAGATAACTTAATAACTGTTCTACGGGCAAGTGTGATGTCCCTGAATTCGGCATAAAACCCATTTGAAGGACTAGCTCCTGTATAATTACCATCACGTGCATCGTCCATGCCAATAATACATAGATTGTCCGTCCCACTGCCAGCGTACTTGTAGTGTGGTACAATCTCGAAATTGTGAGCTCCAATGGCCCCTATATCAGAAACTTTAATCGCAAATCCATCTTCAGTTGATGATGGACAACCAACGCAACGTGGGTCGACTACGAGCACAGTATCGCCATTAGCTCTTACATAGCAAGATAACCCTACACCATCAGCTCCAATTTCCAATTCGCTCTCGGTATACCCTTTTGCTCCTTTCAACTTCAACAAGGTTTTACCCTTATCAGTGTCGGTCCTCACACATATGTGGTAGTAACCTTTCTGGCCTCTTTGATCCCATGAAATAGGGAACTCCGTAATCTTATCTATCGTAGAAACCTCAATCATTTCTACAGCTTTAGCCTCGACAGATTTCATTGAGGCAGTTTCAGTAGCAGCAACCGCGGTTTCCTCACCATCCTTTTTGTCGCAATCGCAGTTACATCCTGATATAAATCCGATAAGTATTCCAGCAAATAACAAGTTCCAAATCTTTTTCATAGGTCTATAGGTTTAAGGTTGAGCTACCAATAGTAACAACTCATCGACAGAATAACAACCATCATCTAAAAAAATGACCAAAAATGGCTAACAAAAACCCTATAGAAAGGTACTAAC
>ERZ889078.1460-NODE-1460-length-18719-cov-6.840227_pt1 | contig 18719 bp, 11 predicted proteins | sample MGYA00521266_ERZ889078 | MGnify/ENA primary metagenome ERZ889078 (study PRJEB32303, sample SAMEA104408618) | aquatic metagenome | biome: Brackish water; feature: Pelagic; material: water | place: Baltic Sea | collected 2014-06-16T06:34:00 | depth 76,534 m ...
CACCGCGGCCATGCCCGCCACGCGCGGCGCCTCGCCGAAGGCCGCAAAACCGCGGCCCGCGAGGCGCTGATGGGCGAGGCCAAAGAGCGCTTTGACCCGAGCGTTCTCGTGCCGAATGACCTTCTCGGCGCGTTTGCGATCGACCCCAGTCTGCGCCGCGATGTGGCGCAGCCAGCTCGCCGTGCCGTCCAACCCCATGGGCAGCCCAGCGCGAATCGGCGTGCGCCCCGCCTTCCGCAGCGCCCGCTCCGTCAGCTTCTGCGCCCACGGCAGCAGCACCACGTGCCGCGCGTGCGTGATCTGTTGCAGCGTCGCGTACGGCTCGCCGGCCAGCCAGACCGCCCGCGCCTCCAGGCCCAGCCCGTAGAGCAGCCGCCGCAGTTCCGCGATGGTTCCGGTGTGATCAGGCTCATAACGATCAAAGGGATAGCCAACAATCGCGATCTGATTGTTCACGGTTTCAGCCAGCGCCGGCCACGTCTGCCGGGCGAGGATCGTGGCCATCGCCGCGTCGTAGCCTTGCCAGAGATCGGCGTCGTAGTTGCGGGCGTCGACATGCACGACGTGCACGCCCGTCTTCTCCTCGAGCCGTGCGCACAGCCGGTCGAGCGGCTGCGCTTGCAGGGAGATTGGCGTGCTGGGATCGATCACCACCACCTGCGATTCACGACGACGTTGAAAAGCGATGATCTCGTCTTCGAGTTGTTGCGTGCTGCCTTGGATCAGATCTTCGTCAATAAACTGTGAATAACGCATGCGATTATGCGCGTCGGCGACACCGTCGTGGCCCACGAGGTGCGGCTGTGTCTTGACCTTGCAGCCGACGCTGGCGTGGCACATACACAGCGAATCGGGGATGGCGTGCGTGGCGAGGTACACCCCGAAAAACGGCGTGTGGCTCGAGGCGCGGATGACGAGGTCGTCAAGGGTCGTGGGAGGCTTCGGGCCGGCTTCGGTCATGTGTGTGGTTCACCAAGCGGCGGGGCTTTTGTGGTCGGTTGTGCGCCAGCGGTTGGTTGTCTGACGGCGGTGGGTTGTCTGCCAGCGATCGACAGCGCCGCGGCGTCGATGGTCTGCGACGAGGTGGGCACACCTTTGCCCAGCTGCAGCATCTCATCGCGTAGCTCGACGCCGCCCGCCGTCGTGATCTCCGCCTGAAAACGACCGTAGAAGTCGGACTTCAGCGCTGAGATGACGCACGCGACGTTGCGCGCGACCGCGTCAAACCCCAGGCCTAGCTCATGGTGCGGGAGCAACGGCAGCTGCACTTGCTCGAGCTGGTCTCGGAGAAATCGCGCCCCATACCACAGGTCAAACGCGCCCGGCGTCAGAAAATGGGCGAGCGCGCCGGGGTCTGGAAAGAGCACAAAGTGCGCTTCGATCCCGAGCTCTCCGAGCACAAGCGCGGTCCGGTCCCAGTTCTGCTCCGACTGGCTGCCCTGAATGAACAGCCGCGTCTCAAAACCGAGCTCGGTGAAGAACGCGAGCTCACCGAGCTCTTCGTGCGCGATGCGGCGCAGGTCGAAGCTGCGCACGGAGCCGATGTTATACGCCAGCCGCAGGGGGCGTTTGCCGGTGTGCTGGTCCGCCAACCGCATCGCCTCAGCCGCCGGGCCGCGATGCGGCGCCATCGCGGCCTCACAGCGCTCGCGCGACACGCCCAGCGCCGCGGCGATCCGCCGATAGAACACCTCACTCGCCGCCACGCCATACGGTAACGGCACCTCGATCGCCTGCATGCCGAGGTTGGCTGCGCACGCCTTGTCGAACGCCAGCAGCATGTTTGGACCCGGGTGCACGTTCCACGCCGCGTCTCCCACGGCGAGGAACTCGGCGAGATCCGCGTGGTCGTCGAGCACCACGCCGACCTCGACACCCATGGCGCCCAGCACGTCGCGCATCTCGGCGCGCTCGTCCGGTCGCAAGCCCATCCCGACGAGGTTGATGCGCATGAGACGCCCATCGGTGCGCGCTGGATCTGCGACGGCTGCGCGGGTGAGCGTGCAATACAGGTCGTCCACAACCTCCGCGGGGCTCTTGGGCTTGAGGCCGTGGGTCAGCTGCGCGACGGCGTCACAACCGAGCGTGCGGGCGGTCTTGCGGGTGACGTTCTTCACGTTGTCGCCGATCATCACGGTCGGGCACGTGGAGAGCACGATGAGCAGGCGCGGCGCGTAGGTCTCATGAATCAGGGTGATGGCTTCGCGCAGACGACGATTGCCCTGCCCGGTCACCAGCTCATCCTCCCGCATGTTCGTGCAGAGGAACTTGTAGTCGCGCTCGGCGTGGACGCGGTCGCGGCGCTTGGAGATGACGTTGCTGCAATCACGGTCGCTGTGGATGAGCACCATGAGGTCGCCCCGCATCTTGGCGAGCAGCTGCGTGCTGGCTTGGTAGGAGCAGCACTCCTGCGCCAGCAGGGCGCCCGGATACATGCGGTGGGGTCGAAATCGGGCCATGGGGATGCAGCTTGGCCTACGGGTTGGCTTGGTTCAAGGCGGCCGCGAGGGCGCGCACCAGGTCGGTCGCGGCGAAGGGCTTGGTGATGAAGGTGTCGAAGCCGTCGGTGTCGTGATCCGTGTAGCCGCTCATCCACACCGCGACGACGCCTGGTTCGAGGACCCGCAGCGCCGCCAGGGTCTCAGCGCTGCCCATGCCACCGGGGATCGTCATGTCGAGCAGCACCGCGTCGAAGGCATCTTTCGTGGCACGCGCCTGCTCAAATCGCTGCACTGCGGCGCTGCCGTCCGCGACCGTCACAACCAGATAGCCTGCGGCGCTCAACGCGCGCTTGACGACCGACCGAATCGCCGCCTGGTCGTCCATTACCAGCAGGCGCCTGCCCTCACCGCTTGCCATCGCGTCCCTGGTGGGCGACTTCGCCGTGGCCGCTTGAGTCGAACGCGGCAGCACCATCGTGATGCAGGCGCCGCCTTGGGGCAGGTTGTGCGCGGTCAACACGCCACCATGACCCGTGACGATACCGTGCGCCGACGCCAACCCCAGCCCTGTGCCGCCAGGCTTGGTTGTCACCCACGGATCGAAGACCCTGTGCAGCAGATCCGGCGGGATTCCAGGGCCAGAGTCCGTCACCGTGACGCGCACGGCGCCCTCCGACTCACTCTCGGTCGTCCCTCGCCACTCCGAGTCATTGCGCGCATCGACTCGCAGCGTCCCGGCGCCAGCCATCGCGTGAATCGCGTTCAGCACCAGGTTTTGCACGACCGTCTGGAGCTGAGTTTCGTCGCCCAACACTGGCCACAGACCGCTCTCGAGCCGTAAATCCAGCCCCACAGCGCTGCCTCGCAGGGAGAATCGTGCGCTGGTCTCGATCAGCGCACGCAGGTCGACCGGCCTACGGTCGGTCGGAGCCGCCTGCGCGAAGCTCATCAGCTCGCGCGTCAGCTTCGCCGCGCTCATGGCGACCTCTTCGGCCTCACGCAGCGCGAGGTTGCGGACCTCCGCGTCGGTCTCCTCGCGCGCCAACCCGAGGTTACAGACGATCCCCGTCAGCATATTGTTGAAATCATGCGCGATACCGCCAGACAGCGCGCTGAGGGCCGCCAACCTCTCGGCGTCGAGGCGTTCACGCTCCGCGCGCCGCTGCGGTCGCAGATCTCGCACCACGGCCATGACGCGCGCGCCGCCGGGCACCTGCCGCACCAGGGGTTGGAGTCTGACCTCCACGGGAAACTCGACCCCTTGCGCGTCACGACTGGTCCACTCCAGGGTCATCGGCGTGCCGCTCTCCAGCACCGCGCGCACCGCCCGCTTGGCCTGCTCGGACCCACCGGGACCCGCGCCGACGATCCGCTCCGTGTGATCGGACGTGCTGCTGGCCCCGTGGCTGGGTGCGTCGCCAGCTGCGTCGTCTAACGCGAGCAAAGTCCGGATGTTCTCGCTCATCTCGACGATGCGCCCATCCGCCGCGTGCAGCGCGATGTAGTCAGGGGAGGCGTCCCACACCGCCTGCAACAGCTCCGCCTGGGCGACCGTGTCCGCCACGGCGCGGAGTCTGCGGATGCCGGAGCTCAGCGTGTTGGCGATGCCCTCGATCAGCTCGCGCTCCTCATCGTCAAAGGCGCCCGGCTCGGCCGAATACACGTTCAACGCGCCGAGCACACCGGCGGCGTCACCGATGGGCGCCGCGAGCGAGGACTGGTAGCCCTGTCGTAGCGCTTGGGCGCGCCAAGGTGCGAATTTGGGGTCAGTGTTGATGTGCTGGCACGTCACAGACCGCTGTTCGCGGATCGCGGTGCCGGTCGGACCCTGGCCGCGCGGCGACTCATCCCAGGTGATCTGCGCCTCGTCGAGGTAAGGCGAAGCGGCGCCGGAGTGCGCCACCACTCGGACGGGGCGTCGCAGCGCGCGCGCGGTCGACTCATGCTCGGCGAAACCGACCCAGGCCAGGCGGTAGCCACAGATGCGCACCAGCGCGTCGCACGTAGCTTGAACGAGCGCGGTCTCATCCTCAGCGTGCACCATCAGCTCTGCGCACACCGAGAGCGTTCGCACGGCCCGTTGCAGATCCTGAACTGAGGGGTTGTTGTTTGGCATCGTCTCGCCCAGCGGGTTCGGCGTCGCGTTTGTGGGAAATGGCGTCAGCTCCGAGCGCTTCCAAGCCAACGACAGCCCGAGATCTACCACACTGCGCGTGATTTCGCGCCACCGACAAAGCGCATCACGGCGGGTGGAGCCAGACGCGGCGACGCGCGGTGACGGCGGCTCAGGGTTTGGCCCCGCACCACCACAGCAAGAAGTCTGCCGTTCGCCCAATGTCGGCGCAGCGTGGCGGCCGTGCCGGCCCTTGACGTCGCTGCACGACCGCGACGCCGCCCTCCAGACTCGCCAGCTCGCGTGAAAAGTCGGCGACTGAGCCGCCGGCGGCGCACAACCGCAACCCCGCCGCGTCGTAGCAGGGCGCGCCGAGAGGCCGATGCGTCGCCAGCGGAAACGCGCGTTGGTGCGGATCGCCGCGCACCAGCTCAACGAGCACGCAGTGGGGATCGCCGTCGACCTGCACGAGGGTGTCCACGCCCAGATACCGCCACGGCAGCAGCTGCTGGGCGACGCGATGGCAATCCGGTCCGAAGGCCATGTCGCTTTTGGATCCCTCCACCTGATTGGCAAACAGCGTCGACATCTGGGGGCCGCGCGCCAGCAGCAAGATGACGACGATCACGCCCATCGTGCCCTGGCGCGCGGGCAGGAGCCGCGCCACCCCGATAGCGAGCACCACCTGGGTCCACGCCAACACGAAGCCGAGATTCTGCGGCCGGAGATACACCTTCTGTGCCAGCAAGACGGCGAAGAGCAGCCACCCTGCGCCGAGCCACACGGCGGACGGGCACGCCCGCCACGCGCCTCGCAGGACCACCGCGAGGCCGATGAGCAGCGCCACGGTCAGCGCGATGGCCACCAGCTGCGAGAGCACGAAGGGCGGGCCGAGATCGACGACCATCAGGCGCAGCAGTTCGTCGAAGTGCCCGCCGCCCAGGCCAAGGGAGGGTGGCAGGTGCGGCGCGTCCGGAAAGCCCGAGATCGCGGCGCCTAAGCGGGCTCGCGCGGCGGCGAACTGCACGCCAGACAGCGCGAGCGGTAGCAGCGGCGCGGCGCCGAGCCCACCCCAGGCGAGCGCTTGCGGTAGCGCGCGTGCGTCGCGCCGCGTCCGCGTCGCCACCGACGCCGCGACGCCAGCGAGGGCCAAGGCTAGGGCGGCTGGGTAGTCGAGCCAGGCCGTCGTCGCACCGAGCAGCGCCAGCGCGGCGATGGGCCACCGCGAGGCACGGCGTGTCGCCCGCGACGCGTCGCCGCCGCCCGGCTCAAGAGGTCCACGCAGCAGGCGATCGGCGACGACGATCGCCGCCAGCACGGCGCAGGTCGTCATCGCGTACGGTTTGGCGAGGTCACTCAAGAAGACAGCGTGTGGCAGGCCGGCGAGCAACGCCGCCGCGACGAGCCCAGCCACCGGCCCGGCGCGTGTGCGGGCGAGCTGCCACACCAACCCGATGCTCGCTGTGCCAGCCAGCACGGAGGGCAGCCGCCACCACCACCGGGGCGCCGCATAGGCACCTGGCCACAGCCCCGTCCAACCCCGAAACACGGCGCGGGCCAGCGGCGGATGGTAGAGCGAGTCATCATCGCCACGAAACACCTGCAACCACGACGCGGCGTCCAAACTGGCGTGTTCATCGGGGTTTAGCGTGAAGACGGCGACAGAGACGAGGCGCAGCGCCAGCCCCGCCAAGACGATCCCGACGAGCGCCGCGAGGTGTTGGCGCGTCGCCGTCGGCGTGCGCGGGCCTTCTGGTGAGGGATGCGGCTGGGCGGCGCCGCGCCCTGCCCAGAGCAGCAAGGCGCCCAACCACAGCGACAGCCAGCCCAAGCTCACGTCGCGCACCGGCTGGCCCAGGATCCGCTCCAGTCGAACCGTGAGCCTCAAGTCCGGTGCGGGGCGCATGGCGTCGACCGCCGTCGCTGCGGACGCGTGCGGCGTGGGCGGCTGCCCGGCAGGTGCGAGCTCCTGACAGTCCAGCCCCGCTTCGAGGCCGCGCAACGTGTCCGCGAGGCCGATCACCGCGAGCGCCAAGGGTTCTGGCGTCGCCCTCCGACCGGTGGTGCGCAGGTCGAACCGCGCAGAGTGCGCCACAGCCGGCAACTGAGGCGCGCCGACGGGGCGGCACACCAGCTGCACGGCCTGCCCCGCGCCATCGGCTCCGACAAGCCACAACTCTACCACGCCGACGCTCTTTGCCTCGACGCGCGTGACACGCCACTCGCCGTGCCGGGCGCCGACCAGAGGTTGCAGCGCCACCACCGCGGCGTCGGCCCGCTGCGGCGCACCGCACCAAGCCACACAGCACCAGGCCGCCCACAAACTCAGCGCCAGCCACCGGCGCGGCGTGTGTGCGCGGATCGCAGATTTCGGCACAGGCAGGCGCATGAAGACCAAGGCGGAGGGTGGCGGGAGCCGACCTGTGGGGGTACACTCGACGGTGTTTCAGCACGCTACATGCCACGCGCGGCACGGGATGTCAGGAGAGCCACAGTTTGGATCCGCAGAACCCAGCAGACAGCCCGACCTCGGACGTCCCCGCCTCAAACGTGCACGCCTGCAACGGCGCGGCCGACGTCTGGCTGGTCGGCGCATCGCCGCTGACTGCCCGCATCGCAGCCGCGCTCCAGCGCGCTCAGATCGCGGCGAGCCAGCATGAGACCGCGCCGCCCGGCGTGGCGGTTGTCCTGATCGACTGCACGAGCGATGTTCAGCGCGATCTCTCCGGTTTCGCGCTCGCCTGCTGCGCCGTCCCCAACGCGGTCCACGTCGCCGTGTTGCCCGATGCGGCGCCGACGAGCGTCCTCGCCGCGTTCTCCGCCGGCGCAGCAGACTTCGTGGCCCTCAACCGCGATCCGACCCGCAGTGTCGACTTGGTGGCGCAGCACGTGCTCCTGATCCTGTCGCGGCTGGGACGCCATGGCTCGGGCGAGCCGGTCGCCCTTCCGATGATGCCGGACCCGGTGGTTGCGACCTCCGCGACGCCGGATCCAGGGCACGGTGGCGCGACGGGGCTGAGCTGCGCGGTGACCACACGCGGGCGGGTGCTGCGTTGGTCGCCGTCGATGGCGCCCTTCATCGCGAACGCAGCGCCTGGCGCGTCGTTCTTCGAGTTGGTGCACGCAGCAGACCGCCCCGCAGTGCGGAACGCGGCGTTGCTGCTCATGGCTGGTGAAGCCGCCGTCGACATCTCCGCGCGGATGCTGACAGGGGGCGCGCCGGTGCGATGGCATCTCGTGATGCACCCAGACGAAAAGCACTTCTTGGCGCTTGGGATCCTCGACAAGGGTGGGGGAGGGGTCCTCAAAACCGCAGCTGCAGGCCGACTCCCTGGCCGGTGAACGTCACGCGCAGCTGCGTACGTGAGCCCCGCTTGGCTGCGTAGCGGCTCGCGCGATGCCGCACGACCCAATAACCGGTCGCATAGCCCATGGCGCCGCCTGCGACGATATCCGACAAGTAGTGCCGGTGATTGATCACGTTGGTGAGCGCCGCGGCGCCCACGGCGAGATGGATCAAGGTGGACACCGCCCAATGCGGCCGCCAGTACGCTTCCGCCGCCCCGACCACGGCGTACAGGCTGGCGAAATGGCCCGACGGCGTCCCAGCGGGGTAGAGGCGCGGCGCCGCTGACGGCCCGAGCACTGAGCCGAGACCGTCGCCATCACCGGGACCCTCCCGGCCGATCAGGAACTTGAGCACGAGGTGCAGCACCTCGGCTACCGCGACGGACTCCATCACCAACGAGATACCCTCTGCCAGCGCGTCCTTGTGTTGCGCGTGAGCGACCCCCCATGTGACGACACCGCCCAACCCTAGCCCACCCAGCAAAATGGCCTGATTGGTGGGTCGCCAGAGGTCGGGCATCCACGGGTCCATCTTGCGGGCGATCCAGCGGTCGATCCGCACGTCGGGCGATGGACCTGCGGGCCACATCAACGCGATCGTCGCGCCGGTGACAGCAGCGAAGACCCCCCAATCCTTGAGCTGCCAGCGCGGAATGTTGGCCGGGATCGCGGCGAGGTCGAAGGCCACCCGCGGGCCGACCCATGTCGTCGGATAGCGCAGCTCGTCACCGAGCAAAATCCCAGGACTGCAGGGTTCTGGCATGGCCAGGGCCGCTGCGGAGGGCGCCGCTGCGGGCGTCGCGCTGTGTGCCCGCGCGGAGCAGGCCACAGGGCGTAGACTCCCCAGCATCAAGATGGCCGACCCCAGCGCCACGAGTCGAGCTGAGCTCCTGGTGTATGTACCTCTCACACAGCCATGGTACGCCGCAGAAATCGGACGGAAGCGTTTTCTTCTGCGCCGGAACCACGTCCTCGACCACCGCAAAATCAACCGATTCGCGCGCCCGACGGCCCTATACTTTTTTCAGGTGCTGCGGAGCGGACCAGTTTGAATTTGAGTTGAGAAAGGAAGCCCACGATGAACGTCTACCTCCTAGCGCTGGCTGTTGTTTTCCTCGTCGCCGCGATTCGGAACCATTGGGTCCTCCGCCGCGCAATCACGCCGATGCCACCGATCGCGCCGCCCGCGCTCTACCCGTCCGTGAGCGTCATCCGTCCGATTCGGGGGCTCGACGCGGGCGCCGAACACAACATCCGCGCCGCGCTCGACCACGGTTATCCGGGCGAGGTCGAGACGCTGTTTGTCTTTGACGACGCGACCGACCCCACCCTGCCCCTCGTGCGGGAAGCGCTGGCGCGGCTCCCTGTCGGTCAGGCGACGACGGCCCAGGTGCTGTTCTCGGGCTCCCCCACCCAGCGCCAGACCGGCAAACTACACGCCATGCTGGCCGGATTTGCGCGGGCCCGGCACGAGATCATCGTTTTTGCCGACTCCGACATCAGGCCCGGCCCACACGCGTTGAGCGCGCTGGTCGGCGCGCGTGGTCGCAGCCCCTTCATCATGGGCCAGCTCATGGCGCTGCGACGCTCGGCCATCGCTGCGATTGGCGGGCTTGAGAGTCTTGAGGGCGAGTTTGTGGACGACATGCACCTCGGAGAGCTCATCACAGGCCAAGGTCTGCGCAACCAGCTCTCGTGGCAGAGCGTGCCGATCATCCAAAATGGGTTGGATTTGCCGGGATTCTGGCGGCTCTACCGGCGCTGGATCGCGTTCTCGCAGAGCGGACTCCAGGCCGGACCGGGCTCCGTCAAGCGGCAGTCTATCTACCGCGGCACGCTCTTTGGCGCGAGCGTCGCCTTCGCGCTGGTCGCCGCCGCCTTGAGTGCTTGGCCGGCCGCGCTGGTCGGACTGGCAGCTGCGTCCACGATCGTCTGGAGCATCGGCGCGCTGCACATTCGCATGGGTGGCGCGCGGTTGCGACCCGCACACCGCCTCATGGCGCTGGCCATCTTGTTGCTCGCGCCGCTGGTCTACCTCGCGAACGGCCTCGACCACGACGTGGAGTGGCGGGGCCGGTCGTACCATCTCGACGACCACGCGCGGTTGGCGGTTCCACACAAGCGCGCGGTCTAGGTCGGCTGGTGCGTCGCGTGGCTAGAAATCGACCTGGAGACCAAGCCCTCGCGACGTAAAGGTCGGCCTGACACGCAGGACGCCGCCGCGTTCACTGCCAAGGTCGTTCTTGTAGTGACTTGAGCGATGCCGCACGCCCCAGTGGCCAGTCGCGTACCCCATCGCGGCGCCGGCGACGATGTCTGAGAGATAGTGGCGATGGTTGATCACGTGGGTCAGCGCGAGCGAACCGAGCACGAGATGACCGACCGCTGAAATGGCCCAGTGGGGCTCCAAGTACGCCTCTCCGGCCGCAAATACAGCATACAAGCTCGCGAAGTGGCCCGAGGGCGTGCCCGCCGGATAGAGCCGAATCGCGGCGCGTGGCCCCAACAGACGACCCAGGCCGTCGCCGTCCCGCGGGCCCTCTCGACCGACCAGCAGCTTGATCGAGAGGTGGAGGATCTCAGCGACCGACACGGCTTCGATGACCATGGACACCGCCTCACTCACCCGCTCGTTGTCGGTGGCCAGCGCGACGCTCCACGTGGCGATGCCCGCGAGGCTGAGGGTAGTCCACAGCACGGCTTGATTCCGCGCAGCCCAGAGATCGGGCATCCAAGCGTCCATGTTTCGCGTGATCCAGCGGTCGATACGCACGTCAGGCGATGGCCCAGTCGGGAGCATCAGGGCGACCGTCGCGCCCGTGAAGCCGAGAAACAACGCCCAGTCCGTCGTCTGCCAGCGCGGCACGGTGGCGGGCAGCGCGCCTAGGTCGTACAGCACACGCGGCGCCAACGAAGTGGTGGGATAGCGCCGGACGTCCTCGAGCAGAAACCCGACGCTGCGCGGACCAGGGACGCCTGGTCGTTGTGTTGGGGCGACCTGTGTCGGCGTCACCCCTTGGGGCAGCCCAGCGACGTCGGCGGCGCTCAACGCGGGAAGGAGGAGCATCGACAGCGCGAGAACGCCGAGAATCCAGGTGGAGAGCGCAGAAGTTGTCGCCGACGCGCCTGTCATTCGGTCATGCTAGGCAGCAGTCGCGCGACGGAGACGGTTTTCGTGTAACGGACACGGTTTTTGCGCGGCCAGGGCTGTCTTTCGCGGAGTCTGGGGGTCCCGTCGCGGCCTGGATGTCGCGGCCTGGATGTCGCGTCAGTCGCGGGCCAGCGCGGAGCCGCGCGGCGGTCACGCATGCTCACTGGACACCCGTTCAGTAAGCGCTACACTCCGGGCGGCGGCGCGATCGCCGCCGGAGGACCTCCATGTTCAAGAACAGCCGCTTCGCCGACCGCATCATCGCCACCCACGACATCGGCCCCCGCGAGGCCACGTACGCCGCGATTCCAGCGACGCTGCACCCCGCGCTGCACGAGGCGCTAGCGCAACGTGGCATCTCACATCTGTATAGCCACCAGGCTGAGATGATTGACCTCGCTCTGGCTGGGAAAGACGTCGTCATCACCACCGGCACCGCCAGCGGCAAGTCGCTCGCGTTCCTGTTGCCCGTGCTGCAAACGCTCATGGAAGATCCCAGCGCGCGGGCGTTTTTGCTCTATCCGACCAAGGCCCTCGCCCGTGATCAGCTCCGCGCCATCCTCAAGCTGGCGGAGGAGCTGCGCGCCGGCGGAGTGGGGGGCCGCCGCATCGAGGCGGGGGTGTACGATGGCGACACCCCACCGAGTCAGCGCACGCGCATCCGAGACCGCGCCAACCTCGTGCTGACCAACCCCGACATGCTCAACGCCGGGCTGATCCCTGCCCACGGCCGACAAGGTATGAACCACCTGTTCCGCAACGTGCGCTACGTCGTCATCGACGAGCTGCACACCTATCGCGGCGCCTTCGGCGCGCATTTCTCGAACCTGATGCGGCGCTTCTTACGGCTCTGCAAGCACTACGGCAGCCGGCCACGCTTTCTGGCCTCGTCTGCCACCATCGCCAACCCGGCCGAGCTCGCTGAGGCGCTGTGTCACCGGCCGTTCAGCCTGGTTGAGCGCGACGGCTCGCCCTCCGGCGGCAAGACGGTTCATTTCTGGTTGCCCCCGCTGCTCGACGACGACGTGCGGCGCTCGGTGGTCAGCGAGATGGCGCAGCTGCTGCCGTATCTTATTGAGAAGAAACACAAGACGATCGCGTTCACAAGGAGCCGTAAAGAAACTGAGATTGTGCTGAAGGAGTCGCGTGACAAGCTGTCTCATGTGCACCGAGACCACGACGAATCCAACCTGCTCGGCGCTTATCGTGGTGGCTACAAGCCGTCGGAGCGACGCAAAGTGGAGCTGGATCTGATCGAGGGCCGCCTGCTGGGGGTGGTCTCGACCAACGCGCTGGAGCTGGGCATCGACATCGGCAGCCTGGAGGTGGTGGTGCAGGGTGGCTTTCCCGGCACCCGCGCGAGCTTCTGGCAGCAGCTGGGTCGCGCCGGTCGGCGTGGCGATAGAGCCCATGCAATCGTGATGCTTGCGATGACACCCATCGACCAATACATCGCGCAAGATCCGGCGTGGCTGATGGATCAAGAGGCCGAGCACGCCGTCGTGGATCCTGACAATCTGGCGGTGCAGCTGGCCCATATTCGCAGCGCGGCGGGAGAGCTGCCCCTGACGATCGACGACGCCGCGGTGTGGCCAGATCTCGCCGAGGTGATCCCGGTGCTGCTGGAGGCGGGGGAGCTGCGTGAGGTGCGTGGTGCGTGGCACTGGACCGGCAACGCTTTCCCTGCGGGGGATTTCAGCTTGCGCAACAGTGACGGCGACCGCTTCAAGATCGTCAATCGCATCAGCGGCGAGACGCTGACCGAGATGACCCGGCCGCAGACGTATCGTGAAGCCCATCTGCGCGCGGTGTATCTGCATGACGGGGTGCAATACCTCGTCGAAGAGCTCGATTTAGTGGGCCATCGGGCCGTGGTCGTGCCTGTAGATCAGAACTTCTACACGCAGCCGGACGTGCGCACCCACATCGAGGTGCTCGTCACCCAAGAGACGACGGACGTCGGCGTCTGCCAGGGCAACTTTGGCGACGTGCGGGTCGATGAGACGGTCGTCGGCTACAAGATGCTGCAGTTTCACAACCACCAGAACCTCGGCTATGAGCGGCTGCATCAAGAGCTGAAGATGAAGCTGGAGACAGAGGCGGTGTGGTGGACCGTGCCGGATCGTGTGCTTGCGGCGCTCGGTGGCGAACCGCGGGATGTGGTGCGCGGCTTGGTGCACGCGATTCGGGCGGTGGCGCAGCTCAAGACGATGGCTGAACGCTCGGATCTGCTGGCGACGAGCTTCTCCTTCACCGACGACAACGACGGCGTCACCCGCACCGCGCTGGTCTGCTACGACAACCACCCCGGCGGCATCGGATTTGCGGCGAAGGCGTTCGATTTTGTCGAGACCTTGCCGCGCCAAGCGCTGGCGTTGGTGCGCGGCTGCCCCTGTTCTGCGGGCTGTCCGGCGTGTGTGGGCAGTTTTACCGTCAGCAAGGGCGCCGTCGTCTGGGGGCTGGCCAACCTCTTCAACGAGACGCCGCCGCCACATGGCATGCACGCCCATCGCCGGCCGCCGGCGCGCCCGTCGCCCGCCGTGGAGCCACGGGAGCGCCGCCAATTCGATTGGGAGCAGCTAGCCTCGCAGTGGCCGGAGGTGTGCGCCCTGCTGGCCAGCAGCGGTGAGCACGGCACGAAGCTTTTGGCCCAGGTCGCGCGTGTGGAGCTGCGCGGCAACAAGCTGGTGCTGCATGTGCACAGCCCCGGCCTGGCGCGATGGATTGAGAGCGAGGACACCCGTCGGCAACTGCGCAACGTGATCAAGGCCCACGTGCGCACGCCTAAGGGCTGGCGCCTAGCGGCTGAGGTGTCGGCCGAGGAGGCCGCGGGTGCGAGTCGTCGTCTGCACCGAGTGCGTCGTCGCTTGGAGGACATGCGCGCGGAGGAGGCCGAAGACGAGCGGCGCGCCAACCGCAAGCTGGCCAGCGGCATCGTGTTAGAGACGACGGAGCGGCAGGCGCGTGCGGAGCGCGAGGCTTTTGTGATGCCGGGCGACGGCAGCGTGAACTAGGTGATTGCCGGGCGAATGGCGCGCGGCGTGAATGGCGCGCGGCGTGAATGGAGCGCGGCGTGAATTGGGCTATGCTGCCGGCTCTGGAGCCTCGCGACACCGTGTGGCGCTCGAACGGAGGAGCCTGCCCCATGAAGATCGACGTGCACGCCCACGTGCTGCCCAAACGATGGCCCGCATTGCGCGAACGATACGGCTATGGCGGGTTCATCCACTTGCTGCACGCAGGCGATCCCGAAGCGGGCAAGTACGGCGCGATCCCGTTCGGCTGCGCGCACATGGTGAAGGACGACACCTTCTTCCGCGAAGTGCAGCCCAACCTGTGGGACTCCGACGCGCGGATCGCCGAGTGTGATCAGCACGGTGTCGACGTGCAGATCCTGTCGACCGTGCCGGTCATGTTCAGCTACTGGGCCAAGCCGCAGGACACCCTGGATCTCTCCCGCCTGCTCAACGACGACATCGCCGAGCGCTTGATCGCCCATCCGACCCGATTCGCCGGGCTTGGCACGCTGCCGATGCAAGCGCCCAGCCTCGCCGCTTCCGAGGTCGAGAGATGCCGGAAAATCGGGCTTTGCGGCGTCGAGATCGGCACCCACGTGGAGCAGTGGAACCTCGACGACCCACGCTTTGACGAGGTCTGGGCCGCGTGCGCCGAGCACGACATGGCGGTGTTTGTGCATCCGTGGGACATGATGGGCATGAGCCGGATGCCGCGCCACTGGCTGCCCTGGTTGGTCGGGATGCCGCCGGAGGCCTCGCTGGCGATCTGCTCCTTGATCATGGGCGGCGTGATGGACAGGTTCCCGACCGTGCGGTTTGTGTTCGCCCACGGTGGCGGCAGCTTCCACGGCACGCTGGGGCGGATCGACCACGGCCACCACGTGCGACCGGACCTGTGCCAGACCCACACGACCCGCAAACCGAGTGATTATCTGCGGCAGTTCTGGGTCGACAGCTTGGTTCACGACCTGGACATGCTCCGTCTCATCGTGCGCCGCATGGGCGCCGACCGCGTCTGTTTGGGTACCGACGCGCCGTTCCCGCTCGGCGACCTGACGCCAGGCGCGCTGATCGAGGGCGCCGACTTTGATGCGTTGAGCAAAGAGCTGCTGCTCAGCGGCGCGGCGCTGCAAGCGTTTGGGCTAGACCGCCGCAGCTTTGAGACGACCGCCAGCGTCGCGCACAGCGAGCGCATCGGCATGGGCCGCCGGGAGGATCTGTGGACGTGATCTTACCCATCGGCGGTGCGTCTTGGGTCTTCGACGTCAACACGGCGGAGGATTGGACCGTGCAGACCCTGACGCGCGGCGCGAGAACTCAGGCTTTTGGCCTGCGCGAGACGACCGCCGTGCCGGTCGACATCGGTGGTGGCAGGCGGCTGCGGGTGGCGGATGGCGGCGCGGTGAACTGCGCCGATCTCACGCTCAACCCCCATGGCGCCGGCACACACACGGAGTGCATCGGCCATATCAGCCTGGAGGCCCGAGAGATCCGTTCACTCCGCATCCCTGCGCTGCTGCCCGCGACCGTGCTCAGCGTGGTGCCCGTGCGCCTCGGCACGACGACCAACACGTATCGGGGCAGCAGCTCGCCAGACGACCGCGTCGTGGCTGTGGAGCCGCTGGCGCGGGCCTTCTCCGAGCTGGCGCGACCCGGCTTCGACGCAGCGATTGTGCTGCGAACGCGGGAAGACGACGACGCGGCGATGGTGTGGAGCGGCAGGAATCCACCCTATCTGACGCAGGAGGCCATCGCGTTCCTGGCCTCGTTGCCGACGCAGCACCTGCTTGTCGACCTACCCTCGATCGACCGAGAGCAGGACGGCGGCGGGGTGCCCAATCACCTGCGCTGGTGGGGGCTCCCCGATGGCGACCGCCACGAGCGCAACGCCAACCATCCGAACCGCAGCCTCACCGAGATGGTGTGTGTGCCGCAGCATTGTGATGACGGCGCTTGGGTGCTGAATCTCCAAGTTCCGGCCATCGGCTCCGACGCGGCGCCGTCGCGGGTGCTGGCGTGGCGACCGCGCAGACCGTCCTGATCGGACTGTTCGAGGTCAAACCTTTGTTTCGTTTGGTGGATGCTTCGCCGTTGCCGATGGGTGGGGTGGGCCGCGCACCGTTGCTCCGTGCCGCCACCGGTGTTAGAAGATCAGCACACCCTGGAGCGGTCGAGTATGACGGTCACTGCGCACCATATTCTCCTCGTCGAGCGAGACCGCGGCCAAGCTGTGAGCCTGCAACGCATGTTGGCCGACGCTGGATTCCGTGTCTCCATCGTCGCCGACGACGCTGCGGCCATGGACTTGCTTCATTCGGACAACGTGGCGGCTCGCGGCGGCATCGACGGGATCCAGGCCGTTGTGACGTCGCTAGACATCGATGGCGGCGGCGGCGCGAGGCTGCTTGCGCAGATTCGCGTCGAGCCCCAACTGCGCCACCTTCCGGCGCTCGTGATCGCGCGCGACACCGATGAAAGCGGCATCCTGGCGTGCATTGCCCTCGGCGCAGTCGACTTCTTGATACACCCCGTGCGTCAGGTGCTGTTGCTGGCGAGACTGCGCGCGAGCCTTGAACGCAAGCGCATGGGAGACCGCGAGCGTGACTACTTGCGCATGGTCGAGTTGGAGCGGCGCCGGGCTGAGATGCTGCTGTACGACGTGTTGCCGGCGGAGATCGCCGCGCGGATGAAACACGGCGAGCAGCTCATCGCGGACACCCACAAGGAGGTGACGGTCATCTTCGCCGACCTCGTCGGGTTCACCAGCTACGCAGACGGTCGGGCGCCGGCTGAGGTTGTGCGGATGCTCGATACGCTGTTCTCGCGGTTTGATGACCTCGCAGCTAGCTTCAGCATCGAGAAAATCAAGACGATCGGCGACGGCTACATGGCCGCCGCGGGGCTGCCGACGGCGACCACCGACCACGCTGAGGCTGCGGCGGACTTCGCGCTGGCGATGCGTGAGGTCGTTCGCGACACCATCGCCGAGGACGGCACGCGCTTCAGCATGCGTATCGGGATGGCGAGCGGTCCGGTCATCGCAGGGGTCATTGGTCAACGCCGCCACGTGTACGACCTCTGGGGCGACACGGTGAACCTCGCCAGTCGGATGGAGTCGACCGCGCTCGGCGACGCGATTCAGGTCACAGCGCACACGGCCGGCCTGCTGTCGCGGCACTTCAACCTCGAAGAACGCGGCCTGATCGACATCAAGGGCAAGAGCGCGCAGCTCACCAGCACGGTCATCGGTCGAAAGCGAACCCGTCGCGGCGCCAAACGCGCCACGTTCGCCCGCACGGCGCGATTTGAGGTGCGGAAGGCGCTTGAGTCTGCGGAGCGGGCGATGCACGAGATGCACCTCGTCGACCCCATCAGTGGCCTACTGAGCCCCCGCGGCTTTCTACCCATGGCCGAGTCGCAATGGCGCGCGGCGGCGCGAGAGGGTCGCACGCTGTTGGTGCTCGTGGCGCACACGGTCGTGGATGAGGTCTCGGACCAGGAGACAAAACTCATCGCGCGCCTGCTGCGCAGCACGTTTCGCGACACCGACCTGCTGGTCCGGTGGCGCCCTGGGGCGTTTGCGATGCTCGGCATGGAGCGCTCGCCGACGCCGCCGGCGATCCTGGTCGAGCGGGTGCGGGAGCGTGCCGCCTCGTTTGTTGGTGACCGGCCGCCACCGCTCAACTTCTCGGTGTGTCGGCTGAAACCGGCGGCAGGCGAGAATGAACATCGGCTGCTTGAGATGCTGAACGAACCTTCGCCCCGGCCCAAGCGGAGTTGAGGCACCATCGGGGGGATGCCCACCGCCAAGATCGCGCCGTTGCAGGCCGCCAAGTGACAGCTACGTGACAGCCGTGAGGCCCTTTAGACGCGGCGCCCTGCTCAGGCGAATCCTACCTTGACCCGTCCGGGTGCCGATGCTAACCGCGGCGCAGCGTCAGCGCGCAACAGCGTCCGGGTTCCGTAGCGCGCTTTGGCGCAAGCGAGGCAACTGTGGGTCGAAGGCCGAAGGTGCTCATTCTCCATGTGACCGGATCGAATCGGGATCGCGCCGCTGCTCGGGCATGCACACTCGCTGGCGGCGAGCCCGACGTCGTCCTCGTCAACCGGGTGCTCGACGGCACCGTGCGCCTGCGCGACTACCAAATGCTGCTGCTGCCCGGCGGCTTCTCCTACGGCGATGATCTGGGCGCTGGCAAACTCTGGGCGCTGCGGCTGCGCAGCAGGCTGGGCGAAGAGCTGGCTGCGTTCGTCGACGCCGACAGACCCGTGCTCGGCATCTGCAATGGCTTTCAGGCCCTGGTCAAGTCCGGGCTGCTACCCGGCCCACTCGCGCCGCGCTCCGACGACGCAGTAGACGACACTGCAGACGACACCCGCACGGCAGGCGACGCCGACAGCCAAGACGTGTTTGGCCCTGCGCACGCGACCTTGACCCGCAACGCCTCGGCGAAGTTCGAGTGCCGCTGGGTGCATCTCGCGCCGAACCCGAAGAACAACAGCGTCTTCACCAGGGATCTCGGCGAGCGGCTGGTCCATTGTCCCGTCGCGCACGGCGAAGGTCGATTCGTGGCGCGCGACGCCGCGACGCTGACGGCGATCGAGGCCAACAACCTCGTCGCGCTGCGCTATGTCGACCCGGCTGCAAC
>ERZ889078.1461-NODE-1461-length-18713-cov-19.120699_pt1 | contig 18713 bp, 18 predicted proteins | sample MGYA00521266_ERZ889078 | MGnify/ENA primary metagenome ERZ889078 (study PRJEB32303, sample SAMEA104408618) | aquatic metagenome | biome: Brackish water; feature: Pelagic; material: water | place: Baltic Sea | collected 2014-06-16T06:34:00 | depth 76,534 m ...
AAAGACATCTTCACCCTTTATATACAGGCTCTATTGACTTTTTCAGGGACGACTATTTCTAGCCACTCGGCGTGGAGCCAGTGGGGTGGTGATACCCCTTCTGGGCATAAGGTTATTGATATGGATAAAAAACCCACACGCACGCGACCGCCAAAAGCAAGTAGCTAGGGGTATAACAACTCCTCAGGCCGAGACAACTCTTTACTCACCCAACAGAGCCATTGCTAGTTACCACCGGCGGTTCGCCGGTGCGGAGCGCCTCCGCTGGCGATTTGCAATGTCTTTTATTTCGCGGGAAATCGTTTTCTTGGCTTGACGGGCCGCTCATCGGCCCCACGCCGAGTGGCTATTTCTTTTTGGATTTTCCGCCGTCGAGATCACTGAGTTTGCGTTTAACGGTTTTTTGTTTGTCTTTGTCGAAATCAACTTTCAAGTAAACCGTCTTGGGGAATACTTTGTCCACAACGCCTTCTTTTTGCTTTCCAGCAAAATCAAATTTAATCTTGTCTCCAACCTTCATAGCTTCACCTCTCGCTAAAAACCATTAATCTGTGCATAACAGCATATCTGCCATTATAACTACCGCTGTATTTTGAAAAAATTGAGATTAGAGGAAAACATCCAGCGAGTCAATGTTTTCTTCACCTGCTAAGGGATGGTACAATCATTCATTTTCAGAGGCCTGCCGGTGAACACCCACGTTCAATCCAGTTTGGAAATCGCTCCCCCTTCTCCCCCTGCCGTGAAGCCTTATGCCGAAGTGGTGTTCAACCTCCCTCTTAAGGAAGCATTCACCTACATCATTCCGCCTGAATTGTTGGGTAAGGTGCGCGTCGGTATGCGGGTGCGGGTGCCTTTCGGCAGAAGAAAGACTATAGGCTATGTTGTCGGCCTCGCAGACAAATGGGACAAGCCCATCGCCCTGAAATCCATCACCGACCTGCCCGACACCGAACCCGTTGTGAACGATGAGGTCCTGTCTCTCACCCGCTGGATGGCGAGCTACTATCAGTCTTCCTGGGGCGAGGCGATACGATGTGCCCTGCCCGCCGGAATCGACGATGAGAACCGGAATGTCGGCTACCAGCTTGTCAAGTCGGTAGGCGTCATCCGTCCACTGCCCGATGAAAAAGAAATAGAGCATTTGCTCAAGCGCAGCCCTAAACAAAAACAGGTGTTTGAGCTTGTAAGACAAAAAGAAATCAATGTAGCGGAATTGCAAACCCGGATTCCAAAGAGCCAGGCCGCACTACGCGGTCTCAAAGAAAAAAATCTGGTCGAAATTATTACCCGGAAAAAAGAGCGCGAGGCTTTCGTCCCCGAAGGCGCTATGACCCAGCCCTTTGGCGATGCTTTGACCTTCACCTCCGAACAACAGGCTATATTCCAAGAACTCAAGCTGGCGATTGAAGCCGGGAAATTTGAATCGTTTCTCCTGCATGGTGTGACCGGAAGCGGCAAGACAGAAATATATATCCGCTGCATCCAGCGCGTTCTTGAAATGGACAAAACCGCCATCATGATGGTTCCCGAAATCTCCCTCACCCCACAAACGGTAGAACGGTTTCACCAGAGGTTTGGCGACCGGGTGGCTATTCTGCATAGCGGCCTGTCACAAACCGAACGCTTTATGGAATGGAAAAAAATCCGTGACGGAAAAGTTTCGATCGCAGTCGGCGCCCGCTCAGCCGTGTTCGCTCCCTTTAAAAACCTCGGCATTGTGGTGATTGATGAAGAACACGATGGCTCTTATAAACAGGATTCCAATCCTCGCTACCACGCCCGCGACACCGCCGTCATGCGAGCCAAATCGTTAGACGCCATCGTCATCATGGGCTCGGCCACCCCTTCTCTGGAATCGACGCAAAACACCCGGCTGGGGAAATATCAATATCTGTCTCTGGAAAATCGGATCGGCGAGCGTATGTTGCCACTCGTCAACCTGGTAGATATGAAAAAGGAGCGCAAGGAGTTCAAAAATTTTGCCATGCTTTCCGGAGCCTTAAGTAGCGCTATTCGCGACCGGCTTTCCCGCAAGGAGCAGATTTTTCTGTTTCTCAATCGTCGTGGAACAGCCCGATTTGTTTTTTGCCCTGACTGTGGATACGTATTAGAATGTGCCCATTGTAGTGTCACCCTCACCTTTCACAGCGCGGAAGACCGCCTGCTCTGCCATTATTGCAATTTCAGGGCGCGCATGCCCAGTCACTGCGTCGAGTGCCATGGAAAAGTGATTCGCTTCAGCGGATTCGGCACGCAAAAACTGGAAGAAGAAGTTAAAAAACTTTTCCCCGATGCCCGGGTAACCCGGTTAGATAGGGACACGACCCGGGGCCGCGACTCTTTCGCAAACATGCACCGGAATATGAACGCAGGGAACATCGACATCCTCATCGGCACACAAATGATCACTAAAGGACATGACTTCCCCAACGTCACTCTGGTCGGGGTGGTGCATGCGGATCTATCGCTGAATATACCGGACTTCAGATCGTGCGAGCGGTCGTTCCAGTTGTTAACCCAAGTCGCCGGCCGGGCAGGGCGAGGACAAGTGCCCGGCAAGGTGATTATCCAGACCAACAATCCCGACCACTATATGTTTGAGTTTGTCCGGGAACACGATGTGAACGCTTTCCACGAAAAGGAATTAAAGCTAAGACAGCAACTCAACTATCCTCCGTTCACCCGTCTTGTTGCCATCGAAATTGTCAGCGCAGACGAAAGACTGGGGCAAAACACCGCCCAAAAACTGGGCCGAGCGCTGGCCGCAACCGTTAAAAAAGGTGTAGAATTATTAGGTCCGTCCAAAGCAGCCCTGTATCAGATTCAAAACAAATTCCGCTGGCATCTGATATTGCGGGGCCAGAATATGCAGTCTCTGCAAAAAATTCTAGCAGACTGCAAGGAACTCCATGAACTCAAATCTGCTTCCGGTGGTAAAATTAAAATCGCCATTGATGTAGACCCCTTCAACCTTCTATAAACTGCAATCACCTTCATGAAAATTATTCGCTCCATGTACGATTGGGTCCTGCACTGGGCCACTACCCCTTATGCGCTTCCGGCGTTATTTTGTGTTGCGTTCGTCGAGTCATCATTTTTCCCGATCCCGCCCGACATATTGTTGATCGCCATGACGGTCGCAGTCCCGGCACTGTGGGTCCGGTTTTCTTTAGCCTGCTCAATAGCCTCCGTTCTGGGTGGAATGTTTGGATATTTCATCGGCTACGAGTTCATGGACCTCATCGGCACTCGTATCGTGGAGTTCTATCATTTGCAGGCTAAGTTTGAGAAAATAGGGGCACTCTATGACGAACACCAAGCTTGGGCCGTTGCTGCGGCGGGATTCACCCCTCTGCCTTATAAAATTTTTACTCTGGCGGCAGGGGCGTTCAAAATCAATTTCCCGACCTTTGTACTGGCATCGGCCATCAGTCGCTCAGCCCGGTTCTTTCTGGTCGCATTTATAATTCACAAATTCGGGCCGCCCATTAAGGTGTTCATCGAAAAATATTTCAACCTTTTCAGCATCGTGTTTTTCATTCTGCTTGTTTTAGGTTTTTATCTATTAAAATTTGTGTTGTAACGGAGGCTTGTCAGGCGCGGGGTTATTTTTATCGCCGCCGGACCGAAATTCCTATTTTTTGGAGTCTTGCCATGAGTGAGCATTGCGTAATATTCATCACCACCGGATCCAAAGAGGAAGCGGATAAAATAAGCCGGGGACTGGTCGAGGATAAGCTGGCGTTCTGCGTCACTGCCATTCCAAAAGTTCAATCGACCTATTACTGGGAAGATAAAATCCATGTGGACGAAGAATTTCTCTTGATCGTCAAAACCCGGAAGGATCGTTATGATTCTCTCGAGACCTGGGTCAAAATAAACCACAGCTATGAAGTGCCGGAAATCATTGCCCTGCCTATCGAGCAGGGCCTGCCCGCATACCTGTCGGGAATTGATGACTGGGTCGGGAATAAGGACTGACGAATCATGCCCCATATCCACATAAAAAAGGACTGGAAAATTTCCAACAATCTGGCCACGCCAGAGTCGGTCTATATGCGTCGTCGGGAATTTCTCAAAGGCACGACTCTGACCACTGCCGCTACGGTCGGAGTGCTTTATGGTTGCGGCCCTTCCTCTCCGCCAAACGTTCTTCCTGAAGTGAAATGGAGCGAACTGGAAAAATCCATCTACCCTGCCAAAAGAAATCTACAATACGGGTTGGACCGGCCCATGACTCCCGAAAAAATTGCCGCCAGCTACAATAACTTTTATGAATTTGGGACCGATAAAATCGACCCGGCGCATTATGCGCAAAAACTCAACACTCGACCATGGGCCGTTCAAGTTGGCGGACTGGTCAACAAACCCACGACGTTCGATATTGATGACCTGTTAAAAACCATGCCGATGGAAGAACGTGTATTGCGACTGCGCTGCGTCGAAGCCTGGGCTATGGCCGTGCCCTGGACCGGGTTCCCCTTGCCCGAACTTCTTAAAAAGGTCGAACCGAAAGCGGAAGCCACTCATGTGAGGCTGGAAACTTTTTACCAGCCGTTCACTGCTCAAGGCCAACTGGCGTTCTGGGAACCCTGGCCCTATGTCGAAGGGTTGACAATTAAAGAAGCCATGAATGAAATGGCTTTTTTAGCCACTGGTATTTACGGGCACCCACTTCCAAAACAACATGGCGCTCCGATCCGTCTCGTTGTACCCTGGAAATACGGATTCAAAAATATAAAATCCATCGTCAAGATCGAGTTAGTCAACTACCGTCCCGCGACGTTCTGGAACACGCTGCAAGGATTGGAATACGATTTCACCGCCAACGTCGACCCGAGAATCCCTCATCCACGCTGGCCGCAGACGCAGGAGAAAATGATCGGCACGGGGGACATCCGCCCCACTCTTCCCTATAATGGTTATGGGGATTTTGTCGCCCACTTATATTCATGAGGAATCTATACGTGCATACATCAAAACTAACCACCTTCCTTTTCTGCGCCCTGCTCCTTTTCCCTTTGACCGCATGGGCAGACGGGGAAACAACAAAAACTCAAGACGAAAAACATATCTACACCGTCATTGAGTTCGAATCTACGTTCATGAATAAGAAACAGGAAAAAGTACTGAACACTCTCGGCGAGCCGGACGAACGCTCAGAAATAAACGGCAATGAGGTCTGGACCTACCACAAGATCATCAAAGACCAGGAAAAACTCTGGAACCAGAACATCATGTTCGATTTCGGCCGCGTCAACCAAATGTGGGGCACCCCTCCTGCGAGGGGGAGCAATGAGCCATAGCTTCCGCTAGCATGAAAAAGGTTGTCTCGGCCCACTGGGAGTGCCTAGCGGAGGAATTGTTCTATTTGTGCGCCCATGAACCCGGCGATGGCACCGCCGCTACCTGCGGCGATGATGAGGATATCCTGGTCGCCGGTGCGGTAGCCAAAGAAGGCACCGATTAAAATTCCCATGCAGATGATGAACATATAACGCCGACCGCCGAGCCAGCCTATAAACCCTCCGACCACGAGCCCCAGCACTCCGGCGATGGTCATTAGGAGCGGACTGTGCACCACCCAGCCCATAGCCAGCCCGGTGGCCCCCATCAACACCATACCCATATAAATTTCATTTTTGCCGTGCGCTTTGGGCATACAATCCCTGCGAAATTAACTTATGCTAAAGTTGTGGTTATGAAAGCTATCTTAGCAAATTTATGCATCAGCTTCTTTTTAATCCTATCTGCCTATCCTGCAAATGCGTTTCGTGTGGATGGATTAAAAACTCCGCAGAGCTTTATTGTTGACCCGGCTCTGGGGAATTATTTCATCTCCAACATCAACGGCGATCCGGTGAGTCGCGATAATAACGGCTTCATCCTGAAACTTGATGCTTCTGGGAACTCTCTGCCTTTCATCCGTGGAGGAAGCCCACAAGTAACATTGCATGCTCCTGACGGACTGGCGCTTAAAGGCAATAACCTTTATGTCACAGACATCGACTCCCTGCGCTGGTTTGACAAAAACAGCGGCAAACCTCTGGGTCATATTGATTTTACCGGAATCGGCGCCAAGCGTTTGAGAGGCGTGGCCTTCGATGGAGAGGGTAATCTTTATATCTCCGATGTTCTGGCGAACGCTATTTATAAAGTGGAAACCGGGAACGACCATAAAGTTTCGGTCTTCAGCAAGGACAACCGCTTAGGCAATCCCAGCGGAATGGTTTATGACTCTGTGCGCCAGAGCTTGATTATAGTGACCCGAGCCACAGGCAGAATTTTGGCGGTGGGAATGGATGGAAAGATCGCGCCGGTCATTCAAAAGACATTTAAAAACCTATATGGAGTGGATTGGGACCGGGTGGGTAATTTATTGATCTCTGATAGTGCGGAAGGAAAAATCTATAGAATCAAAAAGTTTTCCCGGACAGAAATTGTCCGGGAAAATATTCTGACTCCAGCGGGCATCTCTTTTGACTACACCCGCAACCTTATACTTGTGCCATCTTCAAAAGGAAATATAGCATTTACGATTCCCTGATGAAAAAACATCTTAAAGATTTTTGAAAACCTCATCCAGACTGGTCCGGGCATCACCGAACAACATGCGCGTGTTCTCTTTGAAGAACAACGGATTCTGCACTCCCGCATAACCGGTAGCCATACCGCGTTTCAGCACGATGGTGGTTGCACCTTTCCAGCATTCCATAACCGGCATTCCGGCAATCGGACTATCCGGATCGGTTTGCGCCGAAGGGTTGACAATGTCGTTGGCACCAATGACGATCGAAACATCAATCTTCGGGAAATCGTCATTGATCTCATCCATTTCAAAAACGATGTCGTAAGGCACCTTGGCTTCCGCCAGCAAAACGTTCATATGCCCCGGCATTCGCCCTGCAACAGGATGGATACCAAACCGCACATTTATTTTTTTGGCCCTGAGAGTTTTGGTGATTTCATTGACGATATGCTGCGCCTGCGCCACTGCCATGCCGTAACCCGGAATGATCATGACTTCTTTCGACTCCAGCAACAAAGCGGCAACCTCAGGGGCGTGTATTGCGATCACTTCTCCCTGTTCCTCCACTGAGGCTGAGGAACCACCACCTGATGTCGTACCGAATCCGCCAGCGATAACCGCGATGAACTTCCGGTTCATGGCGCGACACATGATGTAACTCAAAATCGCGCCACTACTGCCGACCAGTGCCCCGGTGACAATGAGCAGATCGTTATTAAGCATGAAACCAGTGGCAGAAGCCGCCCAACCGGAATAACTGTTGAGCATGGAAACCACAACCGGCATGTCGGCGCCGCCGATAGCCATGACCATATGAATCCCGAATAACAAAGCGATTCCCGTCATGATTAACAGAGGCACGAGCCCACCGCCTGTCGCCGATTCCTCAACAAACATTTTACATAAGTACAGAGAACCCAGTAGCAGACCCAAGTTGAAAAAATGCCGACCTGGCATCAACATGGGATTCCCGCCGATCTTGCCGCTCAGTTTTCCAAATGCGATGATGGAACCCGACAGGGTGATGGCACCGATAAGGATACCCAGATAAGTTTCTATATCATGAATGGTCAATTCAACGCCGGCGTAATGCGTCAACCGTTCCGGATCCATGAAATTGGCAAATCCGACCAGAACCGCCGCCAGCCCTACAAGACTGTGCAACATGGCAACCAGTTCGGGCATTTGCGTCATCTGTACCCGCTTGGCCAAAACCAAGCCGATGCTTGAGCCTATCAGCAGAGCGACAATCAAAATTCCCAAGTTGGCCGTCACGCCGGACATTGTGGCGATCAAAGCCACAGCCATACCGATCATTCCGAAAAGGTTACCGCGTCTTGCGGTTTCCTGATTGCTCAACCCGCCTAGTGCCAGAATAAATAAAATTGTTGCCCCAACATAAGAGGCGGTTACGATACCTTCACTCATCTTCTCGCCTCCTATCTACGAAACATTTCAAGCATGCGGCGCGTTACTGCGAATCCGCCTGCAATATTAATGGATGTAATCAGCACCGCAAACCCAGCTACCCAGACAATGGGTTGTTCTACCGAACTGATTTGCAAAAGAGCACCAATAATAATGATACTGCTGATGGCGTTGGTCACACTCATGAGCGGCGTATGCAAAGCTGCCGACACATTCCAGATGACCATGTAGCCGACAAAGCAGGCCAGCACAAAAACCGTAAAGTGAGCCATGAAAGAAGCAGGCGCAACCGCACCCAGGCCAAACAGCGCCAGAGCCCCCACACCAAAGGTGATAAATGGACCCATCACCGAAGGTTTTTCTTCCTTTGTCTCTACAGGTTTAGCAGTCTCTACTGGCTTTGCCGGTGCCGCAGAAAGTTTTGGTGCAGGCGGTGGGAAGGTGATCTCACCATTCCTGACTGCCGTGGCTCCGCGAACCACTTCGTCATCAAAATCGACGATAGCGTTGCCGTCTTTTTCCTTGCACATGTCTGTCAACAGGTGACGTAAGTTCGTTCCATATAACTGGCTCGCCTGCGCCGCCATACGACTGGGCAGATCGGTGTAGCCGATAATGGAAACTCCATGAACCTTGACCACTTTTCCCGCTTCGGAGAGTTTGCAGTTACCGCCCTGTTCGGCGGCAAGGTCCACAATCACGCTACCGTCTTTCATGGAAGCTACCATGTCTCCCAAAATCAGTTCCGGTGCCGGTTTGCCAGGGATCAACGCGGTGGTGATGATGATGTCCACCTCCTTGGCCTGCTCGGCGAAGAGCGCCATTTCCGCTTCGATAAATTCTTTACTCATCACTTTTGCGTAACCGCCGGTGCCCGACCCTTCTTCTTCAAAGTCGAGTTCCAAAAATTCCGCATCCATGCTTTCGATCTGTTCTTTCACTTCCGGTCGAGTATCAAAGGCCCGTACGATGGCACCCATACTTTTCGCGGTGCCGATGGCGGCAAGTCCGGCCACGCCCGCGCCGATCACCATGACTTTAGCAGGAGGAACTTTTCCTGCCGCGGTGATCTGCCCGGTGAAGAACCGGCCAAAATGCTGAGCCGCTTCCACCACTGCGCGGTAACCGGCAATGTTCGCCATAGAACTGAGCGCATCCATTTTCTGGGCACGCGATATACGCGGCACCATATCCATGGCCATGGCGGTGACTTTTTTCTCGGCTAATTTTTTGAGCAGTTCGGGATTTTGCGCTGGCCAGAGAAACGAAATTAAAATCTGGTTCTCTTTCAGCAGGTCCACTTCTTCGGTATTCAGGTCGGGATTAAGTTCAGGGCCACGAACTTTTAAAATAATGTCGCTTTCTGACCAGATCTCTTTGGCATTTTTGACAACCGTTACGCCCGCTTCGCCGTAGGAAGCATCAGAAAAATGAGCGGCTGTACCAGCGCCTGCCTCAATCGCGACTTCAAAACCCAGTTTGATGAGCTGTATCGCGACATCCGGGGTGGTGGCCACCCTTTTTTCGCCAGCATGTACTTCTTTAGGGATACCAATCTTCATCGCATTTATCTCTCATTCAAGAATGGTTTAGGGGAATAATAAAGCGCATAAGCCTACCATAAAATGGCAAATTTTTCTAACCCCTTAGCAGTGGAGGCAAATAGCAGGGATTCGTCAAGCCGAGAACACGGTTGCAATTAAATTCAGTCCCGTGCTTTTGGCGGTCGCGCTAGCGTCTCCGCTTCGTTGCCCCCGGTCGCTGACCGGTCAGTCTTGATCGTCGAAGAGGTTGGAGGCCAGGCTTTTGCGGGCTGTGCGAGCTTCCTGATCTGCGCGGGTGATGCCGCCATCGTAGTCGTTGTAGTCGACAAATTTGAGGGCCGGTTCCATCTCCGGGTGGCGCTTGAGGTATTGACGCGCCATCATTTGCGCTGTGCGCCGGTATTTGGGGTGACCGGCCTTCTGGGTGCGCAGTTCAACAAGATGCCCCAACTCCCTGAGATTCATACCCACGTTCCAGCGGATGAAGTGGTTGAACAAGGTGGCGTATTGCGCTTCCTGTTCCATCCCGGCCCTTTTCAGGTCGCGGTGCAAGGACTCGGTGCGCTCGAAACATTCCTGCACCTTCTGACCCATACCGATCTCCTCAACTTCCTCTGGCACCGAATAACCCAAGTCGATACCCAAGTCCTGCCTTTGCTGGGTGAGCATGCGATGGCGTTGCAGGTCGCGGTACTCGGCAAATCCGGCAAGAATATCAAATTGAATGGGATAACCATACTCCAGCGCTCTGCCGGGGCGATCACGTTTGCTCTGCCGCGATCCAAAATAGGTTGCAAAAATTTGCTTTTTGCGTTCTTCGGGTAAGGACTTCACGATTGCGCGAATCTGGCAGGAAGAATGCCGGACATAAGAAAAAATCATATTGGACAGCAGGTTGATCCGCTGGTCTTCGGGACTGTCTTCCAGCAATTCCACTTCGGCAGAGGTTTCGATTTTGACCGAAGCGAAAAGCTCCTGACACAATTTCCTCATGGCATGGTGATTGTCTGCCACATAGTCATTACGCCCAGCCCGTTTGATGAAAGTGGGAATCTGAGTATTGAGGGCTTTGCGAATCGACTCAGCAAGCTCATGCGCTTCGCATAAATCGTGCGACAGCAGTTTGGTGATGAGACCGGAGTAAAACCGCCCGTTGCCCACCAGCCCGACATTCGCCTGGGTGCAGGCCGGAAGGATGCAGCGGATCACATCACACACCGCACTGCGGATGGTGAAATTGTAGGCGATGCGATGCACCTTGATTTCATTCTCGCCTTCAAGGAATTTCAGTCCTGCCCTTTGCACTTTGCCATCGCGTTCCACTTCGATCTCAAACGCATCCACAGTCAGACGCTTTTGAAACAATTCCTGCATGGGTTCCACCATCGCGGCATAGGTTTCGAAAAGAAAATCCATGTTGGCCACAAACGCAGCGCCAAGTCCGGACTCCTTGATATTTTTCGGGCATACATAACGCCAGCGCCCGTTCTTTTTGACATCGTAAAGAACATAGCGCGTCGACTCTTCGATAGGCGAACCGCCTATCCGGCAATCTTCGATGACTTTGGTCATCAGGTTGGAGATTTCTTCCATACACAAAGGAGCGACCGCCAACTCGGCGACAGATTCATCGCCGAACTTGTTGACCACCCGATCGATCATCTGCGAACCTTTGACATCGTTGGGGCTGCCATCCGGATTCAAAAATTCGCGCACAACCGTTTCCTTGAACCCAGTCGGCGCACGGCTGTAACGGGCCAGAGCCCCGCCGATCACTTCCGGATTCAGGTTCTCCAGCGCAAAGACATTGGCGTCAACATCCGAGAGATAGGGCTTTAACAACTCCCGTTCCCGGTCAGTCAACTCATCAGATCGTTTTGGTTTGTCAGTCATAAATAGTTATTTGAATTTCATATCAGGGGGCGCAGTCCTGGCACAACGAAAACCCGTATCGTTGAACCTGACATCGGGCCGACTCCACCTGCGAAACGCGCTCCGCAAGGAATCGGGAAAATTGACCCAAGACCCGCCGCGAAGAGATTTGAACTCACCCTCAGTAAAGCCCTTGGGATTATTCTTAGTGCCAGTGCTGTAATAAGTGCGGTGATACCAGTCGTCCACCCACTCCCAGACATTGCCCGCCATATCGTGCACCCCGTAAATGGAGGCTCCGCTGGGGTAACTGCCAACATCGGTCATGGTGTAAATTCCATTCCATTTTCGCTCGAAGGTGGCCCGGCCTTTGGGAGAAGCCTTGCCCCATGGATACAAGCTGCCACTGGGACCCCGGGCGGCTTTTTCCCATTCCGCTTCTGAAGGAAGGCGCTTGCCTCGCCATTTGCAGTAGGCTTCCGCATCATACCAGCTTATTTGCGTGACAGGTTGTCTACGAATTTCCGGTGGGAAAGATGCCCCCTTCCATAAGTTCCCTTCCCGGCAGGCATCGGTGGTACAGGAAGCATCCAACGCGGGAGGATGCCCGATGGCTTTCACGAACTCCAGATATTTTTCGTTGGTCACTTCATAGACATCTATCCAGTAATTATTCACCGACACTCGCACCACGGGGTATTCATCGGAGAACCACCACATTTTGCAAAATTTATCATATTTGCGACACATTTTAAGAGCCGCCTTGTTCTCTTCAAAATTGGAACCCCGGAGAAAATTGCCAGCTCGAATGAAGGCCATATCCGAAACGTCATCGGGATCGGGCCGGGCAGTAGAGATTTTGGGTTCACCCGTATCATCGTGCTCAACTCCGGCATGCTTAGCCTGAGCGGAAGAAACGAAAAAAAGAAGAAAGGCAGAACACACCAGCACCCAGTTAAGCGGTACCACAAATTTCTGCAACCGAACTAACGAAAGGAATATCACAAGCCGAGATGACTTCTCTCTCTCCATAAAAAACTATTGCTCATCGGCCCCACGCCCAGTGGACTGCTCATTACCACCGGGTGTTGCTCGGAAGCGGGCCATCTCCTTGCCGTTGATATAGAACAAGGTCAGACCCAGAATCATATTCACCGTATAGATCCAGGTCAACTTGGAATGGTAACGGTCGAATTGAATTTGCAGTCTCTGATCGGCGGGATTGGCTTTCTTGAGTTGGTCCATGGCGTGCATCTCTGGCCGGAGAACGCTACCGATATATAAAGCCAGAACGACCATGACCGCCAGGCACACCTCACGAGTGTATTTGCGTTTGGTCACCACTTGCGGTTCGTAACCAGCAGAACTGTATTTGGCCACGAGAAACTTGATCACCTCGGCCAATACCATAAACGTGATGCAGGTATAAATGATATGAACATTGAAGACATCCATGACCTTATTCATGATGGTGCTGGCCACCTGTGGCTGATCTTTCAAATTAATCCGCACCATGATTTCTACCAGAATACCCAACAGGAACATCCCGCCAACCCACAGGCAGAGAGAAAACAGGTAAAACCAGTTAGAAATAAATACTAAACGTTTCATTTCAACCCACTTTGTAAGGAGTTATTTACCACCAGCGGCTCACTGGCCCCACGCCCCCTAGCCGGGGAGGCAACTGGGCAAAGGCCCATCAAGCCGCCTATACTTTTTGCTTGCCAGGTTAAGCTATTTACCCCTTCGGGGCACAAAAGCCAAGGAAGAATATCACGGCTACTGGCCCCACGCCTAGTGGCCGCCGGAGGTGCGTTTGCGTATTGCTTTGAAACTTTCTTTAATTTCGCGTTCTTCCCGTTCCCGGGCGTCGATGATTTCCTGGCGGTCGCCGCCAAACCAGGTTTTAACAGTGGTCCCGGTCCTTTCGCGGTTGATGGTATTGAGAATGGACAAATAAATGATCCCGTAAAAAACAGCAATGCCATAAAGGATCCAGGGAACCAGCGACCGTAAGCGCTGTTTTTCTTTCAGTGACCTGTGATCCCACACCCGGTACCATAAGGATTCTTTTTCACCTTCGGCCATACCCACTCCAAAAAACTAAAAGGGCCTTTAAATACATAGAGATAAAAGAATCAAACCCCCATAGAAAACCCGATCATATCAGAATCCCATAACTGAAACAACTGGCCAACGGCCAGTTGAAATAGGTCGAGACCAAATAGAACGAACAATCATCGTCATGCTTCTAGACAGGGGGTTTAAAGAGAGGAGCAAAAAATTATTGCTCATTACCTCCCACATCAGAGGGTGTGGTATATTTCTTTGTTTTAACCCTCATTTTTTTCAGACCTTGATAGAAATTAAGCCTGTACAGAATCTTAAAGCGGTCGTTACCATGCCCGGCTCCAAAAGTTATACCAACCGGGCTTTGCTGATTGCTGGACTCACCGATGGAGAATGCCGGTTGGAAAAACCGCTGGTGAGCGATGACACGAAATACATGATCCGCGCTCTGAAGTCCTTTGGCGTCCCGGTTCGGGAAGAAAAAGAAGCCTTTATCGTTTCTGGAAGAGGTGGAAAACTTTCCGCACCTGACGAAGATATTTTTATAGGCAACGCCGGAACTGCCATGCGATTTCTCACCACTTTTTCGGCGCTGGCTCCCGGCAAAACCCGGCTCGATGGTGATGAACGCATGCACGAAAGACCTCTGGCCGACCTTTTGGATTGTCTCACGCAGATGGGAGTGTCGGCAGTATCGGCCAATGACAACGGTTGTCCGCCAATTGATATTGCAGGCGGGGAAGTGCCGGGAGGAGAGATCAAGCTCGCCGGTAACAAAAGCAGCCAATATCTCACTTCCATTTTACTTTCGGCTCCTTATTTTAGAAATGATACCTGCGTTCATATCCAGGGAGACCTCACTTCAAAATCTTATGCCGATATCACCCTCGACATCATGAAGACCTTCGGTGTCCATGTTGAAAATGAGAGTTATGAGCGTTTCAAAATTAAAGCTGGGGATCGTTATAAAGCGCAGACCTACCAGGTAGAAAGCGACTGGTCGAGCGCCTCTTATTTTCTGGCGGCGGCGGCGGTGACTGGCGGGGAAGTGACCCTCACCGGCATCAACCCTGACAGTGTTCAGGGAGACGCGCAGTTCACTTCGGTGCTGGAAAAAATGGGGTGCCGGGTAGAAAAAAAAGCCAACACTCTACATATTAAAGGAAACCCTTTGAGGGGAATCACCATCAATATGAATAGCATGCCGGATGCCGTGCAGACCTTGGCCGTGACGGCCCTGTTTGCCAAAGGGGAAACCGTGATTCAGGGGATCAGCAACCTCAGGATCAAGGAAACCGACCGCATCTCTGCCTTGGCGACAGAGTTGACCCGCCTGGGCGCAGGGGTCGAAGCTGGAGAAGACTACCTCATTGTAAGGCCGGGAGATTATGCCGGCGCCGAAATAGAAACTTACAACGACCACCGAATGGCCATGAGCTTCGCAGTGGCCGGATTAAAAATTCCAGGAGTTCGTATCAAGAATCCCACTTGCGTGGAAAAATCGTTTCCGGATTTTTTCCGGCGCTTTAAAGAGCTTTAGCAAAGACAAAGTCGCGCCAAAATATTTTTGTCCCCAACAGGAACAACTTGAAAACCTTTAGCAAAGGCAAGCATGGTTGAACACGCCTACACCAATTCACTCATAACAGAAAAAAGTCCCTACCTTCTGCAACATGCACATAATCCAGTCAACTGGCACGCGTGGGGCGATGAACCGTTTAAGATTGCCAAGGAAAAAAACCTGCCGGTTCTGGTGAGCATCGGTTACGCCACCTGTCACTGGTGCCATGTGATGGAGCGTGAATCATTTGAAGACCCGGTTCTGGCAGCCGCGCTCAATAAAAGTTTCGTCAGCATCAAAGTGGACCGTGAGGAAAGGCCGGATGTCGACAGCATATACATGCAGGCGGTGCAGGCTTTGGGCCAGCAGGGTGGCTGGCCGCTCAATGTGTTTCTGACTCCGGACGCCGTTCCTTTTTACGGAGGCACTTATTTCCCGCCCGAACGCCGCCACAACCTGCCCTCTTTTCTGGACGTGCTGCAGTTTCTCATCAATACCTGGAAAAATGAGCAGGACAAAATCGACAAACAGACCGAAGCCCTGGTCGACTACATCCGCCAGGCCTCCACGCGCGAAAAAAGTTCCGCCGAGCCGGACGATCTGGACTTCGTCGGAGAAGACAAAGCCGTCGAGCTATTTGAAAAACATTACGACCGACTCAATCACGGCTTTCAGTTTCAACAGCAAAACAAATTTCCGCCTTCGATGGGACTGTCCCTACTGCTCCGGCACTATCACCGCACCGGGCACGCCAACAGCCTGACAATGACGGAAAACACGCTCAAGGCCATGAAGTTCGGCGGAATTTATGACCAGATTGGCGGCGGGCTTTCGCGTTACAGCACCGATTACAAATGGCTGGTGCCACATTTCGAAAAAATGCTTTATGACAACGCCCTGTTCACCACCGCTTTGATCGAAACCTATCAGGTCACCGGCAAAAAAGAGTTTGCCGAGTTTGCCAACGACCTTCTGCAATACATCGACCGCGACATGACTTCTGATGAGGGAGCCTTCTTCAGTGCCGAAGACGCCGACAGCGAAGGCGTTGAGGGTAAATTCTATGTGTGGACTCAGGAAGAAGTCGAAAAAATTCTCGGAAGAAAAACGGCCAGCGTCGCGATCCCTTACTACAACATCACCCCTAGTGGAAACTTTGAAGGCAAAAATATTTTAAACGTCACCCAGGGACCGGAAGCCATTGCAAAAAAAGTGGGCATGCAGGAAGCCGATGCCCTGACCGAACTCGAAACCGCCCGCGACAAGCTGCTTGAAGTCCGCAGCCAACGCATCCGCCCTCTCCTCGATGACAAGGTCCTCACCTCCTGGAATGCCCTTATGATCAGCGCCATGGCAAAAACAGGAAGGGTGCTGGACGATGCTGACCGGATAGAGAAATCCGCCCGTGCTATGGAGTTTATTCTCACCCGGTTGCGCACGCCGGAAGGAAAACTCCTCAGGCGTTATCGCGATGGAGAGGCCCGCTACGACGGCTACCTGTGCGATTACACCGCCACCGCCACCGCCTGCATGGATTTGTATGAAGCCACTTATGAACCACATTATATTGAAACCGCCCGCGAACTGATGCAAAGGGTGGAAGATAAATTCCACAGCGACAACGGCACGTTTCACGAAACGGCGAGCGATGGAGAAGAGTTGTTAGTGCGACAAATCAGCGGCTACGACGGGGTGGAACCCGCCGGAAACAGCAACGCCGCTTTCGCCCTGTTACGGCTTTCCGCCTATCTGGCTGATCCTGACTTGTCCAAAAAAGCGGAAAAAATATTTTTAAATTTTAATGATGAACTGATGGAATATGGCCTCAACTCGGCCTTCATGCTGCAAGCTCTGCATTTATATCTCGGCGGACTCAAAGAGGTTGCCGTGGTGGGAAAAAGAAATGACCCGACCACACAGGAACTACTCGACACCCTGCGTAAAGGGTTTTATCCGAACGCAGTTTTCGCCTTCGCCTATGAGGACGAAGTTGAAAGAGCCGGAAAGCTCATCCCTTTGTTAAAAGACCGGAAAGGGGTGAACGGAAAAGCCACCGCCTATGTCTGCCGGCAAGGAACCTGCCTGGCCCCTGTCCATTCTGCGGAAGATTTGGTGAAACTATTGAGTTATGAGTGAAGAAGCTCTATGATAAGGCCTTCATTTAAAACCTTGGAGAACGACAAATTCAATGCGCACAAAATTGATAGATAATATGGTCGATACCGCCTTGAAAGGCCAATCGATTTCTTATGATCAGGCTTTGCAACTGGAATCCCTGACCCACGACGAACTGGACTATCTCTTTATCGGGACCGACCGCATTCGTCAGCAGTTTAAAGGACAGGACGTTAAAATCTGCTCCATTGTCAACGCAAAATCTGGACGATGCGTGGAGGACTGCTCGTTCTGCGCCCAGTCCAGCTCATTCCAAACCGATTCGCCGGAATATGAGTTGATGGATGTTGAGGAAATTGTTGCTGCCGCAAAAGAAGCGGAAGCTTTTGGGTCGAATGAATTCTCCATCGTTGTCTCTGGAACAGCTCTCGATGAGCGTAAAGAACTGGACCGAGTGATTGAAGCCATCAAACGTATCAAGGCTGAAACCCAGCTTGAAACCTGTTGCTCCCTCGGGCTGATGTCTCTGGAGCATTTGAAGGAGCTGAAAGAAGCCGGACTGGACCGGTGCCACCATAACCTGGAAACCGCAAAAAGCCATTTTGATAAAATCGTTTCTACCCATACCTATGAGGATGAGGTAAAAGCCGTGCAAAATGCCAAGGACGCGGGACTGCAAGTCTGCGTAGGCGGGATCTTCGGGATGGGGGAATCATTCGCGCAAAGGGCCGAACTGGCTTTTTCCATTCGCGAGTTGGGCACGCAATCGTTTCCGGTGAATTTTCTCAAACCGATTGAAGGCACCGGGCTCGACCATCTGGAACCCATGAAACTTTATGAAGCCCTCAGAACCATCGCCCTTTTGCGACTGATCTTACCGGATATCGACCTGCTCGTCTGCGGAGGACGGGAAGAAGTGCTCACGGACCAGCAGGAACGACTATTCTCTGCCGGGGCCAACGGAATTCTGGGAGGCAACTATCTCACGACCAAGGGTCAGGACCCACAAAGAGACATAGAGATGATCGAAGGGCTGGGGCTGCGCCCGGTCTACACTTCCATATAATACAGATCAACAAAATAAAATCCCCTTCTCCCAAGCGGGAAAAAGGGGGGGTTATTCTAAACTTTTGCTATCTCCCACCACGGCTAGTGGTGGTTTAAGCCAGCAGGCTTTCCTCGATGATCTTCTTAATTTCTGCTTTCGATTTTACCCCTACGATCTGCTGAACCACCTTTCCATCTTTGATGAAAAGCAAAGTCGGAATCCCGCGAATGCCATACGTGGTTGCGGTATTGGGGTTATCGTCTACATTCAATTTTCCTACCAGAATTTGGTCTTCAAAATCCCCGGCAAGCTCTTCAACGGTAGGCGTGAGCATTTTGCAAGGCTGGCACCATTCGGCCCAGAAATCCAGCATAACCGGTTTATCAGACTTTAGAACCGTTTGCTCAAATTCGGCGTCGGAGACCGTGACCACTTTGGCTGACATAAACAACTCCTTAAATTAAAAAGAAATAATCACCCTTAAATGGGATGGCGAATTCAAGTTTGAAGTGCAACAGTTAGTAAAGTTTTCTTTTTGAAGAA
>ERZ889078.1463-NODE-1463-length-18705-cov-5.534531_pt1 | contig 18705 bp, 20 predicted proteins | sample MGYA00521266_ERZ889078 | MGnify/ENA primary metagenome ERZ889078 (study PRJEB32303, sample SAMEA104408618) | aquatic metagenome | biome: Brackish water; feature: Pelagic; material: water | place: Baltic Sea | collected 2014-06-16T06:34:00 | depth 76,534 m ...
CGGTGGCTTTGTCGTTATTCAGCTGGCGATGGATAACGCCGTTTCCATGGCCGCCGCCCGCACCAAGGGTATCACATCCGAGGTGGCAGGCCGCGCCGAAGTGCTGGTGGTGCCGGGCATCGACGCGGGCAATATGCTGGCCAAACAGCTCACCTATATCAGCCATGCCGAGGCGGCGGGGCTGGTCATGGGCGCGCGCGTTCCTGTCATCCTCAACTCTCGCGCTGATAGCTCTATGGCGCGGCTCGCCTCTTGCGCCGTGGCTGCCGTGCATCACGCGCGGATGCAAAGCCTGAAGGATTTGTCATGACCCTGCCCACCCTCGGCGCCGCCCTCACGCTTGATATGCTGGCCCTGCACCGCGACTGGATGCTATCGGCCCCGCGTGACCTTGAACTGCAAAGCTTCTGCCTGCCGCATGTGCTTAACGGCGATCTTGCGACCCCGCTGGCGCGCGCGAGCAAACTGATCGACGGGCTGACAGGGCGCATCGGCATCCATGGCCCCTATATCGGCTTTAGCCTTGATAGCGCCGATCCCGATGTCGCCCTGATCGTGCAGGCGCGGATGCTCAAGGCGCTGGAGGTCTGCGAGGCGCTGGGGGCCACGCAAATGGTCATCCACTCGCCCCTCACCGCATGGGACCACAGTGAGCATCAAATTGACCCCTATGCACCGCTGATCCAGATTGAGCGGCTGCGTTTTATCCTTGGCCCGGTTTTGAAACGCGCTGAGGATAGCGGTGTTACCCTTGTGCTGGAGAATATCGAAGATGTGGACCCAGGCGCGCGCTGCCGCATGGTTGATGCGCTGAAATCCCCGGCGCTGAAAGCGTCGCTTGATACTGGCCACGCGCAATGGGCCCATGTCACTGCCGGCGCGCCGCCGGTGGATGCCTATGTCTTGGCCGCTGGAAAGAGGTTGGAACATGTGCATCTTCAAGACAGCGACGGCTTTGCCGACCGCCATTGGCATCCCGGCGATGGCCCACTGAACTGGCTCGCCATTTTTGCGGCTTTGCGCGCGCTGCCCAAGATGCCGCGCCTGATCTTGGAGGTGAACGATCTGCGCAATGTCACCCGAGGTGCGGCGAACCTTTTGGCGATGGGGCTGGCCGAGTAGCACCGCGCGCACGAACCCTGTGCGCAGCGGGTCGTTGGCTGTGATGACTTCCTTGCCTGCCACCATGAGGCCACCGATTGTAATAGGTACAAAATTCCGGGGTCGGAGGCATTGATCCACGCGCAGCGCCATGGTCAGACTGGCAAAACGGAGGCGTATCATGCGTATTTTTATCAATGGATTTGGGCGGATCGGGCGGTCGGTTCTGCGTGCCTATTTACAGACGCCCGACCGTTGGCCGGGGGTGGAAGTGGTGGGCATCAATGATATTGCCACGCCAGAAATGTGCGCCTACCTTTTTGAATTTGATAGTGTTTTTGGCCCGTGGCGCGGCGCGGTCGCGCTGGAGGCTGAGGCCTTGGTGATTGACGGGCAGCGCATCCCCCTGCACCGGGTCGCTGACATTTCCTCGCTGGATCTGCGCGGGGTGGATTTGGTGATGGAATGTACCGGGCGCGCGGATGGCCGTGAAATGGCAGCGCGTGGTGCGCGGGCCGGGGCTGCGCGGGTGCTGGTGTCCGGCCCGTCCAATGCGGCGGATTATACGGTGGTGCTGGGGGCCAATGAGGCGGGGCTTTTGCCCTCTCATCGCATCATTTCCAACGCCTCATGCACCACTAATGCGCTGGCCCCACTGGTCGCCCTGATTGAGGCGGAATGGGGGGTTGTGACCGGCTCCATGACCACGATCCACTGCTATACCGGCAGCCAGCCGACGGTGGACGCGCCTGCCGCCGATTTTGCGCGCAGCCGGGCGGCGGCGATTTCAATGGTGCCGACCACCACCTCGGCGCAGCGGTTGCTTGACCATGTGCTGCCCGATCTGGCAGGGCGGATCGAGGGATCGGCGGTGCGGGTGCCGGTGGCGAGCGTTTCAGCCGTGGATCTTGCGGTGATGACCGCGCGGCCTGCGACGGTGGACGCGGTGAACGCGGCCTTTCGTGCGGCAGGCGGGGTGATTGGGGCGACCGACAAGGCGCTGGTATCCACCGATCTGCGAGCGCGGCGCGAAAGCATTGTGATGGCCTGCCCCGAAACCCGGATCACGCGCGGCGGCATGCTGCGGGTGTTTGGCTGGTATGACAACGAATGGGGTTTTTCCAACCGGATGCTGGATATGGCGATGATCTTGGGGCGCATGGCGTGAGCGCCGATCTGGACCAGGTTTGTGCCGCGATTGCAGCCCATAGCACTGCCCCCGGCGCGCGAATGCTGGTGGCTGTTGCCGGGCCGCCGGGGGCAGGAAAATCCACCTTGGCTGAGGCGCTCGCCTCCCGGATTGAGGGGGCCGCCGTGGTGCCGATGGATGGGTTCCATCTTGATAATTCGATCCTTGCCGCGCGGGGGTTGACCGCCCGCAAAGGCGCGCCGGAGACGTTTGATGTGGCCGGGTTTGCCGCCTTGCTGGCGCGGCTGAAAACCGAGCCTGAGGTCGTGATCCCGTTGTTTGACCGGATGCGTGATGCGGCGGTGGCGGGGGCCGCCGTCATCGGGCCTGCGGATCGGGTCTTGATCATTGAGGGCAACTATTTGCTGCTGGATGAGGCCCCTTGGCACGCGCTTGCGCCGCTGTGGGATTTAACCGTGCAGATCGCGGTGCCACTGCCTGTGCTGGAGGCTCGGTTGATTGCACGCTGGCGCGAGCTTGGCCACAGTGATGAGGCTGCCAAGGCCCGCGCCCTAGGCAATGACATTCCGAACGCGCAGCGGGTTCTGGCGGGCTCTGCCAAGGCTGATCTGGTGGTGGCCCAAGGGTGAAAGAACTTCCAGGTGTGCCTGTTTTGCCCTGTAGCCCTATGAATTTTTTTACCCGATAGGACCGCGCGACCAGTACTTTGCACTGCTTGCACCGCTGCAAAAATGATGCCACCTTGCAGCCCAATCCGCGTAACGCGGCAATCTCGGAAAGGCACGGCTATGAAACAGATCCCCCTCGGTTCAACAGGGCTTATGGTTTCGGAATATTGCCTGGGTACGATGACCTGGGGCTCGCAAAACACCGAGAGCGAGGGGCATGACCAGATTGCCATGGCGCTGGAGCATGAGGTGAACTTCTGGGATACGGCGGAAATGTACCCAACCAACCCGGTGCGCGCCGAAACTATTGGTGGCACCGAAAAGGTGATCGGCAATTGGTTTGCGCGCAATGGCGGGCGTGACAAGGTAGTTCTTGCGACCAAGATCACGGGCGAGGGCAACGGCTTTGTTCGTGATGGCGCACCGGTGACGGGGGCCAACCTGCGCGAAGCCGTCGAGGCGTCGTTGGGCCGTCTGAAAACGGATTACATTGACCTGTTTCAACTGCATTGGCCCAATCGCGGCTCTTATCATTTCCGCAAGAGGTGGACCTATGCGCCGCAGACCACCGCCCCGGAAGTGATCTTCGCGAATATGACGGATGTGCTGCAAACGGCGGGCGAACTGGTGGCGGAAGGCAAAATCCGTGCGATTGGCCTGTCGAATGAAAGCGTGTGGGGGGCGACGAATTGGGTGCGGCTGGCGGCTGCGATGAATTTGCCGCGCATGGCCGCGGTTCAAAATGAATATTCCTTGCTGTGCCGTCAGTTCGATACGGATTGGGCAGAGTTTGCCGCGATGGAAAACATGCCGTTGCTGGCGTTCTCGCCTTTGGCCGCAGGGCTTCTGACGGGTAAATATGCGGGTGGGGTGATCCCGGATGGCACGCGGCGGGTCTACACGCCCGAACTGGGTGGGCGGGTGACGCCGCAGGTGTTTGAAGCCGTTGCCGCCTATCTGGGGGTGGCTGCGCGTCACGGGCTGAACCCGGCGCAGATGGCACTGTCTTTCGTGCGGCACAGGCCTTTCCCCGTGATCCCGATCATCGGGGCGAGCAATCTGGAACAGTTGCGCACCAATATCGCCGCAGCCGATCTGGTGCTGTCGGAAGAGGTGTTGGCCGATATCGACACCACGCATCGCCATTTTCCCGCGCCGTTCTAAGGTGAACGCGCGGGCTAAGTTGAAAGCGTGCGGCATGGTGAGGGGCATTGGCGCGCTTGCCTTGGCGCTCGCCTTGGCCGGATGCCAGCTTGGCGGTATGGGCGGGCAGGGCAGCGATATCGCCAGTCCGGCGGCATTGTCAGGCCCGGCAGTTGAGGTGACAGCTTTGCCCCCATTGGGTGCATCGGCCCCTGTGGCGACCGCTGATGCCATCCCGGACAGCCCCAAGCCTGCGTCGGAAACCGTGCAAGCCGCCCCACCACCACAGGCCACGCCAATCATACCGCCCGAGGCCAAATCCCTCGCACAGATCGCTTGCGAAAAGCGAAAGGGGCGATTTGTGTCTCTGGGTCGGTCTGGCGCGATGGCCTGCCAGTTTCTCACCCGTGATAGCGGCAAGCAATGCCGCCGAGAGAGCGATTGCGATGGGGCCTGCCTTGCCCGATCCGGCACCTGTTCGCCGGTTAAGCCGTTGCTGGGGTGTAATTTGATATTGCAAAATGACGGGCGGCAAGTGGAATTATGTATCGACTGATCACGCTTTTGCTGCTCGCTGGCTGTGCTGCCACGACGCCTGCCGAGGGGTTTCGCTATCCGGGCAAGCAGATATATTCCAACGCGGTGCTGGAAAACGCGCGGCTTGCGGGGCGCTGGGTGCAGGTGGCGGAATTCGCCACCGCTGATGCGGCACAGTGCAAGCTGGGCGGGGCGGAGTTGACACAGACACCGACAGGATTGACGCTGGCGGCAAGGCTGTGCCTCAACGGCACCTCCACCAGCTTTTCAGGCCCGTTGCGGGCCAGCGGGCCGGGCCGCTTTTCCCCGCCAAAGGGCGAGCCGTGGTGGGTGGTCTGGGCCGATGTTGGATACCGGACGCTTGTGATCGGCACGCCCTCAGGGCGGTTTGGTTTCATCCTGAACCGTGATGGCGGCTTGCCCGAAGACCGTTTGCGCGCCGCGCGTGAGGTGTTGGAGTGGAACGGCTATAACCTTGCGATGCTTCGGTACTAAAGGCTGGCGCGCAGGGCACGTAGATGGGCGGCCACATCGCGCGCGCCAAGGGCGGCTTCGCGCACCAGCCAATCGAAGTGCTGGATCAGGCTTTCCACGCGAATGGAATCTCGGAAGGCAAGGTAGTGGCGGCCCAGATAGATCACCGCCAAAAGTGGGCCAAATACCGTGACCGGGGCTGAAAACACCCGCCGCGCATCGAACAGATAGAGCCGGAGCGACGGATAAAGCTGCTCAGTGAGCGCGATCATCCTATCCAGCTGCTCTTTGCGCAGTGCCAGTGGCAGGCCGTGATAATAGCCGCTGGCCTCGGCAAAGGCAGTCAACTCATGCATTGGCAGCGCAATTTCATAGTCCGACCGCGCCGCTCGCATCCAATCCAGCCGATCGCGCGAAGCCCCGATGGCCTGATCGGTGCTTTTGCCCAGATGCGGGTCATACTCCCAACGCAGCATGGCATCGGTCTTGAGCATATCGGGCAGGGTCGCAGGCACATGGCGGATCTTGTAGCCAGCCGCCTCACGGTGCCAGTTGAAAATTTGCTCATCAATCAGCGCACGGGGCGCCTCGGTCAGTGCAAGCGAGGCTGCAAGCAGTTCGGCCCCCATCTCGGGCCGCTCCGTTAGCCCCAAAAGCCAATCGGCACTGACTCGCAACGCTTTGGCACATTCGGCCACCACCTGCGCATTGGGCAGGCGGGTGCCGCCATCGGTCAACAATTGCGAAATGGTGGAGCGATCCACCCCGATAGCGCGGGCCAGACCCGCCTGTGAGATCGAGGCTGCCGCCATGCCCGTGGCGAGACGACCACGAAATAAGAGGGCGCGATCTCTTTTGTTTGGTTTGCTCTGCATTGGTGATAATTCTAAACAATGTTCCAAAAATATTGCGCATATGCAGACTACCGCAACAGACGCGATGGCGCTATCCACAATCACAACCCAAGGAGTGATTGATGGAAACCCGCCGCCGAAGTTTGGTAAAAGCGAGTGTCTGGCAAGGGCTTGGCCTGTTGTCGATGATGCTGATCGGCTGGCTTGTGACGGGATCGATGGCCGTGGCAGGCGGGCTGGCGGCGGCAAATACGGTGGTTGGATTTGCGGCCTATCTGCTGCATGAGCGACTTTGGGCACGGATCGCGTGGGGAAAGGTTGGGGCATAAGATGCGCATTGCGCAGGTTGAATGGCAGACGCTGCTTGTGTTGATTGCGACCTATGTGGTTTGGGCCTTGGCCACGACGTTCGTTTTTGGGTGGAACCCTGTCGCTGGAACTGTGCTAACCGGGCTTGCCATCACGCAGTTTTCTTCGCTTCAGCATGAGGCGCTGCATGGCCATCCGTTTCGCAGCAAGCTGGTGAATGAGGTGTTGGTGATGCCGGCGTTGACGCTCACCGTGCCGTACGGCCGGTTTCGCGATACCCATCTGGCGCATCACCATGACCCGATTCTGACAGACCCCTATGACGATCCCGAAAGCAATTTCTTTGACCCGGCGGTTTGGGTGTGCGTCCCGCGCGCGCTGCAGTTTTTGTTTAGGCTAAACAACACGTTGCTTGGGCGCATGGTGCTAGGGCCATGGATAGGCAATGCGACTTGGCTATGGGGGGAGGCGAAACTGTTCCGCGCAAATGCCCCCGGAGTGCGTCGCGATTGGGCCTTGCATGGGCTGGGGCTGGTCCCGGTTGTGGCATGGCTTTGGGTGGCATTGATGCCGTTTTGGGCCTATCTGCTGGCGGCCTGGATCGGGCATGGCTTGCTGAAGATACGTACCTTTCTGGAGCATCGCGCCCATGAAACCGCCAGCGCCCGCACCGTGGTCGTTGAAGATCGCGGGCCTTTGGCGCTACTGTTTCTGAACAACAATTACCATTCCGTCCACCACATCCACCCCGGCGCACCGTGGTATCAACTGCCAAAGCTCTACGCCGCCAAAAGGAACGATTTTCTGGCCAGCAATGACGGTTATGCCTACCGCAACTATGCTCAGATTTTCCGTGAATATCTGTTGCGTGCCAAAGACCCGCTGCCGCACCCGCTTTATTCGCCCGCCCCACTTTATTCGCCCGCAACGCCCTTGCCCACAGCGCCGATGGTGCAACCGCTCGACAGTCGCTAGGCCGCGTGGCATCAGGGGGCGATGGAACTTTGGGTCATTGCCACCATCACCGCTGCCGCCGTGCAGACCATCCGCTTCATGCTGCAAAAGCGGCTGAAGGGAATTGGCCTTTCGACCGGGGGGGCTACGTTTTCGCGTTTTCTCTTTGCGGTGCCTTTGGCTGCACTTGGTGTTGCGGTGCTGGTGGCGTGGCGAGGCTATACGATCCCGACTCTGGGCGTGCAGTTCTGGGCCTTTGCCACGATGGGTGGCATCGCGCAAATCATTGCGACCTTTTGCACCGTGGCGCTGTTTTCGGAACGCAGCTTTGCCGTGGGCATCGCCTTCACCAAAACCGAAACCGTACAGGTTGCGCTGTTTTCCGCCGTGTTTCTGGCCGAGGCGGTGTCGGGCATGGGAATCCTCGCCATTTTGATCGGCTTTGCCGGGGTGTTGATGCTGTCGCGCCCCCCCGAAGGCTGGGCCTCGGGCAGGATCCTGAATCGGGCCACGGTGCTGGGCCTGCTTGCGGGGGGCTTTTTCGGGGCCTCGGCGATCGGCTATCGCGGGGCTACGCTAGAGATTGCCAACGCCGACCCACTGTTTCGCGCCATGCTGGCCCTGGCCTGCGTCACCGCCTTCCAAACATTGGCCATGGCCGCTTGGTTGCGCTGGCGCGAGGCAGGGGAGGTGACGAAAGTTCTGGGCGCTTGGCGGGCCACTTTGCCCGTGGGGGTCACTGGGGTTTTAGGCTCATTGGGTTGGTTTACCGCCTTTGCGCTGCAAAATGCCGCCTATGTACGATCTGTCGGGCAGGTGGAGCTGATCTTTTCGATCCTCGTCTCCATGCTGGTTTTCGGCGAAAGGCCAAAACTGCGGGAGGTGCTGGGCATGGGGTTGTTGGCCGTCTCGATCATCTTGATCGTGGCGGTCGCTTAGACAATCCGCCGAAACTGTGGCCGGGTGCCGGAGTTGTCAAAAAATGGCACGCCCTCCGCTGGGGGGCCATCGCGCAGCACGGCGGCAACCTCGGCCAGTACCACCTCGGTGATGAATGGCAGATCGAGACTGCGCGTCTGTGTAAGGCTGATCCAATGCAGATGCGAAAGCTCATCCGAGGCGGCGCTAAAATCATCGACATCGCCGGCAATGCCCTCCGCTGGAGCCAGAAAGAACCGCGCATCAAAGCGGCGCGGGCGGCCCGGAGGGGTAATGGCGCGAAAGATGAATTGCAGCGACCCGGCGGAGGGTACCAAACCGCGCGCGGCAAAACCGGCCCAATCATGTCCTTCATCCGCAGGGGGCGAGGCCCACAGGCCGGGGATGCCAAGTGCCAGGCCGGTTTCTTCCCACAATTCGCGGATCGCGGCGGCGGCAAGAGTCGCGGGCGCTATTTTGGCATCCACCGAAAGCCGTGCAGTGGTTTCGGCAGGTAACCCGCCCGCCAGCACCACATCGGCATCGGCAGCATCGACCGCACCCCCTGGAAACACATATTTCGACGGCATAAAGGCAGCCTTGTCGCCGCGCTGGCCCATCAAAACCTGTGGCGCACCATCCGCCCCCGCGCGCCACAATACCACCGTGGCCGCCTGCCGAACGGCGGTCTTGTCAACGATGTCAGATTTTCCGGATACGTCAGGCACTTTTGCCAAAGCCATGCATACGCCGCGCCCATTGCATCGCCACGACTGCACCTTTCAGCCGGGGCAGCAAGAACAGCGACAGCGCCACCGTACCGACCGAGAATACCGAGGCCAGAGCCCAAGGATCAGGGCGATAAGTGACGAATGCCCAAAGGATCGTCGGGCCCATTAAATGTCCAACGATCAGAATGGTCAGATAGGCGGGCCCGTCATCGGCGCGGTGATGGTGCAATTCTTCGCTGCATACTGGGCAGGTATCGCGCACCTGCAAGTAACCGCGCAGCATTGGTCCGGATCCGCAGCTTGGGCAACGGCAGCGCCAGCCACGGCGTAGCGCCAAGCTTACCGGGCGGTCGTCTTCAAGCTCAATGGTCAGATCGGTCATTCAATACGTCCATTCGGGGGCTGCTTTGGGGGGCTGAAATCAGTAAGCCCCGTTCATAGCTGGTTCTGGTCGAAAAGTAGAGGGCAAGAACGGGCTTGCGTCGTGATGTCGCAAAAAACGCTACAATGCTGCGACGGAAACCCTAGCCTGCCGCGTTTGATAAAACATGAAGGACGGCAAACAGCCATTCAAAGCAGACAGGAAACGCAAATGAAAACCAAGACAATTCTGAGTGCAGTTACTTTGGCCGCCATGGTTGCCGCTAGCTTTTCGACCATTGCAAACGCCGAAATAGGGCCACGCGGCGGGGACCGGGCCGGGATGATGCCCGCGTTTGAAGAGATGGATGCAAATGCCGATGGCAAGGTGACTAAAGAGGAAATTGCTGCGTTCCGCGCCGCAAAAGTTACCGCTCTCGACACCGACAAAGATGGCATCCTGTCTGAGGCGGAGCTGATTGCAGGCCACCAGAAACGCCAAAGCGAGCGCGAGGTGCGCATGGCCAAGCGCATGATAGAGCGGCAAGACGTAAACAAGGATGGTGTGCTTTCCGTGGACGAGATGTCCGCACCTGATGAGCGTGGCGGAAAGTTCTTTGCGCGCGCGGATGCCGACGACGACGGCGCAATTTCCAAGGCTGAGGCTGAGGCCTTTAAAGCCAAGATGGGGAAACGCGGTGGCAAGCACAAACGCGGCGATCGCGACAGCAACTGACCCGCGTTTGGCCCCCTTCATTCCTCCCCGTATGAAGGGGGCCATGACGATTGAATTGATCTTATGATTGTGGATTGTTAGTGCCCATAGGATGAAGATGCCCTTCGACGACGCCTCTGATGTGCCAGACGACGCCTTGTTGGTGCTTTATGCCAATGGGGACGGTGCCGCCGCGCGTGAGCTGGCGGCACGGCATTTGCCCAGGGTCTTGGCTTACGCCACGCGGATGTTGGGTGGAGATCGGGCCGAGGCAGAGGATGTTGCGCAAGAGGCGATGCTGCGGCTTTGGCGGATCGCGCCGGAGTGGCGGCAAGGCGAGGCGAAGGTTTCAACCTGGCTTTACCGGGTGGTCACAAACCTGTGCACCGACCGCCTGCGTGGCATCAGGCGCCGCCGTGCGGTGGCACTTGATGATGCGCCCGAAGTGACCGATGGCGCGAAAAGCGTCGAGGTGGGTTTGGTCGAAAATGACCGGATGACCGCCTTGGCTTTGGCCTTGGACACATTGCCAGACCGCCAGCGCCAGGCGGTTATCTTGCGCCATATCGAGGGGCTTTCAAACCCCGAGATTGCCGAGGTGATGGACATCGGCGTGGAAGCGGTTGAGAGTTTGACGGCGCGGGGAAAGCGGGCTTTGGCCACAGCTTTGGCCGGGCGCCGGGCGGAATTGGGCTATGAGGAAGGAAGCTGAGATGCAAGACAGCGATCTGGACGATCTTTTTGCAACGGCAAGGCGCGAGCCTGCGGCTGTTGTTTCCGTCGGTCTTATGGCACGAGTGATGGCTGACGCCGAGGCGCATCAACCCCGTGCGGCCAAGCCTCTAGCCGCTGCGCCGCGTGGCGGGTTCTGGAGGGGGGCTCTGTCCGCGATAGGTGGAGCGGGTGCGCTTGCGGGCCTGTCTACGGCCACTTTGGCCGGGGTTTGGATTGGTTTTGCGCAACCCTCTGCCGTTATCGCGGTGACGGAGGCATTTGGGGTCGAAGGTAGCCTGATCGAAACCGTGGATGTCCTCCCCACTTTCGACGACTTCCTGACGGAAGGATAAGGGATGAACGATATCAACAAATCACCAGCGCCTCTGCAAAGCGGCAAGCCGGATTTTCGCTGGGGGCGCGTTTTGCTGTTTGTGTCTTTGGCGCTGAACTTTGCCGTTCTTGGTATTATCGGGGGGGCGGTCATGGGGCGGTTTGGCCCGGATCGTGGCAACATTGCCGCACGCGAAGTGGGCTTTGGTTTCTTTACCGAGGCGCTGTCGGATCAAGACCGCAAAGACCTGCGCCGCGCTTATGGTCAGGTGAGGCCGGATATCCGCGCGGACCGGCGGCAGATGCGCGAGGATTTGCAGCGCGTGGTGGACCTTTTGCGGGCCACGCCTTTTGACGCCGAGGCGTTGCGTTCAAGTTTGGATGCAGGGGTTAGCCGTATTCGAGAGCGGCAAGAACTTGGTCAAACGATCATTCTGGATCACCTGTCCAAAATGACGGCCGAGGAGCGGGTTGCCTTTGCGGATCGGCTGGAGAATAGCCTCAAGCGTCAACCGCGCGGAGATCTTCGCCCAGGCCGCGAGCGCAATTAACCCCGGCCATCGGGACGTCCTTACACATTTTAGGCGGCGGCGTTGCTGATCGTCACCATGTTGCGCCCATTGGATTTCGCGATCATCAAGGCCTGATCGGCACGTTCAATCACCTCTGTTACTTCTTCATTCCGCCAGGCACTCCCGCTCTCATAAATAGCGAGGCCAATGGATGCAGTGACTTTTAGCGGCGCAAACCCCAGTAAAGTAAAGGCTGTTTCCTCAATTGCGCGGCAAATCCTTTCGGCTATCGGCTCGGCCATTGCAAGATTGGTACTTGGCAGGGCGATCAAGAACTCCTCCCCACCAATACGGGCCAGCAAGTCACCCGCCCGAATATTGGCCGCCATGCGCCGCGCCACTTCCGTCAGCACCGCATCGCCGGAGGCGTGGCCAAACTGGTCATTCACCTCCTTGAAACGGTCAAGATCCAGAACCATCACCGCAAAAGAGCCGCCGTTCGAACGGGTTTGTGCCGCAATTTCACCGATCTGGCTGAAAGCATAGCGGCGATTGAAAAGGCCGGTCAGCGGATCAATCACTGCAAGGCGCAACCCGTCCCGTACTGAAGCGCGCAACGAGTCCGACTCCCGCTTGCGCAGCATCAGGCGCGACAGGCGAAGTCCAAATTCGCGCGGGTCAATCCCTGCATCTACGACATCATTCGCCCCTAGGTCATAGGCCATGGCCGTATCCCCTGCTGCCGGTGCCGATTTGACAATGCAAATCGCTGCGTGGCGGGTTTGTGTCCTGCTGCGCAATTCCGACATCAAGCGCAGGCCGCCTGTCGGGTCTTGCAAGTCATACTCGATCACAAATACATCGGGAACCGGCGATAAAGGTCGCTCTGCCAATGCTGCCTCGCGAGACATCATTATCATTTGATCCGGCAAATGCGCGCCATAGTCGCGCCGCCAGCGCAGGGCAGTTTCGGGCCGATGCGTGACAAGGGAAATGATGCCTGGCTGCCGAAACTCTGCGGCTGGCTCTGCAAATCCCAAAGCAAGGATAGGTGCGCCATCGCTTTGCAGATCCGCAATCTCCTCGCGCCCGCGCAAAAGGTTTCGCAAACGGGCCAGCAACGTCTGGTCATCCACGGATTTGGTCAAGAAATCATCTGCCCCTGCCGCCAGCGCAGCCATACGCGACGCGGCATCGCCTTCAGCCGAGAAAGCAACAACGGGGATGGTGGCTGTCTCCGGGTCCGCCCGTAACCGGCGCAGCACTTCAGTGCCCGGCATGTCCGGCAGCACGAGGTCCAGCAAAATAAGGTCGGGTCTTTCAAGCTTAGCCAGCGCCAAGCACCCAGCGCCATCCGCCGCCAGAAGCGGGGCATAGCAAGCTGCTCCGAGCTTGACCTTGTAGACGATGCGATTGGTCGCAACATCGTCCACAATGAGTATTTTGCCTGACATCTAAAGTACCTATGTTCGCACGGGTAATGATATGATCATCATTCCTAGGATTTGGTTAAGATTTTCTTTCTAATTTGAAATCAAACTCAACAATCCTCGTTAAGATGTGCCGATTGTCCCAGAATGAGGAAAGAACCGCCGATGAATAGGCAAGAGTACGCTGAAACGATTGCTTTACAGGCCTTGGGCTGGTTGGCCGCGAACGAAGAGCTGCTGCCGGTCTTCCTTGGGGCCTGCGGCGCAACGGTTAACGATTTGGCGAAAAACGCCGGGCAGCCAGCCTTTTTGGGCTCGGTCCTTGATTTTATATTAATGGATGACGCATGGGTCATTGAATTTTGCGATGCTGCAAATTTGGCCTATGTGATCCCGATGCAGGCCCGCACCAGTCTGCCGGGCGGAGAACAGATCAACTGGACCTGATGCGGGCGTTGCAATTGGCCAGCGCTGCCGCCATGTTGCGCGCAAATGGGGCGTTCAGGGGCAAATGATGATCGACGGCGTGGTGTTTGACAAAGACGGAACCTTGTTTGATTTCCGCCAAAGCTGGGGCGTCTGGACTGCCCGGCTTTTGGAGGTGTTGGCCCGAGATGAAACCCATGCCGCCCAGCTTGCCGCCGCAATCGGCTACTATCCGCAAGCCCGCGACTTTCACCCCGAAAGCCCGGTGATCGCTGCCACGGCTGAGGAAATTTCGGCGGCGTTGTTGCCGCATCTGCCGGGCTACACCCAGCCCAGCCTTGCGGCGCGGCTCAACGCGATGGCTGAGGGTGCGGCCATGGTACCGGCGGTGCCTTTGCGCCCGGTCCTGGGGGCCTTGCGCGAGCGGGGTTTGAGGCTGGGTCTTGCCACAAATGATACCGAGGCGCCGGCGCGTGCGCATTTGACGGCGCATGGGGTGTTGGATTTATTTGATTTCGTGGCAGGCTATGATTCCGGCTATGGCCCTAAACCGGGGCCAGGTATGTGTCTGGCCTTCGCCCGTGAAACCGGGCTCGACCCGGCGCGCATCGTGATGGTTGGCGACAGTTGCCATGATCTGATTGCCGGGCGCGCAGCCGGAATGCGCACCGTTGCGGTCCTGACCGGGATTGCGGGCATTGAGGAGTTGCTGCCCCACGCTGACGCCGTGCTGCCAGATATCGGAAGCTTGGGTGCATGGATCGACGGGCTGGCGCCGTAGCGGTCTCTAGATTGCGCCAAAAACGACCTGCTTTTGTCGTGCTTTGAGCGTCCCTTCCTTCCCTTATTCGGCCATTCTTCACCAAACGAGGCGAGTCGCGTGAGGTATTGGCATGACCGAAGAAGCAGGACGTCGCCGCAGGGCGGGGGGGCGGGCAGGCCACAAGACCCGCGCGGGTACGGCTGCTATTGATCAGATGCCTTGGCGGGTACCGGTAAACCCCGATCGCCCGGTGGAGCCGCTGGATGCCGAGGGCGTGCAGGCGATCCACCGCACGGCGATGCGGATATTGTCCGAGATCGGAATTGAGTTTCTGAACCCGGACGCCGTGGGGATCCTTGAAAAGGCGGGCTGCCGGGTACGGGGCGAAAACGTTCGCATGGACGAAGATTTCGTCATGGAAATGCTGAGCCATGCGCCGAAAAGTTTTACCATCACTCCCCGAAACCTTGATCGGGAGTTGGTGATCGGTGGCAAGAACATGGTTTTTGTCAACGTTTCCTCCCCGCCAAATGCCTGGGATCTGGAGCGTGGCAAGCGGTCCGGCGATTTTGAGACGTTCAAAGAGTTCATGAAGCTGACGCAGTATTTCAACTGCATCCATATTGCGGGCGGCTACCCGGTGGAGCCGATTGATATTCATCCCGCCGTCCGGCATCTGGATTGTCTTTATGAAAAATTGGTGCTGACCGATAAGGTTGTGCATGCCTACAGTCTGGGCGCGGAGCGGGTTGAAGATGTGATGGAGATGACCCGGCTGGCTGGCGGTCTTTCACATGCGGAGTTTGAGGCCAAGCCGCGGATGTATACCAACATCAACTCCGTCAGCCCGCTCAAGCATGACTTTCCGATGCTGGACGGGGCGATGCGATTGTCCCGGCGGGGGCAGCCGGTGGTGGTGACGCCCTTCACGCTGGCGGGAGCGATGGCTCCGGTCACGATGTCCGGCGCGGTTGCGTTGAGCATTGCCGAGGCTTTGGCGGCGATTGCGTTGCTTCAGTATATCAACCCCGGCTGCCCGGTCGCGATCGGGACATTTACGAGCAACGTGGATATGAAATCCGGGGCACCTGCTTTTGGTACGCCGGAATATATGCGGGCCACACAGATGACGGGGCAGTTGGCGCGGTTTTATGGGCTGCCGCTGCGCTCCTCGGGGGTTTGTGCGGCGAACGTGCCGGATGGGCAGGCGATGTGGGAGACATCGAACTCTCTGTGGGCCGCCGTGCAATCGGGGTCCAATATGGTCTATCATGCGGCGGGTTGGCTGGAAGGCGGGCTGATCGCGAGCCCTGAGAAGTTCATCATGGATTGTGAAGTGCTTCAGATGATTCAGCGGTATTGTGAAACGGCGACATTTGCGACCACAGAGGAAGACCTTGCCTTTGACGCGATCAAGGAGGTTGGGGCGGGCGGGCACTATTTCGGCTGCCAGCATACGCAAGATCGGTACCAGACTGCATTTTATGCGCCCTTCGTTTCGGACTGGCGAAATTATGAGGCCTGGCAGCAGGATGGTGCGGTTTGGACGCCGGAGCGCGCGCATCGGATTTTCAAGCAAATCCTCGCGGAATTTGAGGCCCCCGAAATGAATGGGGATCATCTTGAAGATCTGACCCGTTTCGTGGCCAAACGCAAACAAGAGGGCGGTGCGCCAACGGATTTTTGAGGCGCTTGCGCGCGCCGCTGCAAGCGGCGCGCCCGGCCCAACGGGATAAGAGGCGCGTCAGCGCCGCGAAGACGGGCGGGAGAGCCCCCTCCCTTTTACGCGTCGCGCTGCATGATCCATTCCACGGCCGGGTCGGCCTGAAACCGCCATTTGCGCAACGGCCCTGCCATGACGTTGAGGTAATACATCTCAAATCCGTAGGGCGCGCCGCAAGGGTGGTGGCCGCGCGGCACGATCACCACATCACCATCCCCCACGGCCATGGTCTCATTCAACTGGTTATCCTCGGTATAAACCCGCTGGATGCCAAAGCCATTGGCGGGGTTGATCCGGTGGTAATAGGTTTCCTCCAGATAGGTAATGCGGGGGTAATCATCCTCATCATGGCGGTGGCTGGGATAAGAGGACCAGTGGCCTGAGGGCGTGAACACCTCAGTCACCAACAGGCTGTCACAATAATCCTCGCCCTCCATCGCGATATTGTTGATGAAACGGGTATTGGTGCCTCGCCCGCGCTGGGTGAGGCTAATGCCATTCGGCCCGATGCGCCGCGCCGCATGGCCGCCCTTGCCGGGGGCCGAACAGACCGCGACGGTGCAATCGGTCACAGCCGTCAGCGCCCAATCCTGCCCATTGGGCACATAGAGACAATGGGGGGGCGTGCGGTCAAAGACGTTCATGCGCTCCCCCAAAACACCCCAGTCATGGCCCGCCGCTGTGATACTGGCGCGGCCCTCGACCATCACCAAAATGACCTCGCGCGCGCCCGTGACCTCCGCCGCGCTCTCCCCCGCCCGCAGCCGATAGAGTGAAAAACCGACATAGCGCCAGCCCGCACTTTCGGGGGTGATGCTATGCACCTTGCCATGGGTGCCGAAGGGTTTGCAAAGCAGGTCGGGCATCTGGGATATCCTTTAAGTTTCGCGCAGAAAGGGATCAATCGCGGCGCTGCACCTTGCGGTTTTGGGCATAGGCGGCATGGGCCGCTGTCACCTCGGCGCGGGGGCTGACCTCGGGCACCGCCACCTCCCACCATGTGCCGCCATGCGGGGTGGAGGGGTAGGGATCGGTATCAATGACCACAACATAAGGCCCGGTCACATCAACGCGCCGCGCTAAGGCTGCCTCCAGATCTGCGATTGAGTCGACCTTGACCGATGTCGCCCCCATCGCGGCAGCATGGGCGGCAAAATCAATCGCTGAGGGGGTCTGATGCCGGGAATGGGCCAGAAGATTGTTGAACTCTGCCCCGCCGGTGGCCATTTGCAGCCGGTTGATGCAGCCAAAGCCACGATTGTCGGTGACGACCACGGTAAAGCTGATGCCCAACATCGCGGCGGTGGCCATTTCGGAATTGGCCATCATATAGGTGCCATCGCCGGTAAAGCAGATCACATCACGCCCCGGATCTGTCATTTTGATGCCCATGGCCCCGGCAATCTCATAGCCCATGCAAGAAAACCCATATTCCATATGGTAGGATCCGGGCCGCCCGGCTTTCCATAGCTTGTGCAGCTCTCCCGGCATGGTGCCTGCGGCGCACATCACCACGGTATCGGGCGTGGCGGCACGTTGCACGGCCCCCACCACCTGCATGTCGGTGGGCAGTTGGTTGCCATCGGCGGGGGCATCGGTCAGCGGGTCCACTTTCGCAAACCAATCGGATTTCAGCGCGGCCTCCGGCGCTTTGGCACGATGCGCTCCGAGTGCGGCAGACAGCGCCTCAAGCCCGGCGCGGGCATCGGCGCAAAGCGGTTCTGCCCCGTGTTTCATTGCGTCATAGGCCGCGACATTGAGGCTGACCACGCGGCGTGCGGGGTTTTGGAACAGCCCCCAGGAGCCGGTGGTGAAATCCTGAAACCGGGTGCCGATGCCCAGCACCAGATCAGCGGCGGCGCAGGTGGCGTTGGCAGGTGTGCCGCCCGTCACCCCGATGGGGCCAAGGTTAAGCGGGTGATCCCATGGCAGCGCCGACTTGCCAGCCTGCGTCTCTGTTACCGGGATGTTATGCGCCTCAGCAAAGTTTTGCAGCGCTTCTGTGGCCCCCGAATAATGCACCCCGCCGCCCGCCACGATCACCGGGTTTTGCGCGCCCTTCAGGGCCGCCGCCACGCTTGCCAGCTCCACCGCGTCGGGCTGGATACGGCGTTGACGCCAGATACGGGGGGCAAAGAAGCTTTCGGGGTAATCAAAGGCCTCGGCCTGCACATCCTGGCAAAAGGCCAGTGTAACGGGCCCACATTCTGCCGGGTCCGTCATCACCCGGAATGCACGGGGCAGGGCGGTCAGCAATTGCTCGGGCCGGGTGATCCGGTCAAAATACCGGCTGACGGGTTTGAAGCAATCATTGGCAGAGATCGTGCCATCGCCGAAATTCTCGATCTGTTGCAGAACCGGGTCCGGGCCGCGATGGGCAAAGACATCGCCGGGGATCAACAGCACCGGCAAACGGTTGACATGGGCGAGGGCGGCGGCGGTGATCAGATTGGTCGCGCCCGGCCCGATGGAGGTGGTAACCGCCATCGCCCGGCGGCGCTGCGATTGCTTGGCAAAAGCTATTGCGGCATGGGCCATGGTTTGCTCATTATGGCCGCGATAGGTGGGCAGGCTGTCTTGTGCGCCGTGCAGCGCCTCGCCGATCCCGGCCACATTACCATGGCCAAAGATCGCCCAGCAGCCCGCGATAAAGGTCTCGCCTTCTTCGGTTTTCTGGGCGGCAATATAGCGGACCATGGCCTGAGCTGCCGTTAGTCTGATTGTGGAGGTCATGGAAGCTTCCTTTGGCGAGCGATCATGGGCCCGCGCGGTGCGGGGCATCGGGTTGTCCCTTTGTAGCGACAGTTTGCCCCGTGCGCCAAGCCTTGGTTCGTGACGGTAATCCCCCCCGAAAGTAAGGGGCTGCATAAGTAGAATTTTCTCGGCAAGA
>ERZ889078.1464-NODE-1464-length-18702-cov-12.231834_pt1 | contig 18702 bp, 19 predicted proteins | sample MGYA00521266_ERZ889078 | MGnify/ENA primary metagenome ERZ889078 (study PRJEB32303, sample SAMEA104408618) | aquatic metagenome | biome: Brackish water; feature: Pelagic; material: water | place: Baltic Sea | collected 2014-06-16T06:34:00 | depth 76,534 m ...
GGCGGGTTTGGGTGCCAACACGGGCGGGTTTGGGTGCCAACACGGGCGGGTTTGGAACCCGCCCTTACGTTTCCTATCTGACGATCACCATCTTCCTGGCAGCAATTTGATCACCAGCCTTAATCCTGCAAACATACACTCCTGCCGGTAACGATCCGGCAGACCAGGTAAATTTGTTTAGCCCCTGGGTACCATGGACAATCCTATAATCAACACCCTGCCCAATCTGGTTCATGATTTCGATTTCAACCCGATTGCGTTTTTCCAGATAAAATTCGATCGTGGTTGAAGAAGAGAAGGGATTGGGAAAATTTGAAATTCGAAATTCGAAATTCGAAATTCGGAGATCCTCAAATCCCACCTGTGATGACTTTCCGGTTCTTGTAATATGGAACTGAACAGGACCACCATTGCTTTCTATCCGGAGGGTGATGTAATCGGTCAATGTATCTGTTGGTGTATAAAAAACAGCGAAGGTGTAATCAAAGGGACCTTCCACCCAGGTAGCGGTATCAAAATTGGTTGTGAATTCCGTTCCGGCGAGAGAGGTTATGGAAGTAAACCGCAATATATCGTTGGCCCGATTAGTAATGGTAAGCAGGTTGGTATCCACCATTCCTATGAATACGGTATCATCCGGAACGATTGTATCAGATACTGCCATTTGCAGGGGAGCAAAATCAGGAGTGGTAGGCAGAGCTACGCCTTTCCAGGCAGTGATTCCACCCAGCATATTAATTACACTTGGGAAACCCATTGCAACCATCTTGTTATAAGTACTCCCACTCCTACCTCCTGAAAGGCAATAGAGCATATACATTTTTTGTCGGGGAAGCAGATTAAGAAGACTGTCGAAACCGGCTCCGTTGTGGTTCCGGTTGATGGCAGCTTCCAGGTGTTCAGGGGTATATTCTGCCGGGGTTCGTACATCCATCACAACAAACTCAGGATTTGTAACATTGGCCATAATCAGGCTGTCGCACTGAGTCACGGAAAAATGGGTCTGGAGGGAATCGGAATTTTGGCTGAAGCCTGAGGGTGTTAATCCTATCATGAAAAACAAGCAGGCAACACAGGTAATCATCTTAAGGAGGTGAACTGACTTCATTTCGTGTTTGTTTAGATTATGATATGAGCATAGGGCAATTAAGAGGTTGTTTCATCACGCCGCAGGCGTGATTCGCAATGACACGGTTTCAAATAATCCCCTGCACCATTATCATCCCAAACACCAGCACCATAAAAAGGTTGAACACGATGAAGAGGGGTTTGATCTTTGGAGGTTCTTTCCCAGTGTAGAGAAAAATGAAAAAGAAAACCAGGAGGATCACTACGGCGGTCATCATGGTAATGATTAATGGGAGGAAGGTAATGATATGAAAAAGGAGCAGGAAAAGCGTGCTGAAGGAGGTGGCGAATACCCAAACCAGCAGGATGTTGCGTATCACCGGAAAGCTAAAACGGGAGGTGATGGAGTAAAACCCTGCTTTCGCATACTCCTCCCCGTACATCATCAGCAACAACCAGAAATGAGGGACCTGCCATAGGAAGATGAAGAAGGCTATGAAGAGGATTTTGGGATCTAACAGATACCCGCCAGCCGCCACCCAACCAATTACCGGGGGAACGGCTCCATTGACGGCCCCTGCCAGCACGGCAAAATAGCTCCGGATTTTCAGAGGTGTATAGATCAGGTTGTACCACAACAAGTTCCCGAAACCCAGCAGGGCAGCCACTGTATCGAAGTAGTGTTGAAGAATAAAAAATCCAGTCAAAGCCAATAGTCCTGCAAGGAATATCGCAAACAGAGGAGAAATTGCTCCAGAGGGAATGGGGCGGTTTTTGGTCCGTTCCATCAGGGCATCACGTTTTCGTTCCTGGAGCTGATTAAGCGTTCCCGCGGCAGCAGCTAACAGTAAAACACCCAGGGCAGCAAGGAGGGCCTGCCCGGAAAAACTGCCTGAAAAGATCACATAGCCGGCCAGCGAAGAGAAGGCGATCGCCAGTGAAAGGTAGAATTTGCTAAGAAGCAAGAGGTTTTTCAGAATGCGGAGCACAGCGTTACTCTTTTTGGAGTGTCATCAGAAACTTTATAATCGTCTGAATATCCTCCTCCGGGATGACCCCTTTGTATGTTTTCATCAGGCCCTTGTTGTATCCTTCCACGATTTCATAATCCGGATCCACAATTGCCCGGTAGAGATATGCTGAATCAACAACGATCTCTGCCGGGGTTCCATCAATCAGCACGGTTTCAGCCTTACCGTATATTCCCTGAAAACTGGGCCCAACCAGCTTGGTGCCATCCATCGAGTGACAACCTGAGCAGGCATTTTGTCTCATGATGATCAACCCTTCATCCATATTGGTGGCTTCCGGCACGCTGGCCAGCCATACATCAAACTCTTCCCTGGGCACAACCCGGGCAACACTCTCCATAAAAGAGTGCCTCAATCCACAGTATTCGGTGCACAATATTTCATAGTTTCCTAACCGTTCCGGAATAAACCACATGTAATGAGTCGTCCCTGGCACAACATCTTCTTTTACTCTGAAAGCCGAAATGAAAAGGCTGTGAACAACGTCAAGAGAGGTCATCTCCAATACCACCGGTTCATTGATAGGGAGTATAAGTTCCGTTGACAACTTATTTCCGGGATACTCAAATTCCCACGACCACATCTTTGCCACGGTTTTCACAACCATGGCATCGGCAGGAATATCCCGCATGGGACTGAAAGCTATGTAACCATAGTAGAACATTATCATCACGAGGATTGTAGGGATGACAGTCCAGGTAACCTCCAATGCAAAACTCTCCTTTATCTGAACTGCTTTCGGATGCCTTTTGTGGTGATACCGGATAATGAACCATATCATCACGGCGGTAATCCCAATCAGGAAGAAAAAACTGATCCCAAAGATTATCAGGAAGGCAGTATCCACCCCTTCGGCCATGTTGGAAGCGTATTGCGGATCGTAGAATGTAAACATCTTACTCGCTTTTTATATCGTTTAGAATTCCGGATTTACCGGTATAAATAATCAGCAAAAGTCAGCAGGATAAAAGAGACAAACAGCATGACAACCGCTACCACAAGGATCTTGAATAGCATGTTATCAAACTTCAGGTGCATAAAATAAGCTAATACGATTGTTGCTTTAACAGAAGCAATCCCAAGAGCAATGGCAACCGACCATGCTGCCAGCTCCAGATGCACCATATACACTGTTATGAATGTTAACGCCAGTAAGATCACAAGGATCAATCCGTAGACCCAGTAATCTGTTATGTGTTGATGTTCAGCTTTATGATTAGACATCTTTATGTGATTTACGTTACGAGGTATAGCAGTGGAAATAAGAAAATCCATATCAGGTCCACGAGGTGCCAGTAAAGGCCTCCGTTTTCCAGCAAAACGTTGTCATCCTTATTGATTGTCGTGTTCTTCAGTTTAAACCACATAACCATCAACACCACCATTCCAATAACAACGTGGAACATATGTAATCCGGTCATGAAGAAATAGAGTCCAAAGAAGATGATTGACCCCCGTTTGAACTGCAGTACCAGGTCGGATCCAGGATAGAGGTCGTGCTCAAACTTTGCTCCCCATTCGAAGTATTTATTCACCAGGAAGACACAAGCCAGCAAAACGGTAAGTAGTACCAATTGCATGCTCAGTTTTTTGTTACCCCTTTGAATTGCTGTAATCGACATCGCCACCGTCATACTGCTGATCAGAAGCACCACAGTGTTGAGTGTCCCCAGGGTCACATTCAACTGAAGAGCCCCCAGGTGAAAATCTTCGGCGTAAATATCCCTGTAAACAGCATAAACAAGGAATAGTCCTCCGAAGAGTAAAAGCTCAGTGAAGATGAAGAGCCACATTCCCAACTTGGCACCGAGGTCGTCCCGGTGTTCATCATGCTTTATCGCAACATCACTCATAGCAGTTCTCTTTTATTCGTAATCATAGGGTTCTTTGCTGACTACCGGAGGTGTGTCAAAATTCTCCATCGGCGGTGGGGAAGGGATCGTCCACTCCAGTGTTTTTCCACCCCATGGATTATCAGGTGCCTGGGGTCCATTCCGTGCCGCTCTGATCAGATTGGTGATCATCATGATAATTCCAATAAACAGCACGAATCCTCCGATTGTTGAAAGGACCTCTCCTGTTTCAAACTGCGGCATGTAATCATAGTATCTTCTCGGCAATCCTTGTAACCCAAGAACAAACTGGGGAAAGTAGAGCATATTGAATCCAAAAAACAGGATCAACCATGCGATATCGGCAATTTTCTGATTGTACATTTTTCCATACATCTTAGGAAACCAGTAGTGCAGAGCAGCAAAGAATGCAAACCCCATCCCTCCAAAGATGATGTAGTGGAAATGTGCCACCACGTATGCGGTATCATGAACATAGACATCGGTTGCCAGAGAACCCAGGGATAATCCCGTAAGTCCTCCGATCATAAACAGGAAGATGAAAGCCAGGGCATAGAGGAAGGGCGTTTTCAGGGCAATGGATCCTTTGTACATTGTTGCCACCCAATTAAAAACTTTGATGGCACTGGGTACCGCCACGATAAAGGTAAGGAAAGAGAAGATCCATCGTGCGGTAAAACTCATTCCGGATGTATACATATGGTGTCCCCAAACAAGGTATCCTACACCGGCAATCGCGATCGAAGAGAGGGCAATAGCTTTATATCCAAAAATCCTGCGCTGGCAAAATGTCGGGATGATCTCGGTGATAACACCCATGGCAGGGAGGATCATAACATAGACTGCAGGGTGTGAGTAGATCCAGAAGAGGTGTTGAAAAAGGATCGGATCTCCTCCCAGAGCAGGATCGAAAAACCCGATTTTGAATACCCGCTCTGCAATCAGCATCAGTAACGTGATGCCGACAATAGGAGTAGCCAGAAGCTGGATCCAGGCTGTGGAATAGAGTGCCCAGGGAAACAGGGGCATCTTGAACCAGGTCATCCCGGGTGCACGCATCCTGTGAATCGTAACAATAAAGTTCAGCCCTGTGAGGATTGAAGAGAAACCGAGTACAAAGGCAGCAGTTACGGCCATGAGGACATTGGTCCCAGTTTGTGTACTGTAGGGCGCATAGAAAGTCCAGCCGGTATCAGGAGGGCCATTGCCGGTAAACTGTGAAAGGACGGCGAGAATGGCTCCGGCCATGAAGATGTACCACGATAACAGGTTTAGCTTTGGAAATGCCACATCCTTTGCACCTATCTGGATCGGCATGAAGAGATTCCCAAACACGGCTGATAATCCCGGGATCACTACCATGAAGATCATGATTACCCCATGTACGGTAAATATCCCATTATAGGTTTGCGGACCCATGATAGTCTCTCCGGGTTTGAATAACTCGATGCGCATGAGTAGCCCAAGCAGCACGCCAATAATGAAAAAGATCCCAATGGCGTACATGTACATCAGGCCAATCCGCTTGTGATCAGTGGAGGTCAGCCAGTCGAGCAGCCCCGTGTACTTCCCTTGCGGCTCCAGGTAGCTTTTATAAGGTATTGTTGTCATAAACTCGCTAACTTTTTAAGGATTAGTTGATTGTGAGTCATTTTTACGCCTGCTTTTACGTGAGCGTATGATAAGCGTAATAAAGATAACCAGTCCTATAAACAGAATGATTGTTCCACTCACTTTGGTTACATCCAGCACATACCTTCTTCCGGCAGGATCATAGCTAAAACAAAACTCCAGAACCCGGTTGATGGTGGGTCTGGGAATACCTTTGGCAGCTTCCCCCAATGCCATAGTCACATCAAAGGGAAGAAAACTAGTTCCGTATAAATACCTGGTGATCATTCCCCCGGGACTCACAACGGTGACCACCGCTGCATGGATCCAGTCATTCCCCGCCTTTTTGTATTTGAACCCAATGGCATCGACAAGTTGTGTTATATTGGCGCTGTCGCCCGTAAGGTAAACCCAGTGCTCAGCCTGCGCGCTACTCCTTTTCTTCAGAAAATTCTGCTTTTTCTCAACAGCCCTTTCGGGTGTATCTTCGGTATTGAAACTCACCGTAAGCACATCGTAATCTGTGCCTAACTGGAGATCCATCTGCTCCATCACTTCAGAAACCCCATCCAGTAGCGGACTGCAAAGACCAGGGCAATCGAAATAGACAAGTGTAATGATAGTGGGTTTATTAATCACATCCCTCAAACTGACATTCTCCCCCTGTTCGTTGTTAAAAATCAGATCCATAGGAAGCGTATCACCCAGGTGTTCTACCACCCCGATCTCAGGTTCGTTGCTGTCGTAAATCGTTGACTGGCCATGCGTTGCAACGACTGGCAGAACCAGCATCAGGATCCAAAATAATTTAAGCGTTTTCATTACTTGTTTATATTTTATTGTCGTTTTTACTCCAAATCCCCTTTTTACCCCTAAATCCCTTTACCCCCAAACCCCCTGAAGGGGGCTTACACTGCTTCGCAGATTTATCCTCCCTTTGGGAGGAACAAGTCCCCTTCAGGGGATTTAGGGGTTATTTTCCTTGCAATACTGATAATACCCCGCAATCAACAGCGCTCCCCCCATCAGTCCGATATCCTTCAGCATGTTCATCAAATGAACCTCCACGATATGAGCCTGTTCCATATCAGGTTCAAAAAATCCGGGAAGATGGATGGTGACAATGAAAATGAACAGCATCGCAGCCAGCAGATAACAGATCACGGAAATCCACTTGTTGATAATAATGGCGACAGAAGCCACGATCAGAAAGGCACCTGTTAGCAGAACTGTATATCCACCTCCAGGGATAAATGAGGAGAGCATACCGGTAAATACATCTACCATGATAAAATGGTTAATGCCTATCACAAGAAAAGGAAGGGCAAAAAGGATGCGGCCAATGGTCATGAATATCTTCATAATTCAGGTATTAATCCATACTATGGTTTGTCAGACTTAGCGTCATCAACAGCCGAGCCGAGATAAAATATCTTTCTGATTTGAAGCATGATGTAAACCAGCGCCAATAAGACACCCAGAACCGTCAGAGAGTAAGAAAGGATAAGCCAAACCGGGGCTTTGAAGTTGATATTCCACATCGCCCTCGGGGCGGTCAGCGAGATCCACTCAGTTGGGACCCCAAGAGGTACCAGGATTGCCTTTTTGGCATTACCATAGCCACTGGACTCATTCAGTTGCGCTATCAGCGTCAACTGACCCGTTGAATCACCTGCAATACCGTCCGGGAAAGGATACGAGATTATACCCTCTTCATTTGTCCTGACCGCATCGCCCAGTGAAAGGTTTCCAAAGTACCGTTTGACAAAGAAAAGGACTTCGGCTCCCTTAACGGGCGATTTCATATCATTTTTCACAGTATAAACAGAGATTGTAACCATCTTCGATAGTGAATCGAACAGAATCGTCATGCTGGCACGTTCACCTGCTCCTGTCATCGAGGTCAGCTCAGGTTCAGGCTGGATATATCCACTGTGAAAGCTCCTGATATAGGATATTAGATCCCATCGATCATCTTCGCTCAGGATCATCTTAAACTGTGGCATCGTACCGCGACCGTTGGTGATTTTATAAAACATCTCCCCGTCGGTAAGTTCTTTAAATTTCTCTGAAGCAGGATCTTCCGGAGTGGGGTCCAGTTTGGCAAAGTTTCCGCGTGTCGGATCTCCATGACAGGACTGACAGTTCTTTACAAAGAGTTCAGCCCCTTTCTCAACACTCTCTTTAGAGAATACAAAGGGAGCTGTCTTTTCGGCTTTATCGGGTGGGACGATCCAATCCTCAGCAAATAGTGATATGGTGATATGGTGAAATAGTGAAATTAAGAGAATTAGCCGTGTTAAAGAGATTAAACGTTTCATGACTGGTTTCCTTTCTCTTTTAGTTCGAATTCTTCCTGCATCTCCCATACCGGGATAACGGGAAAGAGTTTGGATAGAACAGTAATGATCATCAGTACCAGGATAAACGATGCAAGGGTGATGGCTATCTCAATCAGGGTGGGTTTGTAAATCAGGAAGTTGGCAGGAACATGCTGGATCGGCAGGAACGGATGCTCCTGGGTGGGAACTACAATAATGTACCGTTTGATCCAGCTGGCAAAAAAGATAAGGATTGCCAGGATCAGCATAGGAAATGGTTTTCTCATCTGCCTGAAAAGCAACAGGATGATCGGTATGATAATGCCGAAGAGCTGGGCGAACCAGAAGAGTCCCGCATTGTGTCCGATAAAAATGTCTTTCAGGTGGATTGCATCGCCATGTTCCAATTTGTATCCGGGAACAAGAAATTCATTGATGTTGAAATAGAGATAGACAAGAGACACAAGTACCAGAAGCTTTGCCATATTGTTGAAGTGCAGCTCTGTGATGTATTTCTCCAGATGATAGTTTTTCCGGAAGAAATACATAGCGATGATCACACACGCAATGCCTGCAACGAAAGCACCCGACACAAAATAGGGCCCGAAAATGGTACTGTTCCATCCCACACGTGGTGTGGAGGCAAAAAGCCAGGATGTGACGGTATGAATAGCAAGTGCTACCGGTATGATCAGGATGAGGAGAATTCGCATGGAGCGATGGATGATCTCCCATTGAGCTTTGGTTCCTCTCCACTTAACAGATAGAATCTCATACAGCTTCACCAGGAATTTGGGTTTGTTCAGTATCTTTTTTCCAATTGCAAGGTCGGGGATCAGCGGGAGGTAAAGCAGTAATGCACTGATAAGCACATAAGTAGTCACCACCGTTACATCCCAAAGGATTGGGGACTGAATTCTACCATGAAGAAAGAGGTAAGGAAGCCGCTCCGGACGTCCCATATCGCTTATGATCACCAGTCCGGCGACCGCTGCAAAAGCAAGAGCAATGATTTCGGCAATCCGTGTAAGGGGTCTGATCCACTTCATCCCGATCAATCCCAAAACAGCGCTGATCAGCATCCCGATGAGGGAGGAGGCGACAAAAAATACGAAGTTGGAGATATACATTCCCCACGAAACATAATCCCGGACACCGGCAACTCCAAGTCCTTCCCGTAGCTGTATTGAATAGGCATAGAGGCAGAGAAAGAGCGCTATCGTTAAGATACCCAGCCAGATGAGATGACTCCTATTGAGCCTTACCGGTCGAAACAGATCCAACGCTACCTGATCGTAACTATTTTGCATAGAGTGCTTTTTTAGTTATCCTTTGTGTTCTTCCTGGTCTCCATCTTCAAACGGGAACAGCCGGTTTTTTGGTGGGAGATAATAGACCCGGGGTTTGGTTCCCAGTTCGGGCATCAGCTGATATCCTGCATTTTGTTTTAGCAATTCGCTGAATTTTACAGTCTCCTTTGTCGTACCGTTGGTAACAGCATCTTCCATTTCATCGCCGAACCAGTAGACTCCATTCGGACAGGCAGAAACACAATAGGGGAGCTTCCCTTCCCGAAGCCGGTCGGCACTGAACAAGCATTTGGTTATGGTTCCTTTCTTCTGTGGGACATTCAGCTCTATATTGTAAGGGATATCTTTACTCTCCTCGGCAAGTGGAGGCTCAAACCATTGAAAGACGCGTGCGGAATAGGGACAGGCAGCTATACAGAAGCGACAACCGATACAGCGTTCATTGTCGATTAAAACCGGTCCGTCACTGCGTTTAAAAGTGGCATCCACAGGACACACAGAGACACATGGAGGATTGTCGCAATGCTGGCACGGCTTGGGCAAATTGTAGGGAGCGGTTTTTTTCGACTCCTGCATCTGCAGGGTGTTTATATGGTACTGTTCCGGCCGAAGGTGGTGTGCCGATTGGCAGGCATCAATACATTTCCGGGCATTGCGGCATTTGGCAAGGTCGACAACCATCACCCATTTGTGTCCTGGCAGCCCTTCCCTCCCCTGTTGCATAAGGAGCTCACTTTCGGGGAGATGGACCTCAGTTACATGGTGGGCATCAACCTCAAGAAGTCTCCCATCCTGAGCCAAAAGTTTCAATCGCTCTCCTGAGGGCAGCTTGGATCCTTCATAGTGAATCCCAGTGTACATTGCTGCACCACCGGCAACAGCTCCTCCTGTGATGATACCCACATTCCGAAGAAATTTCCTGCGGGACTGTTTCTTATCCTGTTCGCTTTGCTCTTCGTTTGGTTTATCGTTTTCTTCCATCAATTGAATTTTGGTGGGTCAAAAATAGGAAAAATACATACAGCAATCTACATGTGAGAATGAAAATCTCCAATCAAATTTACGTAAATTGTTTTGGTAAAAAAAGAATCCCCGGTTTAATTCAAGAATCCCCCCCCCTCTACTCTATCTTCAACACTTTAAATGTGTTATTCCCTACCTTCAGAAAATAAATATCCGGGGAGAGGCGGGAAAGATCAATTTCGCGACGATCGGACGTAATCATTCCTTGCAATACGCTTCTTCCCAATATTGAAATCAACTCATATCCGAGTGGATCAGGGTTTTGAAACTCAACAGTAATTTTCGAATTCGTGGGATTAGGGTAAATGCTGATCAGAAGGTGGTTGCTTGTCTGTTCAATCCCGACAGTGCCGTTAATGTCATACCTGGAAAAGAAATTCCATATCTCGACAGAAGCATTGATATCATAATTTGTTCCAGGACCACCAATAGCATTTCCCGGCCAGGTATGATCCCCTCCGATTACTTTATAGTGCTCAACAGATACATCATTATCACCCTCATTATAAACATATAAATCGACTGTGCTTCCATCATTTGGATCCAGATCCGGAAGAGATGTTACCACCGGGGTGGGAATGCAATGATTATAATCTACCCAATACAGAATCACATCCTCAACAGGTTTACTCCAGAGGGCACCCGTGTATGGAACAACGCTGTCGTCGGTGCCATGGATTTGTAAAATGGGTTGTGGATGTTGACAACTGCATTCGTTATAGGTTTCGGGAGTCATCGAGCCTGTAACAGATGCAATAGCAGCAATCCGATCACTCAGCTGGCAGGCCAGGAGAAAACTCATAAAGCCACCATTGGACATACCGGTAGCGTAAACCCTGTTTAAATCGACGTTGTATTCCGCTGCGATAGAATCAATTAATGCAGAGGTGAAACCAACATCATCAGTTGTACTACCGATAGTCCAGCCGCCGACATTCCAATGTGTGATCCCAAAATGCAATGATCCCTGAGGATGAATTACCAGAAAGCCGGCCGTATCAGCAGTTGGCCGAAAATCCCCATAAATCATCTGTTCTTCAGCATTACTCCCATATCCATGATAATTTAAAATCATTGGAACAGGCTCCGTTCCGTTATAAACCGCTGGCACATACAGGATGTACTCTCTCTCCATCCCATCATGTGTAATCGACCCGTAAATGGTTTGTTGTGAGAAACCGATGATCGGGAAACAGAATAAGGAAACGATTATTGCTAAGGTTTTCATGCTCGTAAAAGGGTTAAGTACCTACTAACAAGACAAAACTAATTCAAAAAGGTTGTAAGGAGGTGGAACTATTTGCTATTTGCAATCTAACCTGGCCTGCCGCATCTCCTGCCGGTTATTGATGGTTTTGATCGTACCATCTTTGTATTTGATCTCAACCGGAAACTGTAAGGTATGTTTGTCTGTATTGCCGGGATTGGCCTCATACCATGCTTTTATTGCTAACCAACCCTCTTTGTCATACTTACCGGTTACGGTGATCTCTGTTCCGTCGGGCATGATGTAGGTCACAGGAAATATCAATACAAAGCATCTTTTTCGCCCTTTGTCGCAGACCTTCTTAATCCGTTTCATTTCATTGTCATTGTTGATTGTAATGACTTTGCCTTCGAATTTTACTTCAACAGGGTATTGCAACGCAGGACGCTCTGTAACTCCCGGATGTTCCCTGTACCACATTCGGACAGCGATCCTTTCTCTCTTGTTGTTACACGTAATTGTGGAACCGTCAGGCATGATATAGGTTAATGGGAAGATCATTTCAAGGCAGGCTACTTCGCTATTGGCATCTGCATCGGCATACTTCAATTGTTCATCATATGCAGACGTCTTATCCTGGCAGGAGAACAATACTCCGGTGAGTAATATACTGATGAAAAACAATCTTTTCATGACGATTAGTTTATTGGTTCCAACAAATATAACCCAAAGATAACACCAGTTTCTTCATATTGCAATAAAAAATTGGAAAGAGCAAAAGAAATGTCAGACTTCATGATCAAAGCTCCGGACAAGGTTTACCAGTTGAACCCGGCTCTTCACCCCGGTTTTGATGAAAATCCGGTAAAGATGATCTTTAACTGTTTGCAAGGTGATGAAGAGTTTGTCGGCTATCTCCCTGTTGGCCCTTCCCTGACAAAGTTCAAGGATGATCTCAGTTTCCCGGGGGGATATCTCATATTCACTGCAGAAACCTTCAAATCCAGTTTGCCCGGGGAATTTACCAATCGCGATTGTTGCTTTTTCTGAAACCAGGGGAGCCATTCTCAGAAAGATCACCGGGATGATCATCCCAATGAAAAAGAGAAGGGTCACAAAAAGATCCACGAAGTAATACTTCCCGGAAAAGAGGAAAGGAACACTCAGCAATACTCCGGAACCAATCAGCAACCAGCCAACCAGCATAACGGAAGATCCCTTCTTATATAATCGTTGTGCAGAGCGGGAAAAGATCAGGATCACTCCTGTAAGGAGAAAATAGAAGAGATTCAACGAGGTGAAAAAGATCTTATTGCTATCGGTGATAACAGAATCTCCTGGGAATTCAACCATGAAGATCCACGAGAGGACAATACCGGAGGTATTTACCAGGAAGAACAGGAAGATAAAAAAGGTCCGGATTGTAGTGAAGCGTATATCCAACGTGAACTTCAACAGCATAAACCATGCTGTGACCAGGAACGGGATCCCTAAAAAGGATAAAAACCTGGAGATCTTTCCAATCAGCTCGGGGTTCTCAACAGGACTCAAAACATAGAATAAAAATTGCTGTCCCCAGATTCCGTATAATCCAAATGCTGAAAGAAAAACCAGGTAGAAAAGCAGGCTGGAGAGATAAGGCTGGCTTATTTTCTTTCTGAGTTCAATTGTAACCAGAATCCCGATGATGGATATCGCAAGGCAAAGAAGAAAGTCAATTGAAAAAAAAATCTCTTTCACAACATCGAAGATAATTAATTTCCCAAAGGTAGTAACACGACTTTAGTTTATGCCCCTACTTAGGTAGTGATTTTTGAAATTCAGACTTAAGTAGGAAGGAATAGAGCCAGGTTCAATATAGTTTTGCTGCATAATCAAAATTTGTCAACTATGAATACAATCACACATCACAATTTGTATCCCACCCTTTCAACAAGCTTCAATTATGGATGGGAGATCATGAAAGATTACTTTCTTAATTTCTTTCTTCTTTTATTAGTATTATGGCTGGTTTCAATGCCCCTCTGGCTGCTTCAGCTCACAGCCGGCCATAACACTGCAGGAGCCATCCTGGTTACCGTTGTTGGAATTGGATATGTATTCCTTCTCTATCCGGTATTTGATTTTGCCTCAAAATACCTCTTCCTGCAAGGAGTTAGGAGGGAACATGTAGATGTTAAAAACATTCTTCGCGGGTTTGACTTCTACCTCAATATAATCCTGGCCAACCTGCTGATGTCGGCGCTGATCGCCATAGGCTTCCTGGCCCTGATTGTCCCGGGTATTATTGTTGCCTGCCGTCTGGCATTTGTCCCTTACCTTGTAATGGATAAGAACCTGGATGCAATCGCAGCAATAGAAGAGAGCTGGCGGATGACAAAGGGTTATGGCTGGACCATATTTGGGATGGGAGTGGTAAGCTTCTTTATCGCTATTGCCGGATTTCTTTGCCTGATCATCGGGATCATCCCGGCTGTGATCTGGATCAATTCTGCTTTTTCCACCATCTACCAGACTGTTCTAAATCAAAAAGAGGACTCCGCCTCACCCTTACCCTCTCCCCAAAGAGAGGATGACTCTGCCACTTCTGCAGATTCCTCATAACCGCCTCAATAGAAGGGAGATGACCCCTTCCTACCCCTCCCCGTCAAGGGGAGGGAGAGAGATAGAGGATCTATATAGCCGGTGGTAAAGGGTTTCCGCCGGACTGCCTTCGCCGGCATAAAACTGCGGTTTGGGATTCACAGGGCTGCTCTGAAAAGAGTGGCCCTGGTTGTTTATATTCCAATTGTTACTATATTTGGTGTGCTGTCTCCTGCAGGACTTGATTGCTCATTGATAACACAAGAATTAAACCTTATAACCAATTATAAATCAATAAAATAAACAGATGAAAAGTAAAAAGTACGTATTTCTTGTAACGTTGGTGAGCATCAGCTTACTGTCTTTTGCCGGGCCCAATGAGGATCTGGTTAATGCCTGTAAACAGGGTGACCTTGCAGCTGCCAAAGCAGCCATTGAAGCGGGCGCCGACGTAAACGCAAAAGATGCAGGCGGAAGCATGGCTATTGACAATGCCTTCCTATGGCCGGAAATCACACAATTACTTCTAGATAACGGAGCAGACCCAAATGGCGGAAATTACCCACCTTTACTACAGGCGTGTGCCGGATATTCCACTGATGTGGTGAAACTGTTGCTCGATGCCGGTGCTGATCCAAATAAACCTGGCATATCAGCACCAACAGATATGTACAGGAACCTGATTGATGCAGAAAAAGCGAAAGGAAAAAAGAAAGCAAACAAAGCGTTGATCAAAGCATGGGAGGATGCAATGGCCAACGCGAAACCAACAGTCACTTATCCGGCAAATGCTTTCCTTATTGGGACAAACCATGTTCCGGCTCTGAAAATGATGTTGGAAAAAGGAATGAAAATTGAATATGAAGATGGCACCAATGCCCTGCAAACCTTTGTAACCTATTGCAACTCCAGGGAGATGCGGAAAGAGGAATGGACTAAGAATGGCGCCGCAGGTTATGCCCGCTTTGGTTATACCTCACCCACCTGGATATCAAACTTACCGGATGAGAGAAATGGCACTGCAACTGAAATGCTTGACCTGTTGCTCAGCACGGGCGTTGATTTTAACAAAGTAAATGCCAATGGGTTTACCCCTCTTTGTGAAACGCTGAAAGGAACGATCCTGGCAGTTGAGAATACCAAACAGGGAAAAATCAATGTTGCCACAATGCTGATTGAAAAGGGGGCAGATGTAAATGCTTCGTCAACGATGACCAACTCCAACTGGACCTATTACCCTTTGTGTCTTGCCACTGAGATCGGAGACATAAGTTTGGTAAAATTGCTCGTTGACAAAGGAGCCGACCTGAATAAAACTGTCAGGGCCAGCACAGTCACACTTTTCTCCAGCTATGCCTCCGTCATGGGAGAGGGTGGCGACGGATATACTGCGGTGACCATCGCCATCATTAAAGATCTTGATGATATTGCAAATTACCTGATAGACCAGGGCGCAGACCTGACCATTGGGGTACATGGATTTGCCACCCTTGAATCGGGAAAGAAAGGGCTGAGATGTTTAACCATTGTGCAAAATAAATCACCCATTTATTGGGCTGTAGAGAGAGGGGATGGTCCTCTGATAAAAAAAATTGCTACACATTTATCAGGAAAGAGACTTCCCGCCTTTTCTGCCAGGCAAATGGCAGATGTGGGAAACGCCGATGCAAATGATATGACCGTACGCTATACCTGTGTCAAGTTCAGTAAGTCAACATATTCCCCTTCTGACTATGCGTATCTGATCGGGGATAAAGAGGTAGCCAATTATTTGGCCGGAATGAAGTTATAGATGAAGAAAGCTGTCCTGATTGTCATGGCGTGTTGGCTCCTTCTGACTTATTCACAAGGACAGAAGGAGCCAGGAGTTCCGAAGATCAACCTCCCTTAGCACGAACTTTTTCAGGGAGAGTTGGAAGATATGAATGACGATGCCGTTTACCTGGCCCTTGGTGAAAAGATAAACACTTTGAAAAATTTGGAAGAGATCTTTATGTAGCTAAGAAAATCAAGGAGGGCAGCTATGGTGAGTTTATCAGGATGGGAGATGCTATCAATACAACAGGAGCGGAGATTCCCTGTTTCCTGGCTGCTGATAACAAAACGCTCTATTTTGCAAGTGATGGCCATCCTGGCTATGGGGAGAAGGATATTTTCGTTACTCAACGGCTTGACGACACGTGGCAGAACTGTGGTCAACCGGTTAACCTGGGGCCACGCATAAATTCATCAGGCACCGAGAACTATTTTACACTTGATCCAAAAGGCGAATATGCTTATGTGATCAAATGGGGCAAAGACAAAGAGGGGTTTTCAGATTTATTCCGAATAAAAATCAATCAGCATATATTAGACTAAGGAATTGAGTAAACCACTAAATCCTAACCTGTAATTGTTACATAGGGTTTCCGCCGGACTGCCACCGCAGGCATTAAATCGCGATTTGGGATTCGCAGGGCTGCTCTGAAAAGAGTGGCCTTTTTTTTACCCACCCCTGGCCCCCTCCCTTCTTAAAGGAAGGGGGAATGCACTTATGAGCACATTTTTTTATAAATACAGTGGATTTCCGTATAACCTTTTGCCAGGAAACCGGATTAAGGGGTATCCTGGTAGTATTATATTATTATCAGGTGATTTTAAGGAATAACTTCAATCACCTTATCCTGATTCAAGAAGTTATTTCCTTTTATCATAAGTAACTATAATAAAAGGAGGAGATATGAGAGTTTCAAAAATTAATTTTGAAGGAGAAATCCGAATCATGGTGGAATTCCCTTACAATCGTGAAACAGTTTTAATGATCAAGCAGATACCTGATGCGAGATGGAGTGAGACTATGAAAGCCTGGCATGTTCCATACCGGAAGGAGGTATTCGGGCAGTTGAAGCAACTGTTTCCGGGGGTGGAGTATCCAAACAAAGAAAAGGCTATTATCGTAGCAACCGAAGAGAAGAAAACTGTTTATCAGGGGGAAAGTGAACCGAAAAATCAAATACCCAGTGTTTGTGTCGAAATTCTGGCCAGGACGATTATCATCAAATTACCGAAGAATCAGTTGGATATTCATTTCATCAGGTCTATCAGGTATAGTCGTTGGGACGGCAAACAATTTTGTTGGAGAGTGCCAAATTATCCGGGAAATTTAGATTTGATCAAGGAATATTTCAAGGAAAGAATTTATGAACTTATTGTACATAAAGATTTTGAGGTTTGGACAAATGCCATAACCAAGCGAAGCATTAAGCGAAATGAACTCTTGATCATCAAGACAGCGGCTGGCAGGTTGAAACTGATCTTTGCCTACAGTTCGGCATTGAGTAATCTCATCCGGAAACTCCCATTCCCTTATTGGGACAGGAAGAATAAATGGTGGACGATTCCTTATTCAGAAAAATTTTTAGCAGAGATTCGGTCAACGGCAAAGGCTGAAAACCTTGAAGTTCTGTATGAAGAAGAGCCAAAAGCAAAGGGAAACGTCAGGCGTATATCTCGGTACGATATAGATAATTATCGCAGTTGTCCAGATGAATACATCCGAAAGCTTTTGGAATTACGCTATAGTCGTAATACCATAAAAACATACTGCAGTATGTTTGAGGAATTTATCAATTACTATCACAAGCATGAGATACAAACGATTGATGAGAGAATGATTATTGTGTTTCTGCAATACCTTGTGATGGAAAGGAAGGTATCTCCTTCTTATCAGAATCAATCGATTAATGCGATCAAATTTTACTATGAGAGGGTATTAGGAAGGCCAAGGAAGGTATATCTCGTTGAGCGTCCAAGAAGAGAGCGAAAGTTGCCTTTGGTATTAAATGAAGAGGAGATTAGCCGTGTAATCAAACTGGTAAGGAACATCAAGCACAAAGCCCTCATCATGATCACCTATTCATCGGGGTTACGATTAAGTGAAGTACTGAATTTACAGATCAAAGACATTGACAGTAAGCGGATGCAGGTGTTTGTGCGGCAATCGAAAGGGAAGAAAGACCGGTACACGTTGTTATCGAAGAAAGCGTTACCAGTACTTCGAGAGTACATCAAAAAAGAGAAGCCAAAAGAGTGGCTATTTGAAGGTGTGAAAGGCGGCAAATATAGTGAAAGCAGCGTTAACTCACTTGTTTCAGCGGCTTATCAGAGAGCAGGTATAAAAAAAGCGGTTACTACACATACATTACGTCATTGTTTTGGTACTCATCTATTGGAGAATGGCACTGATTTACGATATATACAGGCATTGATGGGTCATGCAAGCAGCAAGACGACAGAGATTTATACGCATATCACGACGAAAGGGTTCAATCAGATTATAAATCCGATGGATAAGTTGGATGTATGAAAATAAACATTACAACAATTTTGATATAATCCGAGAAATAATTAAGTTTGTTTTATAAAAGTCGGGGTATGGTATCTATTTTGAACAGGATTATTTCCGCTGCGTATTTTCCGGCTATGAAATCACCGGACTGGGTTTATCCTATAAATTTCAGAGATAAATTCAACCTCCTTCCCGGAAACAAAGAATGGTCAAATTCTAAAGATATCTCCGGATTTTACGAGATAAATTCAACAAAAAGTGTATTTCAACCTAAAAACAAGGCAGAAATAACAACAATATGTACATAGCCAAACGTTACCAGCCATTTTGAAACAACACTACAAACAATGACAGAACTTGAAAAATAC
>ERZ889078.1466-NODE-1466-length-18680-cov-5.591624_pt1 | contig 18680 bp, 20 predicted proteins | sample MGYA00521266_ERZ889078 | MGnify/ENA primary metagenome ERZ889078 (study PRJEB32303, sample SAMEA104408618) | aquatic metagenome | biome: Brackish water; feature: Pelagic; material: water | place: Baltic Sea | collected 2014-06-16T06:34:00 | depth 76,534 m ...
TGGGGCTGACCTTCCTGTTCATTAGTCATGATCTTTCGGTGGTGGCCCATACCTGTGACCATCTGGCGGTGATGTATCTGGGCCGTCTGGTGGAGACAGCACCCACACGGCAACTTTTTAAGGCGCCGCGCCACCCCTATACTAAAGCGCTGTTTTCGGCGATCCCCTCGCTGGACCCGGATGATCGTAAGGGCGGGCAAAAGCTGCAAGGCGAAATTCCCTCGCCCACCAACCAGCCGCCGGGGTGCAAGTTTCACACCCGCTGCCCGATGGTGATTGATCGCTGCCGGGTAGAGGAGCCGACGTTGGAAAACCCCGGCGACGGCCATTCCGTATCTTGCCACCGCTGGCGGGAACTTCTGGCGGAGCCTGCGGCGTAGCCAGCTCGCTGCCGTGATCACAGGCCGAAAACACTGGCTACTGGCGGTCCAACGTTGGGTAGCAGGGCAACAGCGAAGCCTTGTGAGCGCTCATCTCCGCATGTAAGCTGATTACAATCTTCTAAAGCAATCGCGAAAGCAGCTAACGTCCGACTAGTTCGATTATTTTATTTTCTGGAACCCTGCCTGATCGGGATGGAGGCTTGTGCCACATCGCATCACTGGGCGCGTGAGATTGCAGCGCTTGGTCACGAAGTCCGGCTGATCCCGCCGGCGTACGTGAAGCCATATGTGAAGCGGCAGAAGAACGACGCGGCCGACGCCGAGGCGATCTGCGAGGCTGTCACCCGGCCGAACATGCGTTTTGTGCCGGTGAAGACTAAGGAGCAGCCGAGTGTCCCGGTCCTGCACCGGTCGCGCGATCTGCTGATGTGGCAGCGCACGATGATCCTGAATGCGATCCAGGCACACTTCGCCGAGTTTGGCGTCATTGCTGCGCAGGGGCCTCAAAAGGTGGTCGAACAGGTCACGCGCCTTCGTGATGATGACACCCTGGGGTTACCGAGATCGCCCGGTCCGCGCGCCTTGCTTTGGCGGGTCAACTCGACAGCCTGGCCGCCGAGGTCCGGAACATCGAAAGGCAGCTAATGGCGTGGCATCGGCAGAATGCCGCGAGTCAGCGGCTCGAGACGATCCCGGGCGCGGGCATCATCACCGCCACGGCGCTCGTGGCCAGCGTGCCCGATCCAGCCGTGTTCAAATCCGGCCGTCAGTTCGCGGCCTACCAAGGCCTCGTGCCCAGACAAAACTCATCGGGCGGCAAGGACCGTCTCGGGCATATCTCGAAGATGGGCAACGGCTACCTGCGCCGGTTGCTCGTTGTCGGAGCCACATCTGTCACACAACGGGCGCCAACCACCGACACCCGAAGCGGGGCCTGGGTCCGATCGCTTCTCGAGTGCAAGCCAACGCGGCTCGTTACCGTGGCCATCGCCAACAAAACCGCGCGTACAGCCTGGGCGTTGTTGGCGAAGGGAGAAGACTACAAAGCCGTACCGGCTATCTGAAAGCAGGAGGAGATAGCGGCGCCTGACATCGCCGCGATGAGATGCAAGGGCAGAAGTGAGTGATGATGATCGAAAAGGGACCGCAGCCGAGACATCCCTAGGTCTAGTCTGGACATCAAAGTCTGATCTTCTGATCGGGAACTGGCATGCGGACTTCATCCGCTGCCCGGCAGGGCATTGCGCAGCAATGGCCCGAGAGGGAGGCCAGCGGTCATATGCACTGCGCAAAAAGGCCGGGCAAATGACCGCAACCTGTTTTGATCACCGTCAGATCAAAAGTAACCGCACCATTGATACCACCGTTATGCAGCTTGACTGTTCTCGGCACCGGCTGGTGCCCAGTTCCACGGTAGCAATTCGTCCAGCCGGTTGATCTTGTGATCATGGATACGGTCGAGGATGTCGGCGAGATACGCCTGTGGATCGATGCCATTCAGCTTGGCGGTCTCAATGATGGTCATGGCGCGGGCGAGTGTCTCGCCACCGGTGTCGGCCCCTGCGAAGAGCCAGTTCTTGCGATCTATTCCAATCGGGCGCAGTGCGCGCTCGGCCGGGTTGTTGTCGATTGCGACACGGCCATCGGTCAGGAACAAGCTGAAGGCATCCTGACGGCTGAGGCCATAGCGGAAGGCCTTGGCCAGATCGCTCTTGCCTGGAATGCGCAGGAGCTGCTGTTCGGACCAGGTAAAGAAGGCCGTGACCTTTGACTGGCTCAGTTTTTGACGCGCAGCATGGCGAACGTTCGCGGCTTGACCATTAATGTCGCGCTCAAGCTCGTAGAGCTTGCCGATCCGGTCGAGCGCCTCGCGGGCGATCTCGGACTTGGTCGATGTCCAAAAATCGTGGAAGTCGCGCCGAAGAAGGGCCCAACAAGCCGCTTCGCGCAAACGCGGCACACCACCCGGTTCAGGAGCGTAGAGTTTGGCATAGCCTTTGTAACCATCCGCCTGAAGGAAGCCACTTGCATTGGCCAGATGGCTCAGGACGTGCTCTTCCTTCCAGTTGGGCGCAAACCGATAGACGGCACCGGGTGGAGATGATCCCGCCCAAGGACGTTGATCGCGCACATAGGCCCAGATCCGGCCTTGTCTGACCCCTTTGCCAAGCCCCTTGTCGCGTAAGGAGCGATCCAGCACCCGGATTGGTGTATCGTCTGCGTGCAGCAGATCGCTGCCCATGATGTCGGCCTCGATCCGTTCAATCAGTGGCGACAAGATCTTCATGGAGCGGCCACACCAGCCGACAAGTGTACTCTCGGGGATGTCCGCGCCCATGCGCGCGAAGATTTCGTGTTGGCGATATAAAGGAAGGTGATCGTCGAACTTCGAGACGAGAATGTGGGCCAGCAGGTTTGGCCCCGCCATGCTGCCGGGGATGGGACGGCTCGGTGCGGGCTCCTGCACCATCTTCTCACAGCGGCGACAGGATTTCTTGATGCGGGCGATCTGAAGCACCTTCATCTGCGCGGCGATCATATCAAGCAGTTCACTGACATCCTCGCCCAAGACACGTAAATCGCCACCGCAGTCAGGGCAGCAGGTGCCAGGATCAAGCTCAAGGCGCTCGCGCAGGGTTGCGTCAGAGACACGTGGACGGCGGCGCAGTGTGGGGACAGACACCTCATCGGGTTTTGGCTCGTCCTGACCTTCATCTATGAGGTCATCGTCCCCTTCGGCGACAGCAACAAGCAAGTCTTCCAGTGCCAGCTCCAGCTGCTCGATCTCACGCTCGATCTTTTCCGATGATTTGCCAAAGGCCAGTTTCTGGAGTTTGGCGATCCGCAGACGCAGCGCCTGAACAAGTTGGTCATGGACCCGCAAGGTGGCCGATATCTTGGCATTCTCGACCTGCAACGCAGTGATCATCGCCTTCAAAACGGCGGGGTCGTTGGGGAGGTTTTGAACATCAATGGCCATGCGCCTGACTACTAAAAATCAGGCGTAAACGCCATATAAATAGCACTAATCAGGAGTATAATTCACCCAACTCGAGCCGGTGGTGCGCCCCAATCTGGCCTGCGCCAATCCATACCCTCCCACAACATCGCCAGTTGCGCACAGGTCAGCCGCGCCGCGCCTTCTGATGCCGTCGGCCAAGCAAAGCGGCCCCGTTCAAGCACCTTGTAGTAAAGGCAAAAACCCTGGCCATCCCAATAAAGCAGCTTGATCCGATCCCCGCGTCGTCCCCGGAACGCAAACACCGCACCACTGGCAGGCTTCTGACGCAGCACATCTTGGGTCAATGCCGTCAGGCCAGCAATCCCCTTGCGCATATCCGTCACGCCGCAGGCCAGATAAACCCGAACCCCAGTGCCCGGACCGATCATTCTGCTTCAACCGCACGGATCAGGGCCGTCAGCGCGACCGGGTCCATTGTGCTGTCAAAATGCAAACAACGACTATCTCGCAAGCGCAACTCAACTGCGGTCGGTGGTGGCGTTTCGGTTGCAAGCCACTGCGGCAACGGATTCCTGCCTGCCATTGGAATATCCAATGGACAGAAAAGAGCCCCACCGTCAGGCGACCAAAGCCCTTTCTTCTTCAGGTCATGCCGCCACGCATAAATTTGTTGCCGCCTAATCTCATGACGCTGCGCCACCTGGGTCACGCTCGCCCCACCGACATCAACCGACATGACAATCTCGAGCTTTTCATCGTCATGCCAAAAGCGTCGCCGCTCAATCCCAAGAATTTCGCCCCGCATCACAGACCCCGCATAAGAGACGTCGCTAAAGACGTCATTAAACACGTGTTTTAGATCAAAGCTCCAAGCTCAGGCAGGCGGTGCCAATGGCGCGGTTACGATCAAATTAATCCTTCCAAAAAAAGGAGCCGTCCACAAATGACACCACCCATGAAGCACATCCTAGCCCAAAACCAATCCTAAATATTGATTGGCCCTCGGGCAAACGCACCACGGCAAGGCAAATTTGACGGCGCAGAGAAAACGACGATGGAGGGATCTAGATTCGCGGCATTTTGCGCTGAAGAATGTAAATATCCATGATCCAGCCGTATCTTGCGCGCAGTTCCCGGCGGGTTTTGATGATCTTGAGTGCAGATTGTGCCAATGGCCCCGCCAAGATTGCCTGCTGCGGCATGCCAACATAGGCCCCCCACCAGATCATCACGCCTTCGGGGGCGATATCGGAAAACGAGCATTCTCCATCCAGCATGACGGCGATGCGGTCGATGCCTGTGGGCCAGCCCGTTTCGCGCAGTTTTCGCCCGGTCGTGACGGCGATGGGCGCTGCGAGATCATTGAGCGGGATGGCATGGGCGGCGGTCAGGGCTTGGAGTGACGTGATGCCGGGGATCACCGTGATCTTCGGTTGTGGCTGAAGCCGGGACGCGATGCGCAAAGTGCTGTCATAAAGCGAAGGGTCGCCCCAAACCAAAAGTGCGACACGGGCGTTTGGCGCGGGGGTGCTGGCGATGGCCGCGGCCCAAACCGCCGCGATGGCATCATGCCACGCCTCGACGCGCTGAACATAGTCTGGCGTTGCCTCATCCCGCACCGGCAGGTCAAATTCAACGATCCGGGTGGCGGAATTTGTCAGCACCTCGGCGCAGATCATCCGGCGGGTCTCGGCAAGCTCGGCCTTATCCTCGCCCTTGCGGGGGATCAGGATGATATCGGCGCCATTCAGCGCCCGTATGGCTTGGAGGGTGAGGTGTTCGGGGTTGCCGGTGCCGATCCCGACGAGAAACAGTTCTTTCATGTCAGCCCCCGGGTTTTCGAAACTATCCCCGGCAGCCGTGACGCCGCCGGGAAAAGATTTCAAGTGTTTTCTTGCGACCAAAGCCTGCCCGCAAGCCAGCCAAGCACCGCCCAGACGACAAGGGCCGTGCCCAGAACGCGGGCCGAGAACATCGCGCCAACCTCGGGAGGAGCCACGCCCCAAAAGCCGTCGGGCAGGGGCGCGCCGATGATATGCGGTGCTGCGAGCAACAGCACAGCCGCGCCCCAAACCAGATAGCCCCGACCGTAGGCCAAAAGGGCAAGGCCCGTTCCTGTGGCAAGCGCGGTTCCCCACCACCAGATTTGACGCGCTGTCAGGTCTGCGGCAATGGTGCCGGGCAGTTCGGGGGCCAAGCCAAGCGCTGGCGCAAGCTGAAAGCTGACAAAGCCCGCAATGCCCCACAGCAGCCCTTCACGCGCCGTGATCGCGATGCCAAAGCTTTGCGCAAGGCCAAAGCCTGCCGTCAGCAACAGCGCATAGGCGACATAGATCAGCCCTGCAAAAACCACCGTCAGGCTGTTGCGCACCAAGGGCGAGGCTTCGCCCGCATCGTCATCGTGGGACTGGGCGGCGTGGTCATCTCCCTCGCTCGGGGCGGTCATTGCGCCGTGGTCTGATGTCGAATGTGCCGCATCAAAATGCGTCAGCGCGCCGGATTCATATTGTTCGCCCAGCAGGATATACTGTTGGACAAATGCGAAATGCAGCAGGGCCGCAAGCAGGCCTGCCACAAAACCAGCGATCAACGCGCTGGTTACCATACGTTGGATCATTGGGTTTTTCCGCTGCCTTAGTGGCAGGGAAAGCCCGTTGCGTGGCGCACGTCATGCGCTGCGTCATGCAGGGCTGCCGATTGAGCATGGCCTGCCACAAACAAAATCGTGCCACCCAGAAGGGCCACGAACAGCACCGAAAGCAGGGCTGATGATTTTGCGGTTGCTTGGGTATTCGTCGTCATTTTCATTCTCCTAACCGTCACACCCGACGGTATAATTGTTTCCCTTGCACGGCCGGTCTCCTGACTCGCGGGTCATAACAGCTTTCCGCCTTCCCAACCGGAACCCCGGTCAGTGGCAATTTGGAAAGCCGCTCGCCGCATACAGTCGCGGGGGCGGTTGGGGTTGGGGCGCCGCATTTGGTCCGCCCGTTCCCATTCCCGTTTCAGTTCGGGCGCTTTGCGCCGATCGAACACCTTGCCGTTGCATTTGCCGCTTTTGGGCTGCGCGGGTCAAGGCAAAATGCGGCGCTGGGTGGGGGTATTGCGACCTTTGCGCTGCCTAACCGGGAATTCGCGCCAAGGCTTTGAGGCGCAGGTTGCCCAAGAGGCGGGCATCGGCGAAGTTTCCATCCGGGCTTTGGGCATAAAGCTGCAAGAAAGCCAGGATGTCGGGCAGGTCTGCGTCCGTGATGTCGCCGAAAAGATAAGCGGTTTTGCCTGTTGCGCGGCAGGCGAGGGTCGAGGGGCGGGCGCAGCCTGACATGCACTCGGCACCCGCGACCGCAACATCAAGGCCCTGCGCCGCAATCGCGGCCTTCAATCGGGCCTCCAGCCCGGTTTGTCCTGCGGGGCAAGACCGACAGAGGGTCAATGTCGTCATTCGCCCTCCGCCAGCGGCCCGATCAGGATCAGCGCGGGGCCATCACCGGCCTCTTCGACGACCAGACTTGCCAATGTGCCCAATGTACCGCGCACCAGCGATTGATTGGGTTTTGAGATGTTTTGCGCCAAAAGCACCGGCGTTGCCGCGCTCAGCCCGTGTTTTTGCAGGTTTTCGGCCAATGCCCCACAGGTGCGCTTGCCCATATAGACCACGGTGGTCGCTTCTGCATCCGCCAGGGCGGCCCAGTTCAACCCTTCGGGCAGGCCGCCGGTCACATCCGCCCCGGTCAGGAATTGCACACGCCGCGCGGTCAGTCGCCGCGTGAGCGGGATACCTGCGGCGGCGGCGGCGGCAGAGGCAGAGGTGACACCGGGGATAATCTCAAACTTGATCCCGGCGCGGCGCAGGGCGGCGATTTCCTCTTCCAGCCGCCCGAAAATCCCGGCATCGCCGGATTTCAAGCGCACAACATGCGCCCCCGTGCTGGCGTATTCGACCAGCAAGCGGTTGACGTGGTCTTGTTTGGGCGAGGCACGCCCGGCGCGTTTGCCCACGCCAATCAAATCGGCGCCGGGCTTGGCATGTTCCAGGATGGGACCGGAGGACAGGTCATCAAACAGCACCGCATCCGCGATCTGAAGGCGTTTCACGGCGGCAAGGGTCAGCAAATCCGGGTCGCCGGGGCCGGAGGAGACGAAGGATACAAAGCCGGTCATGACGCTTGCCCGATCAGGTGAAAATAGGTGCCCGTTGCCATGCCACCTTGCGCAAAGCGGCGCAGGGACCCGGTTTCGGGCACTTCCACACCGCTGGCATCGCGCACTTCGGCCAAGGGGGCGTCGGGCTGGTCCAGAATGGTGGAATAGTGAAACTCATGCCCGCGCAGCCGCGCGCCTGCTGCTTGTCCCGGAATGGGCTGCAACAGGGTTGCTTGGCGATAGCCAAGATGCATTTTGCGTTTTTCATATGAGGTGACAAGGCCCAGAAGTCCCGCCATCTCATGGCGTACGCCTTCTTTATCCACCAGTGCCGCCCCTAGGGCCATATAGCCGCCGCACTCGCCATGCACGGGGCGGGTTTGGGCAAAGCCTTTGATTTTTTGGCGAAAACCTGTGGCCGCGGCCAGTTTTCCTGCATGCAATTCCGGGTAGCCACCGGGCAACCAACAGCAATCGGCACTGTGATCGGGACCTTCGTCACCAAGGGGCGAAAAGGGAAGAATTGTGGCCCCCGCAGCGCGCCATGCCGCGATCAGATGCGGGTAAACAAAGGAAAACGCGGCATCGCGGGCAAGGGCGATGCGTTGGCCGGGAGGGGGCATTTTGGTCGGGGTTAAGGCCGGTTGCGGCGCGGCAGCACTGGCGGCCAGCAGCGCCGGAATATCCACATGGGCGGACACGAACGCGGCGGCGCGCTTCAAGATCGCGACGAGATCCAGGTTTTCCTCGGCCTGCACAAGGCCCAGATGCCGTTCGGGCAGGGTGATGTCGGGGTTGCGTGGCAGCGCGCCGAACACCGTAATGCCCTGCGCCGCCATGCCCGCACGCACCATCGCCTCATGCCGGGGGGAGGCGACGCGGTTGAGGATGACGCCCGCGAAAGGCATCTCCGGGCGCAGTTTGGCAAAACCAAGCGCCACCGCCGCCGCTGATTGCGCCTGCCCGGACACATCGATCACCAGCACCACGGGCCAACCCATCAGCGTGGCAATGTCTGCGCTGGCCCCGCTGCCCGTTTCTCCCGCAATGGCAACGCCGTCAAACAGGCCCATGGAGCCTTCTGCGATAATCAGCTCAGCATCGGAAGCCTGCGCCAGAATCCCACACAGGATGGCTTGCGGCATCGCCCAACTGTCGAGGTTATAAGAGGCGCGGCCAGAAGCGGCGTAGTGAAAGGCCGGATCAATGTAATCGGGCCCGCTTTTGAAAGGTTGCACCTTCACGCCCTGCGCCCGCAAGGCGGCCAATAGCCCCAGCGTGACGGTGGTTTTTCCAGTGCCCGAAGCCGGGGCTGAGATGAGCAGACCCTTGGGCATCAGGGCGCATCCGGAAAGCGCGGATCGGTGCCGACGGGGCGGTAGCGCCTGTCATAATCGCCTGCGTAAAGGCGGCTTTCGTCAAAATCTTCCGCACCGATGGCGTGGCCCACGAGGATCAGCGCGGTGCGCTCCATTTCCGCACCGATTGCGGTTTCAAGCGTCTCCAGCGTGGCTTTGACCACGCGCTGGTCCGGCCAGCTTGCGCGCCAGACCACGGCCACAGGGCAATCGGCCCCGTAATGCGGTGTAAGTTCGGCCACCACGCGCTCCAGAACATGCACCGAAAGGTGGATGGCCAGTGTGGCCCCGGTGGCGGCAAAGGCCGAAAGCGTTTCGCCTTCCGGCATGGCCGAGGCACGGCCAGAAGTGCGCGTCAAGATCACCGATTGCGCCACGCCGGGCAAAGTAAGCTCCGCGCCCAAAGCGGCGGCGGCGGCGGCAAAGGCGGGCACGCCGGGGGTCACATCATAAGGGATGTTCAGCGCCCGCAGGCGGCGCAACTGTTCGCCCATCGCTGACCAGACCGACAGATCGCCCGAATGAAGCCGCGCCACATCCTGACCTTCGGCATGGGCCGCGGCAATTTCGGCGATAATCTCATCGAGCGACAAAGAGGCGGTGTTCACAATCCGTGCGCCGGGCGGGCAGTGCGACAGCAGCGCCTGCGGCACCAGTGATCCGGCATAAAGACAGACCGGGCTGGCCGCGATCAGGTCGCGCCCGCGCAGGGTGATAAGGTCGGGGGCACCGGGGCCTGCGCCAATGAAGTGAACGGTCATGCGCTTTGTCCTTTCGCGAGGGCCATCGTCGCCGTGCCATCTGGCGCGGTGATGCGGCGTTGTATCAATACGGACCCCGGCCCGGCAGCGGCCAAAGCGGCGGCCTCGGCCACGGATGTCGGCCCATAGCGACCGGGCTGGTGCGGGGCAGGGGTTGCGGCGCGGTCACCTGCCAAATCCGCCAATGCTACGCTGACCAGGGGCAAAGCGCGCTCCGCCGCCAAGGCCCGCAACGCGGGATGGCCCGCCTTATCGGCGACGATAGCCAGGGCATCCACCGGAATATCCGCCAAAAGGCCACGCAAGCCAGGCAGGCTGGCCGAGGCGCGAAGTCCGAAACCTGCGACGATCATAGCACCACGCTCCATTGTACCACGGGGCGGGCCGGCACCCAGCCGCGCATGCGGCCCAAGGGGGCGGCGCTGGCAAGCTCCAGCCGCAACAAGCTGCCGCCCTTGCGTGCGTGCCAATCGGCCAGCAGCATTTCGGTTTCCAGCGTTACCCCATTCATCACCAACCTCGTGCCTTGGGGCATGTTGGAAAACAGCGTTTCCAGCAATGGCCCATTGCCGCCACCACCGATGAAAACCGCGTCTGGCGCAGGCAGGCTGGCACATTGGGCGGGCAGTTGCCCCTGCTCCACAGCGCTGTTGATCACCTGCATCTGCTGCAAAAGGCCAAACCGCGTGATGTTCTCGGCGATATTCGCGGCCCGATCCGGCTTTGCCTCAATTGCCACTGCGCGCCCGCCCGCAAGACACCATTCGACCGAGACAGAGCCAGAGCCGGCACCGATATCCCAAAGCGTTTCGCCGGGGCACGGGGCCAAAGCGCAGAGCGTCAGCGCCCGGATCGGGCGCTTGGTGATCTGGCCATCATGGGCAAAGGCGTCGTCGGGCAGGCCGGGGGTGGCGGGCAGGCCTGCGGGGGTAGCAACCGCCAGCCCCACGGCAACGGGGGCGGCAATATCCACAAGGGCAAAGCTTTGGGCGGTTGTGGCCCGGCAGCGCTGATGCGGGCCGCCCAAGCGTTCCATCACCTCCATCTGCGTATCGCCAGCCCCGCGCGCGGTCAGCCATTCGGCCAGCGCTGCGGGTGCCTGCCCGTCGCGCAGCAGGCACAAGATACGCGCCCCCCGGTGCAGGGCGGGCAGAAGCCGCTCAAATGGGGCGGCATGCAGGCCAAAGCAACGGGTTTCCTCCAGCCGCCAGCCTAAGTGGTTCGCGGCCAGTGCAAAGGTTGAAGGCGCGGGGAAGGATTGCCATTCGCCCGGCTGAATATGCGGCAGCAAGGAGCCGCCCGCGCCAAACCAAAACGGATCACCCGAGGCCAAAACCACCACAGGCCGCCCGCGCAAGGCTAGAACTGGCGCCACCGAAAACGGTACGGGCCAAGCATGGCCACGCAGGCCGACATTGGCCAGTTCCAGATGGCGCGGCCCGCCAAACACGGCCTCGGCCCGCGCCAAGGTGTCACGGCTGGCGCTTGACAAACCGCCCAACCCGCCTTCATTCAAACCAATGATGCTCAACCAAGGGTCAGCCATGCGCCTCCTCCTTTTGGGTGGTACAACCGAAGCCTCGATGCTCGCCCGCGCTTTGGCTGCGCGCGGGGTGGATGCGGTGTTTTCCTATGCCGGGCGTACCCAAGAACCGGTAACGCAGCCCCTGCCAACGCGGATCGGCGGTTTCGGGGGTGTTTCGGGGCTGATCGATTATCTGCACACAAAGCGTATCACACATATCATCGACGCCACGCACCCTTTCGCCGCCGGGATGAGCCGCAACGCTGTGGAGGCCAGCCTCGCTACGGGCCTTCCATTGCTGGCGCTGGAGCGCGCGCCGTGGCAGGCAAAGGCAGGCGACCATTGGACCCATGTCACCGATATCGAAGGCGCTGTGGCCGCATTGCCTGAAGCCCCGGCGCGGGTTTTTCTGGCCATAGGCAAACAGACGTTGGCGCCGTTCGCCGCCAAGCCCCAGCACCATTACCTTTTGCGCCTCGTCGATCCGCTGGGGGCATTGCCCCTGCCCAATGCAACCGCCCTTGTGGCGCGCGGGCCGTTTGATGAGGCGGGCGATACCGCATTGCTGCGCCTGCATCACATCACCCACGTCGTTGCCAAGAACGCAGGCGGCAGCGGGGCAGAGGCCAAAATCCGCGCCGCGCGCGCGCTGGGCTTGCCGGTGATCTTGGTGGAGAGGCCAAGCCTGCCGCCCCGGCAGGTTGCGGCGAGCGTTGATGCGGTGCTTGGCTGGCTGGATCATAGCGCGGATCGCGGCGTATAAATATGCGGCCCGATGCGCCGGGTCTGCGAATTCCCGACAATCACCACGGTGCGCATATCGGCCATGTCCGGTACGGCCTCTGCCAAGGTGACGGTGTTCAAGGCCTCCTCGGGGGTTGAAACCGCACGGGCAAAGGTGATGAGGCGCTGCGGCTCGCAATGATCTCGTAAAATCTCCAACACGCGGGCAAATTGATGCGGGCGGCTGGCAGAGCGCGGATTGTAAAACGCCATAGCAAAATCACCCTGCGCGGCCAGGGAAACCCGCTTTTCCACCGTGGCAAAGGGTTTTAGGTTGTCGCTCAGGTTGATGGCGCAGAAATCATGGCCCAAGGGCGCGCCAGCGCGCGCAGCGGCGGCCAGCATGGCGGTGATGCCGGGCAAAATCCGAATATCCAGCGCTAGATATTCCGGGAAGGTCTCCAAAGCCTCAAAAATCGCTGAGGCCATGGCAAAAACCCCCGGATCCCCCGAGGAAACAACGACCACGCGCTTGCCTTGCGCCGCCATTTGCAACGCATGTTGGGCGCGGTCCATCTCCACCCGGTTGTCGGAAGGGTGCAGCGTCAGGCCCGTACGCGACGCAACGCGCGCAACGTAAGGAATATAGCCCACCACATCGGTTGCCTGCGCCAGTACCGCCGTCACCTCTGGCGTGACAAGCGTTTGCGCGCCGGGGCCAAGCCCTGCAACAACCAACCAGCCGCTCATTCCGCGATCTCCGGGCGGCGACCATGGCCATGGATCAACACGATGGCGAAATAGGGTGTTTCGGTCCCATCCACCTCGGCCAGTTTCACGACGCGCTGCTTTGGCATTGTGCCGTATTCCACCAGCCAGGCGGCATCGAGCCGCCCTGCGGCCTCCAGCGCGCGGCGCACTTTGGGCAGGTTGCGCCCGGTTTTCATGATCACCAACGCATCTGATTGCCGCATGTGCTGGATCAGGTCTTCCTCGGGCAGGGTGGCCATCAGCACCGTCATCACGTCATCGCCCCAAGTGATCGGGATGCCGGTTGCGTTCCAACACCCTGTCATGCCGGTGATACCGGGGATCACGTCAATCTCCACCCGGCCCAGCAGGCGCGTGTAAAGATGCATGAAAGAGCCGTAGAAAAAGGGGTCGCCCTCACACAGCACCACCACCTCGCCGGGCATTGCGGCAAGGCGTGCGGCCCAATCGTCGTAGAAGCGGGCCAGAATATCGTTATATTCTGGTGTGTTGAACAGAACTTCTGTGGTGACAGGATATTCCATCGCAAATTCGGTCGCACCGGGGGCCAGCATCCCCTCCACAATCTGGCGGGCTTGGCCTTTACGGCCCGCCTTGCGGAAATAGGCGATTTGCGTGGCCTGCCGAATGGCCCGGTCTGATTTCACCGAAATCAGATCAGGGTCGCCCGGCCCAAGCCCCGCGCAGATGATCCGAGCCATATCTATTCCTTCCGGCTGGCAAGCGCGTTGACCGCCGCCACTGTGATTGCCGAGCCGCCAAGCCGCCCCTGGACCACCAGCGAGGGCACGGGTGGGGCCGTCATCAGCGCTTCTTTGCTTTCGGCGGCCCCGACAAAGCCCACGGGGCAGCCGATGATGGCGGCGGGACGCGGGCAGCTTGGGTCTTCGAGCATGTTGAGCAGGTGGAAAAGGGCGGTCGGCGCGTTGCCAATAGCCACCACAGCCCCGGCAAGTTTCGGGCGCCACAGTTCCAGCGCCGCCGCTGAGCGGGTGTTTGACATTTCAGCCGCCATTCCCGGCACGCGCGGGTCTCGCAAAGTGCAGATCACCTCATTGTCTTTGGGCAGGCGGGTGCGCGTGATGCCTTCGGAAACCATATAGGCATCGCACAGTATCGGCGCGCCGTCCTCAAAAGCTGCCCGCGCGGCAATGGCCATGCCCTTGGAAAACTGGATGAATTTCTCCAGCCCAACCATCCCGGCCGCATGGATCATGCGCACGGCGACAATCTCTTCCTCCGGCGTGAAGCGCGCAAGGTCGGCCTCGGCCCGGATCATGGCAAAGGATTGCAGGTAGATGGCGGCACCGTTGGTTTCATAGCTATGGGGCATGGGGTGTCTCAAATATCAGGTCAGGGTCCGCAAGAAGCGCAGCGGCGGTGAAGCTTTGGTTGGGCGTGCCAGAGGCGGGGGCGTTGTGCAGCAGGCCATAGCCGCCTGCCTCGGCCAGCAAAACCGTTTGTGCTGGGCCGGGCTGGGCGCAACCTTTTGCACAGCCCGAGATATGCAGGATTTGCCCTTTTCGAACATTGCCAGCCAAGGCGCGGGCAAGGCTGCGGGTGGGGCCAAGTGCTTGTGGGCAGCCGGGGGCACCTGTGCAGGCGACCACACGCAAAAGCGGGTCATCAGGCTGGGAGATCAGATCAGGCAGGTGCGGGGCCGCACGCAGGTCTTCGACCAACAGCAGCCGCCACGGTGTCGCGCGCAGGTCGCCCAATTGGGCGAGGGCGCGCAGGGATTGGGCGGTTAGCTGGCCAAAGGCGGGGCCAAGCAAATAGCCTTCGGGCACGGGTCCGGGGCGGGGGTGATAAGTCGACGCGCCCGCCATCGCCACAGACGCGTGATCGGGGGTCATGCCGCGCGCGATATGTGGTGCCATGCGGCCACGACCATCCGGGCAACCGCCAGACGATACAAACCATGCCGCAAGTGCGACCGCCTTTGGTGCGGCATCCTCCACCGTCACAGTCTGGCCCATAGCCATGCCTTCGGCGCGCAAGATCAGCCCGTCCCCGGCCCGCTCAATCCGAATATCGGCCGAGGCTTCGCGCAAGACCGGGGTCGGGCCGGTATCGATGGCAAATCCAAATTTTCCGGGCGTATCAGGCGCTTGTGGATTTGCCAGTGCCTCCTCAAGCGCCGCCGCGATACGCGGGGCGGCATCGCCCGCCTGCCAGAACGGCGTGATCAGGATGTTGCGGCGACCTTCTGCCTCGGCGCTGTCGTCGATCAGGCCCAAGCCGCGCAATCCGTCGATCAGGGCTGGATGGCTTGCCTCTGTCACGCCACGGATTTGCAGGTTGGCGCGGCTGGAAAGGTCCAGCATGCCATTGCCATGCGCCAAGGCCAGATCGGCAATACCCATCGCTTGCGCCGCCGTCAGTCGCCCGCCGCGCAGCCGCACCCGCACCACCAGCCCATCGCCTGACATCATCGGGCGCAGTGCGCCGGGGCACCAGCCCTGAATTATTGGGGTCGTGCTCATTCACCAGCCTCCAGACAGGCGGCAATCGAGTTGCGCCGGGTTAGCCAGAGGTCCGCATCGCGCAGGGCTTGGAACCGCGCCTGCATCGCGGCCAAAGCCGCAGGGTTTTCGCGGGCCATGAAAGCCACAAGGTCATCACGTCCCAAAGTCGCCTCATGGTACAAATCGAACAAATGCGGCGGGACGGCGCGGGTCAGATGGGCGAAAGAGGCGAGGTGATCCAGCGTCGCGGCCACTTCCGCCCCGCCCCGGAATCCGTGGTTCATCATTGATGTCGCCCAGTTTGGATTGGCCGCGCGGGCGCGGATCACGCGTGCAATCTCTTCGGCCAATGTGCGGGCGCGCGGGGTATCGGGGCGCGTGGCGTCCAGATGGTAAAGTGCGGGGGCTTGGCCCCCCAAGGCCGCAACGGCTGCGGCAAAGCCGCCTTCATGGGCGGCATAGTCAGAGGCCATAAGCACGTCCGTCTCTGCCAAATCCTGCACATGGGCAAAGCCATCAGCGGCCAGCACCCGGCTTTCAAGGGCGGCCCGTGCGTGATGGGTGGCCCCCTTTGCGTCAATCGCCCATTCCGAGCCTTTCAGCCAGGCTTCCCCTGCCTGCGCGCGGCCATTCTCCGAATAATCCTCCAGCGCGATGGTCATGGACATGCCGTATAGCCCCGGCTTGGGGCCAAACACGCGGTGTGTGCGCAGACGGTAAGGGTTATCCTCCGGGGCCTCGTCACGCGCGGCCAAGGCATCCGCCGCCGCCTCAAACAGTTGCGCAAGCCCCGGAAAAACATCGCGAAATAGCCCCGAGACGCGCAGCGTCACATCAATACGCGGGCGGCGCAGCAGCGCCAGTGGTGTGATCTCATAGCCCGAGACACGCTCGGACCCTTCATCCCAGCGCGGCGCAACCCCGGCCAGGTGCATCGCCATGGCAAATTCCTCGCCAGAGCTGCGCATCGAGGCGGAACCCCAGAGGTCAATCACCAGCCCGCGCGGCCAATCGCCATGGTCCTGCAAATGGCGGCGCAGCAATTCCTCGGCCAGTTTCACGCCCTGCGCATAGGCACTGCGCGACGGCACCGCGCGCGGATCAACCGAGAACAGGTTGCGCCCGGTTGGCAACACATCTGAGCGTCCACGGTAGGGCGATCCAGAGGGGCCGGGGGCGACGCGCCGACCAGCAAGCGCGGTCAGCAGGCCCGCCATTTCGCCCGCAGCGCCAAAAATATGCAGCCCCTCGCCATACTGGCTTTCCTTCACGTCGCAAACGAAACGGTCGATCCGGGTGATCGCCTCGGCGGGGGAGGCATCGGGGGCAAGGCCCAGATCGGCCTCCACCCCTGCCGCCTGCGCTTCAGCCCGCACATCGGCGATCAGGCGGTTGCGGCGCGCGGGGTCCAGGCCATCGGCGGTGGAATATTCGTCCAGCAACCGCTCCAGCCGTGTCATCGCCACTGGGGTTTGCGATTGCGCCATGGGCGGCGGCATATGGCCCAAGGTCACGGCCCCGATGCGGCGCTTGGCCTGCGCGGCCTCTCCCGGATCATTGACGATAAACGGGTAAATCACCGGCAGCGGCCCCGTCAGAGCATCGGGCCAGCAATTGGCCGAAAGCGCCACGGATTTGCCCGGTAGCCATTCCAACGTGCCATGCGCGCCGATATGGACCAAGGCGTGCAGCCCTTGGGCGCGCAGCCACAGGTAAAAGGCCACATAGCCATGGCGCGGCGTGCGCGACAGGTCGTGATAGTCATCGTCGCGGGTTGTCACCTCGCCCCGTTCGGGTTGCAGGGCGACAAGCGTGTCGCCCCGGCGCAACGCCTTGAACTGGAAGGTGTTATCCCTGATGTCGGGGTCCGTTTCCGGCGCCCCCCAAGCGGCGATCACGTCTGCTTGCAAAGCCTCAGGCAGGGTTTTGAACGCGGCGCGGTAGGCGTCAAGGGGCCAACTTAATGCACTAGCACTCAGCGCATGCCCAAGGTCTTGGCCCGGTGCCGCATTATAGCCCTCAGCCTCCAGTGCAGCCAATATTGCCTCGGCAGAGGCAAGCGCATCAAGCCCAACGGCATGGGCTAGTTGGTAGGATTTGCCGGGATAGGTGGAAAGCACCAGCGCCAGCTTTCGCGCATGTGCCGGCGTTTGGGAGAGCCTGTGCCAAGCCGAGACCTTTTCCACGGCAGCCTCGATCAGGGCGGCATCAGCGCGATGCGTAAAGCGGGAGTATTGCAGGTCAGGGTCGCGCGGGGTCGGGGCCTTGAAGCTGACAGCCCCTGCAAAGATCCGCCCATCCACTTCGGGCAAAACCACATGCATCGCCAGATCGGCGGGCGAAAGCCCGCGATCCGCAGCCAGCCATTCCTTGCGCCGCGCGGTGGAAAGACCGACCTGAAACACCGGGCAACCCGGCGCATCGAGCGGGGATGTGCCATCCGGCCCTTTGGCCGAAAAGGCGGTCGCATTGACAATCGCCACCGGGGCGAGGCTGCCAAGCGCCGTGCGCACCCATTCGGCAGCGACCGGCGCTTTGAGCGAATTGGCAAAGAGGCCAACCGCATTGAAGCCCCGCGCCCGCAAGCCTTCGATCAGCGCATCGACGGGGCTGGTATCGGCCGAGGTCAGGTAACTGCGATAAAAGGTAACGGCAACGGCAGGGCCGCCCTCCGCAGGGCCGGGGATTACACCGTGCGCGGGGTCATACCAGCCACATTCCGGCACCGATTTATCACCCGCGACCGGCCCGGCATAAAGCCCTGCCGCAAGCGCAAGCTGGGCAAGTGCTGCCTGTGCCGCCACCGCGCCGCCCGCTTCGCACAGCGCCGAAAGGCGGCGAAGGGTGGAGATGGGGAGGGTCGAAAGCGCATCCAGCCGGGCATCGGGGCGACCATCAGCGGGCAGGATCGCCAAGGCGATGCCCTTGCGCCTTGCGAGGTCTTGCAACTGTGCAAGCCCGTAGGCCCAATAGCTTTCGCCGCCGATCAGCCGGACGAGAATGCCTTTGGCACCGTGCAGCGTCTGCTCGACATAGGTATCTACCGACAGCGGGTGGCGCAGTGCCACAAGGTTTGCCAAACGGGTGGAGGGCAGGCTGGCCCGCCCCCGTTCCCAGCCTGCCGCGAAAGCGCCCAGGTCACTGTCGGAAAACGACAACACCACGAGATCAGCGGGGGATTGCCCCACGTCAAACGGTGTATCCGTTTCCTCCAGCCCGTGGCTTTCGCGAAAGACGACATGCATGGGTCAGGCCTCTAGCACCGCGCGGATCGCCTGCGCATTGATATGATCATGCTCGGCAATCACCACCAGCCGCGTTTGGCGCGGGGTGTCGCCCCAAGGCCGGTCATATTGCGCGCGAACACGCTCGCCCACGGCCTGCACCAGCATTCGCATCGGTTTTCCCGTCACCGCGACATAGCCTTTGACGCGCAAAATATGCTGTTCGCGCGCAAGCCGCATGATGGCAGCCTGCAGCGCCTCCGGGTCGTCCACTTCGGCCAGATCAATCACGACGCTTTCGAAATCATCATGCTCATGGTCGTCATGGCCATCGTGATGCGAGGGGCGCGCCGCAAGGTCAT
>ERZ889078.1470-NODE-1470-length-18645-cov-24.906401_pt1 | contig 18645 bp, 12 predicted proteins | sample MGYA00521266_ERZ889078 | MGnify/ENA primary metagenome ERZ889078 (study PRJEB32303, sample SAMEA104408618) | aquatic metagenome | biome: Brackish water; feature: Pelagic; material: water | place: Baltic Sea | collected 2014-06-16T06:34:00 | depth 76,534 m ...
GTACAAATTGACAAACTCAATATGGGTTTTACCAAAATAATTTCCTTAGTATTTGGCGAAATGGGAACATCAGTAGTCCTAGGAGCTTATATACCTTTATGGTATTTAGAAGGTGATGCTGTGGCTATTGAAACTGCCTTGAGTGAAACTGGAAGAGGTAGAATGGCAGATTTTGAAAGACCCCTGAAAGCTCAACTCATTGAAAAAGGGCAATATTCATACGACAAAGCCACAATGGGATCATTTAAGGATTTTGTGCCCGACCATTATATATTAGGTTATCATTTAGTTGCCTTGGGAAAGAAAAACTTTGGTGCAGATATTTGGAAAAATGCAGAAGAATTTACAGCCCGAAATCCCTATTATGTTGTGCCTTTTGCACATATTATTCACCAACAAAGTGGCCTAAGAAAGAAAGAATTTTACGACAGCTGCATGCAGGAACTGACGCAGGAATGGAATTACCAACCTTCCTATTTTCAATATGATACTTTAGTTTCAAATCCTAGCAAAGAGTTTACATCTTATCAATTTGGACAAATGCTTAACGATAGTATTCTCGTGGCGCTCAAAAGCGGAATTGACAACCTTACTCAATTTATTATTGTAAATATATACACTCAAAAAGAAAGCAAATTATTAACTCCTGGCTATAGCTATTTTTACAATATTAGTTTGATAGACAGCATATTGACTTGGTCGGAAAGGCGATATCATCCCAGATGGGAGCAAGTTAAATATCAGGTAGTGATGACTTATGATTTCCGTACAAAAAAGAAAAAACAATTAACTCATAAATCAAATTACTTTGCACCCGTAATTCATCCATCAAGAAAAGAAATTGCTTGTTTGAAATATGATAAATCGGGCAATAATTCTATTATTATTCTATCAACTAAAAATGGGGAAATACTACATCAAATTCCTAAAAAATATTTTATTAAAAGTCTAGTTTATAGCACACAAGGAGACGCAATATTTTTCTTTCAGCTAAAGCAAAATGGTTTTGAGCTAATCAGACTTGGGCTTAGTGACCTCAGTGAAGAAATTATTATACCAGCGTCCTATAATAATAGAAATGGATTAGTCCAAATAGGAAATAGTTTGTTTTATACAGATGATGAAAGTGGAATTACAAATATTCATGTAATTAACTTACAATCAAGGCAACAATATCAATTTAGTGATTTGCGATTTGGTTCCGAAGGATTAAATACTTATCAAAACAGACTTTTGTTTGGCAATTATACGGCTAATGGTTGGCAAGTTTGCAGTTCAATAATCAATGAAAAAAGTCTATTGCAGAAACCATTTGTAAAGTCCAAAAAAATCAATCTTTACGAATCCTACATAACGGATAGTTTAAAAAATATTCAAGCCTTTCCTCCTATTGATCAACCATTTGAAATAAAAAACTATTCGAAACTAAGCCATCTTTTAAATGTTCATAGTTGGGGTCCAGTAGCCATTGATGTGAACAATATGAATGCAAATCCTGGATTAAGTTTTATGTCGCAGAATCTTTTGAGTAGTATGGAATTATCTATGGGTTATGAATACGTTTTGAATGAATCTGTAAATCGATATTTTGCAGACATAAGTTATACTGGATGGCATCCAAGAATTTCCTTTAATGCAAGCTACCAAGACCGTAGAGGTAGCTACAAATCCTCCACAGGTACTATAATTCCATATACATGGAATGAAACCAATACTGGGATTACGATTAGTGAAGGATTGAACTTAAGTAAAGGTCAATTTATTAACTATTTAAGGCCACTTGTTGGTTTAAATTTACAATATTTGGGCGCAAATAATGATACTCCTACAGGATTTCCTAGCGATAATAGTATTGCTTCTTTACGATATGGAATATATTTTTCTTCCTATAGAAAATATGGCATTCGGGACCTGAATCCACGTTGGGGTCAAAGTATCCATATTGAATATAAACATACTCCAATTGGCAGTTTAGATTTTGGAGACCTTCTACTTACTGAAGCTCGGTTATGGCTTCCAGGTATTGGAAAGCATCACAATATGAGAGTATATTTTGGATATCAGCAGAAAAATGCTCAGGATTATTTATACTCCAATATCATTCAATTTCCAAGGGGTTATGTCGGTATTGAGGGAAATAAGTTACAAAGTTACCAATGGAATTATGATATGCCCTTATTTTATCCAGATTGGAGTATATCGTCGCTCACCTATATTAAGCGAGTTAAAGCGACTTTATTTGCGGATTATGCTATCAGTAACAAGGCAAATTTGGACGCAGCAGGAGCATTGATTTCGGATAAAACTTATTATAAAACACTAGGAATTGACCTAAGATTTGACCTACATATTTTGCGTATCATTGCTCCACTAGATTTAGGAATAAGGTCAGCCTATTTACCTGAAAATCAATCGTATTATTTTCAGTTTTTGTTTAATGTCCAAATTTAGCTTATTGGATTTTAATTAATTACTCTAAACTTCTCTTTTACTTCAACATACTGATCTGGAAAATAAGTTTTGAGCATATATAGATAATAATTAAATGGCTTATGTTGCTCCAACGAGCCAGACTGGATAATCAAATTCTTGTCATAGAATGGAATTGCGCGTAATGAATCCATATTTACACTATCTTTTTTTAGCTGAATCATAACATCTTCAAAAGGCCCAATTACAATCCTATTTTCCAATGCAGTATATGACTGATCGCTTACATATTTAGGCAATTGAAATGGCCCAATTTTTTTCCTTACTTGCTCCTCAATCTCTACTCCAGCTTTCTCAATATAATAAGCATCTGGATCTTTAAAAAACCATTTAGCTGCCACCCTCATGGCTAAAACACTTGCGATACTTCCCTGCGAATTAAGCAATAAATCCGACAACTCATTGGGGTCAAATAATTTACCATTATACAAAGTAAATGGTGTACTAGTGACCATATCTTTTGGATTAAACACACTAAAACTCGTCTGATTGGCTGCGTATCGATTATTATATTCTCCTGCAAAAACCTTATTACCAGGCATTGGACTAGCAAAAGCCAATGTTTTAAATTTATTTTTACTACTTAGTATTCCTTTGGGTAAATTCTCAAAATAAGCCCGAGCCAAATGAGCCAATGCTCCACCTTGACTATGTCCAGTTAAAATAATATGGTAAATACCTTTCTGATTAAGGTTTTGGATATGATAAGTTAAATCATTTGCCATAGATAAAACCCCTAGAGTCCAACCCGAATGAACATGCGCCGCAGTGTCTTTAGCAAAGCAATAATTCAGTTTTTCAGAACCGGGAGGAATCATAGTACCTGTTGAAGGAATCATGGCAGAATAAAGATTTTCTAACCAGCTTGATTTTTCAGAAGTAGAACCTCGAAAACTAATTACCGCAACACGTCCTTTAGTCCAGATTTGGTATTGGTTATCTAGACCCATTATGCCACTTTTATATATTCTTTTGTATCCTTTAGGAATGATATTAGAATCAGTATTAAACACAGAAATAAAAGTGAAGCTGGTATTCAAGGCCATCATTTCAGTTGCTTCTTTTGGATCAAAGCCGGTTGCAAATTGAGCTTTGGAAGAATACGCAACTAATAAAAAAAATAAAATTGTTAAAGCCTTCATTTGTAATAATTTGTTTTTCTGTTGCCAATCAAAAACTATAAAATCCTTATTATCATCTAATTTACTGATCCTACAAGCTTTCTATTTCATCTCAACATAACACACATAAAATAGATTTATTGTAATAAATTATATAATACGTTTCAAATTACTTCGTATTCGGCTCAGACTTTCAGGAGCAATTCCTAAATATGAAGCAATATACTTTTGAGGAATTTGGTCAATTAATTTAGGATTATTTTTGATCAGATCGCAATAATAGGATTCCGAAGTTTCTGTATTAAGCCGTATTTCTTTTAATTCTCGGTTCATATAAGCAAATTCAACCATGTGACGACCTATCCTTTCACTACTTTTAGAAAAGCTGTATACTTTTTCCAAATCGTCGTAACTAATTTTAAAAACAATGGCATCAGTAATTGCCTGCACATTAAGTAATGAAGGCTTTTTACTAATAAATGATGATTAAGATACTATAGGAGATACAGGAAGTCTAAAATCTAAGGTATATTCTTGAATACTATTATAGTAAAATGTTCGAACTATGCCTTTTACAACAAAATACATATAGTTTTCAATTTCACCAATGGAAGTCAGCAAATCTCCTTTATTATATTCATCATATTGTAAATGATCTTTGAAAAAATTCCAATCAGCATCACTAATTGTACTTATGGCTTCAAATAAGGCACGAATTTGATTTAAAGATTTGTCACTTTTCATATTCTTTATATTTTAAGTGAGCAAATATAGGAATATTATGTATAAGATAATATCAGTTTTACATTTATATTGAAAAATCTAAAACCAAGGATCGAGATATGTATTTGTGGAGCCATAAATATCTAATTGGCTAAGCTCCATTATTGCCGTTATATTTTCTTTTTTAATTTTCGCCTCTTCATTATCGGAATCTATTTGCAATATTTCGATAAAACAATTGATAGCCTTGGGATAATCATTCAATTTAACATACAATTCACTCAATTGAAATCTAGCTTCAATGGATTGAAGTTCTATTTCAACTTCGATCTTGAGCGTCTGCACCAATTCTTCAATAGGAATTTTGGAAAGTTTTATTTTAAAAAGTATGGGATCCATTATTTTATAAAAGGCTGATATGATTCAACATAAGATTGGAAAAAAGAATAAACCTAAAAAAAAGACAATAAAAAAAGGGTAAGCTACTTACATCGCACCGCTCAACCACCTACCCTTGCTACCTTCCAGTCCTGGGGGAGTTCAGTAGGAGCTGGTCGTATAAGACTTACCCCAGTGCAAATGTAATAAAGTGTTCTTATGGAATAACAAGAAAAACAGATTTTTTAAAAAGACTGTATCTAATTGTTAATCTATGCCATAGAAAAAAGAATGCTTATTTCAAATGAGATTTCACTTTCAGTAAGACTAAAATAAAGGCATAAAAAATTAGATCATAGGTGACATTCACAGCTACTAATATAATATTTGAGTTCACAAAAGCATCTAAAAGCACAGTGAGTAATATCTGAAAAATGATGACTAAACTAAGTGGGATAAAAATCCGATTTTGAGCCATATTTAATCTCATTAAGAGATGATGAATATGGTTTTTATCTGGATTAAATGGGGATGTATTTCTAAAAATCCTAACAAGAGCCACTCTTATCAAGTCAAAACTTATCAAGGCAATAAATGAAAAAGCTATGGCTGGTGCATTATTAAATTGGTATAGCTCATCTACTAATCTATTGATTTCATCAAACTGAATTAAACCGATGGCCATAATTAGGCCTATGGACATGGTGCCCGTATCGCCCATGAATATCTTAGCTGGCGAGTAATTATATATCATAAAAGCGATGAGAGACGAAGAAAGAGCTAACAATGCTAGACTATAATCAAACTGCCCCACTAAAAAAAACCAAACACCTAAAAATCCCATGATAATAGTGCCAATAGAGGCGGCAAGCATATCAACTCCGTCAATCAAATTATATGAATTAATGATCAAAAGCATCAAAATGACAGTCAAAATATAATCTAAAAACAAACCAGTATTTTGATCAAAGTGATTTTGGAGAAAATGAATACGAACATCTGCAAAAACAACTAATAAAACAACTGAAATGAACTGGCCAAGAAGTTTATGATGAGCTTTCAAATCGAACAAATCATCATAAAAACCGATAGCAAACATGAGAAATCCACTTCCAATTACGTAGCGATAATCTGGAAAATTGATAATATCTGAAAATAATAAAAAGCTAATTATTGCACTGACAAAAATCGAGATTCCACCTAATGCCGACACTTTAGTATGATGTACTCTTCGGTAACTTTCAGGAACATAGAGTTGATGAAACGATGCAAACTTAATCAATATCGGCAAGGTAATCAAAGTAAATAGGAAAGAGAATAAAATACCAATTATTAGATTTGTCATGCTAATTTCTGTTTTGTCTTTGATTTATATATTTATACAAAAATTATTAATATATCATTTACAAATAATTAAAACCAATCTTTAAGTTTTTTCTTGGCCTCTTCCTCTAATTTTTTACGTGCTTTTTCTTCTGCTATTTTCTTTTGTCGTTCGAGTTCTGCTTTTTGCTTGTCTATTTCCTCCTGCGCTTTTTGCTCCATTTCCTTCTTTATTCTTGCTGCTTCTGCATCGGCTTGTTTCTTCAATTCGTCAGTAACATTTGTGATTTCATTCATAATTACATTCTCAATTTCAGTCTTAGTTTCCTTAAAATCAAGACTTACTTTAGGTTTTGAAGTTGTTCCAGTCATTTTTGCATTAACAACAATTTGGTCACTCAAGCTAATATTTGCACCAGCGGCATTGGCTTGGCCAATAAGTCCATTAATCGCATTATTTGCTGAACTACCAATTTTATCTCGGGGTATTTTTAGGTTTAAGTTATAATCTATATCTTGGTTCAAATAGGTAACTCCATCTGCTTTAAATGGCATTCCGTTAATCTTCGTTTCAAATGGTTTTACCATCAGTTTACCATCTTGAATTGCAAATGGAACTTGGGTTGGTTCTAAACTCAACTTTTTCAATTCATCAATTTTAAGTGTGTTAGCCAGCTCCTCAACACTTTTTGCTCCAACAATTGAGATTTGAGAAGTGGACAACAAGCCTTTTGCATTTACAGTCTTTAAATCTGGATTCATATTTTTATCTAACTTACCTTGGTAAGACATTAAACTAGTGAAATCTCCATCAACATATTGCATAATTGGAGCAAGTTTTTTCACCATATCAATAGCTTTATAGCTTTGCTTGAAATCAAAATGTTGTAGAACCAAAACCATACTTACCTCTGGACTGTCAATATTTGCTGAATTATAATAGCCATTCATTTCCATTTTACCATCCAAAAGCTCCATTTTCATCTGCTCTAAATGAATTTGTTTATTGGCCATAGTCAAGCTACCATAAACCGTCTTAATATCCAAATCATCATATTTAATTCTGCCAATGACACATTGAAGTTTAAAATCAATATTATCAGGAACATCAAATGCTTCCATAGGAACTTCCTCGCCTTGCGCAACCGTATTTTGGGCCATAGTTGTATCTGAACTAGTCATAAAGTTGTTGAGGTTTAAATAATCAGCACTTAAATTAAAATTCGCTTTTAAAATACCATCGCTTAAGGCATAAGCCAAATAATTATATATTTTGCCGTTAAGCTCCAAAGTGTTTTTATTATAGGTGGCTTTAAAAGCGGAAAGATCTATAAATTTAGGCGTAAAATTCATATTTGCCAAATGCACCTCAACACCCTCAGGTAAATCAGCATCTCTATAAGTCATATCTTTCAAAATCATATTGCCAGATGCTTTAAAATCAGCATATTTACCATTATCAATTGCAGATTGCTTTCCTTTCAAATTCAAATCAGTAGTAAATATTCCACTGATATCCATACCTTGTTCCAAAGGATATACTTGCGGAATAGATGCCAAATTGAATTTTCCTTTAAACTGAGCATCAATATCTGGATCTGTAAGTGGTGTTTTTAATTTCAGCACAATATCCATGGGATTTTGAGCAATGCTAAAATGAAATTTACTGACATCGATGAGCATATCATTCATATCAGAAGTTGGGCTATAAATCTTGGTATTTATCTGAATATTGTCCACAGATTTAGGCAAATCTGGATATTGAAATTTTCCATCTACAACAGATAAGTTAACATTAAATGCTGGCATTGAATAATCACCATACCATCCTTTTGCCCAGCCATTTACAGCAACCTTTCCTTCTGTTTTAATTGCTTCAAAACCTTCCATATAAAAAGCTGGAATTAAAGACATGATACTTTTAAGATCTGCTTTTGCTGCATTATAAGTCAAGTTCATATAAATATCACTTTCGGGCATAGCCACAAAGCCATCAAACATTATTTTTAAACCATTGATTACCATTTCATTTTCCTTGAAAATATATTTCGAAGAATCCAAATCGGTAAGTATATCGGCATCAAATGTAATTTTCGCTTTGTTCAAATAAGCAATATTATCCATTTTATAAGTCAGCTGATCGATAGACGACTCCAAAATTAAATGTGCCGCATTGGAAGTCATATCACCACTTAGCACTATATTGAAATTCCTGATAAGGCTTGACATATCACTGGCTTTATCGTCATATATGATGGTTGCACTTCTCATTTCTATTGATTTCAAAGTCATTTTAAAAGGCTCACTCTCTCCAGCAGCTGCAGCTGCAACTGCAACAGTATCTGTTGATCCAGATTCTTTAGCAATATCCCAGTTTGCTTTTTCATTTTTCAAAACCAAAAGATTAATCAATGGCTGATCGATGAGAATTTTATTCACCTGATAATTACCAGAAAAAACACTTCCTAAGTCCAAAGTAAGAGCAAACTCATCAGCTGCGAATAAAGTATCGCTATCAAAATCATCCTTTCCAATAACTGAAAGTTCATTTAGAGATAAAGTAAAGTTGGGGAAATTTCGGAACAAAGTCAGGTCAACGCTTTTAAAATCAACAGTGGCATTCACTGAATTATTAATTTCTTCTTTAACTAATTGCACAATTCTATCTTTAAAAAAGTACGGAATTGATATGATTGCAACCAATAATAAGGATAAAATAATACCTGATATTTTCAATATAGTTTTCATGAATATTAAGTCTTAACGTAAAATATTTAAAAATTTAAATAACCTATTGTGCTGTACTTTGAATTTGCAAAACTATAGAAATTTTAATGAATGCAAATCAGAATTACTTGATTAACTATTCATTTTCTGCAACAAGCAAAAATCCATAATAACCATTGCTGCCATTGCCTCCACAATGGGAACTGCCCTTGGAACTACACAAACATCATGGCGACCATTTATTTCAATATCAACACTTTCGCCTTGATTATTAATGCTATTCTGCATTTTAGAAATACTTGCCACAGGTTTAAAAGCCACTCGAAAGTAGACTGATTGCCCATTTGAAATACCGCCTTGAATACCTCCGCTCCAGTTTGTTTTAGTTTGAATAGTATCTTCCTGCATTATAAATTCATCATTATGTTCTGAGCCTTTCATGGCAGCGGCTTCAAATCCACTTCCATATTCAAAACCTTTTACCGCATTGATGCTCAGCATGGCATGACCTAAAACTGCATGGAGTTTATCAAAAACAGGCTCTCCTAAACCAACAGGTAAACCATTAATTTGACCATAAATTACACCACCAAGTGTATCGCCATCTTGGGCAGCGGCCTGAATACTTTGCTGCATCAAAATCTCTGCTTGATTGTTAGGGCAACGCAAAGGACTATTTTCTATTGCCTCTAGTGAAGGAAAATCTCTTCCCTCCCATTCTACGTCACCAATTTGCTGAACCCAAGCCCTAATTTCAATTCCCTGATTTTGCAAATACTGCTTGGCCATAGCTCCAGCAACAACTCTCGAAATAGTTTCCCGAGCTGAAGAACGACCGCCACCACGATAATCGCGTAAGCCAAATTTCTTCTCCCAAGTATAATCAGCATGAGAAGGACGATAAACATCTTTGAGATGATCGTAATCCTTTGATTGAGGATCTTTATTTTCAATCATAAAACCGATGGGAGTTCCTAGCGTTTTTGAGTCATAAATACCTGACAATAAAACCAAATGATCGGCTTCTTTACGCGGAGAACTAAAGACTCCTTGGTTAGTTTTGCGACGTAATAATTCAAACTGTATTTGATCTATATCTAGTTCAAAACCAGCAGGAAAACCTTCTATAATGCCTCCCATTGCTTTACCATGTGATTCTCCAAAACTATGCAGTTGGAATAATTTTCCAAAAGTATTTCCAGCCATTTCTAGTGCTTTTAAATTCGGCACTAAATTACGAAGAAAATAGAGACCATTTTTGAAAGAATAATTTTATAGATTATTGAAGTCAGTAGTCTTTTCCCTCACTATATTCAGTTTATAAGTACAAGTATTAAATTTAAGAATACTAAGGTAGAAACTTACCTACAATTCATCCACTATTGACAATAAATTACTAACCAATGAAGCCCCAAGTTTAATGGAGCGATCTGGCGACCATCCAAAAATTTCATCAGGAATATTGTCGTTTTGCTTAAATGGCATTTCCAGAGTTTGTGCAAAACACTTGAATTCTTCTGCTAAATTCTTTGTACATATCATTAAATTAGCTTCTCCTGGTTCATTTTTAGGATAGCCAAACTTGTCTTGCATATCTGGATTGATACTCTTCCAATTATTCATAAATAAGTTAGTGAGATTTTTAAGCTTGGCGTCATAAGATGGAATGCCTTCAATTCCAGAAATAAACACATAAGCAAGTCCCTCATCACCATGAACATCCAAATTAAAGTCCATGCCTATTTCTTTCATTTTTTCTTTTACATAATAGACTTCTGGACTGTTTTCTATACTTGGATTTGCCCACTCACGATTATAATTTATGCCCTTCGCATTTACACGTAAATTTCCCAAAATACTACCATCAATATTCATATTAGGAACCAAATAAAGGTTTGCCTTTTCTAAAAGCTTGATCGACACAGCATCAGTGGAATCCAAAATTCGTTCTATAAATCCTTGCATAAACCATTCGGCCATCGTTTCTCCAGGATGCTGACGCGCAATTACCCATAGTTTTTTCTTGCCTTCGCCCTGCCCTGTTTTTAAGAAATCGATGGGGCGACCTTGAGTAGTAAGTCCTAATGATTCAGCTGTACAAATATTAGATTGCTGGGCAAATTGGATTAAATCTAAATGTTGCTCATAGGAGAATGGCGCAAAATAGGCTATATACAATGAACTATATTCAGGGGTTAAGCTAATGGTTAATTTGCTTCCATCAAAACTTGTAGGCACTGTAAACCAATCTATCCGATCATAAGATGCTCTGGCCTGGTAGTTTTCCCAACCATCGGGATATGCAGCATCACCAGCATTCATAATATGAATAACACAAGGTGTATCAATAACTCCTTGCAAGCGAAAATAAAACCACTGCAAAAAATCAGAGTTGCTATCATTTTCAATTTTTACTTGAATATTATTGGGGTTTTCGGCATTGATTAATTCAATGTTACCGCCATCAAATTGGGAAGATATTGTAAGTTGCATATTTTAGTTTTTTATATAAAAATGAATGCCAAATATAGTCTAAATATGGACTTCATCAGTTTTATATTTTTGTCATTCTATTAATTTTTTTCTTCTCTTGTATATTTGCAGCAAGGGGGAAGCTTACTATAAGCCATATCATCCCCTTTCATTTTTTCAGTATCGTAGCCAGCTGCAGCAATTGACTTATGGATTTTATCCAAACTAGTTTTATCTTTATTAAAAGTAACTTGCATTTGTTTGGTTTCAATATTCCATTCGGCAACATTAACGCCATCAAGTCCCTTGGTGGCTTTTTCAATCGCTGATTTACACATTTCACAGTTACCCGATACTTTAAACATTACATGTTTAAGGTTTGCTTTTGCTTCATCTTCAATTTCCGGATGCTTTGTATTCTGTGTCATATCCATTTTACTCATATCATGAGGCACAGAACCAGATCCACCAGCAGGGTTCATCATACTAGGTTTACCTTCTAATTGAGAAGCAGCATCAATTTTAAAGACTCCATTTACGGCAATTTCTTCACCTTCTTCAAGGCCTTCTTTTACGATATAAAAATCTCCAGCTTCTGGACCTAAAGTAATTTCACGATATAAAAAGGAATTATTAGTACGTTCTGGCATCTTAACATATACTACGGCACGTTTTCCTGTCCATAAAACCGCAGTTTTGGGAATCATCAAATCTTTTTGCCCTCCAGAAATTTTGGGTTTGATTATGCCGTTGGCAAACATTTCAGGTTTTAATTCTAGCTTAGAATTTTCAACTTCAACTCTAACTTTTGCCACTCTGGTCTGAGCATCCAAAAAAGGATCAATGTAGGTAACTTTTCCAGTAAAAGTTTTGCCAGGTAAAGATTGTACTGTAAACTCCACTTTATTACCTTCATGCAGCCACGGCAAATCGCTTTCATAGGCTTCGAACATTAACCAAACTTTATTTAGGTTAATGACTTGAAATAAGGCATTGCCTTCTTTAATATAATCACCTACAGATACATAACGCAGGGTAACCGTTCCTGAAATGAGCGAAAGCACATCGAAGTAATTTTGTACCTCTCCTTTTTGCTCTATACCATCAATCTGATCTTCAGTTAAATCCCATAGTTTTAGTTTATTCCTTATTGCTTTATAAAACGCAGGATTCGATTCTTTATACTCAATAGATTCAAGGAGTTCCTTCTGAGCTGTCACCAATTCAGGGGAATAAATTGTCGCCAATTTCTCTCCTTTGGAAACATTCTGTCCCGTAAAATTCACGTAAAGTTTCTCAATTCGTCCACCAAACCGAGCTGTTAATTCGGAGATATTTCGCTCATCAGGTTTTACTTTTCCTAATAAGTAAACTTCTTTATTTGGAAATCCCTTTTTAACTACTAAGGTTTGAATCTGTGCCAACTTCATGGCTGATTCACTCATCTGAATCTCATTTGGGTTAACTCCTTCATCATTGCTAGAATTAGTTTCTAGCGGGATTAAATCCATAGCACAAATGGGACATTGACCTGGCTTATCTAACTTAATTTGTGGATGCATGGAGCAAGTCCATATTGTTGCATCTTCGACCTGTTCAGTATGCTCATGCACAGTTTCAGTTTTAGTCCCTGAATTATGAAAAAACACCCATCCAAGGATTAATCCTATAACCAATACAATAGCGTAGTTTCTGATATTCTTTTTATCTATATTTATTTTCGTTTTCATTTTACTCAAATTTAAATGTTATTTACCCATTAAATAATCCATAAATGCTATGGAGGCACTCATGTCTGATCTAGATTTTTCTAGTTCAAGATTATGCATTAAAACCTTTCTTTCCATGCGCAATATTTCTTCAAAATTATTTCCCACTGAAGCATATTCCGTTTCTAAGATTCGCATCGATTTATTTGCCAGCTCCAATTGTTTACTGTGTAATAAAGTTCTTCTTTTAGAATCTTGATAATCAGCATAGGCTTTTTCAAAAACACTTTCAAGAACATTTATTTTATCAGCCTTTTTGCTTTGATTTGCCTCTTGCATCAGCACCGCTTCTTTCACCATTGATGTGTATTTTTTTCGATAAATCGGAATGCTCATCCCGACCATCGGAAACATGATGGCATCTCTACCTGATTCGCTTGGAGCAAGCGTTGTATTTGATGATTCTGCAACAAAAGTATAGTCCATTCCAATTGTAAAATTTGGGTTACCAGCTTTTTTAGCTAGTACTTGTTGATATTCATAGGAAGCTTCCTGAAATTCGAGATTCAAAACCTGATGATTATTCATTCTGATACTATCGAGAATTGCATCTCTGGTTAAGATTAATTCCATGGTTTGCAGTAATTCAGGTAAATAAATTTCATCAGTTGCATTCACATTTATAAAATTATTAAAGGCAACTTTCTGTGTTTGAAATTTATCGAGCAATTGTTGCAACTGATTTTCAAGTTCAAGAATTTCCATTTCTACCCTTAATTCGTCAACTGCTGAAGCTTTACCTGCCTCAATTTTCAATAGTGCCAATTTTCGAAATGTATTTAATATTTCAATATTATCTCTTGTTATTGCAATTGCTTTATTTGTGAAATAAAGGTTGTACCATGTGGATTTTATGTCGTAAAAAAGCTTCGATTTGGCTTCTTCAAACATTTCATATTTAGCTTTTGCCATAGCGGTTGCAACATCTTCTTTGGTATGAAGTGTTCCAAACCAAGGAAACATTTGAGCTATACTTATTTTAGATTGTTGAGCTCCAATGCGGGTTTCTACTGGCTGGATAAAATATCCAAAAGCTATTGTTGGATCTGGTAAGGCTCCAACTTGTGGGACTTTCTCTAATGCCGCTAAATATTCATTAAATTGGGCTTTTAATCCAGGATTATTTTTAGCTCCTTTTAGCAAATAACTATCAATTTCATTTTGAGCCATTATTGAAAAACTAAAAAAGAAAATAAATAGTGCTGTTATATATATTTTATAATTGATCATAATTACCTTTTTTAAATGGTTGGTAAAATCTTTTTAACTCTACGCTCTTGCCACATGCTGTAAAGAACTGGGATAATAAACATCGTTAACACCTCGATGGTCATACCGCCAAACAGTGGTATAGCCATAGGCACCATGATATCAGAACCCTTTCCTGTTGAAGTAAGAACAGGCAACAACGCAATAATTGTAGTTGCCGTGGTCATGATTGCAGGCCTAACTCTTTTTATACCAGCTTCAAGAATAATTGCTCTCACTTCAGCAACAGAGGTAGGTTTGTTTTTTTCCATTAATTGATCAATATAGGTGCTAATCAATACACCGTCATCAGTAGCTATACCGAACAAAGCAATAAAACCTACCCAAACGGCTACACTAAGATTTATAGTGCTCACCTGAAATAAATTCCTTAGGTCAAGACCTCCAATACTAGCATCCATAAACCAAGGTTGCCCATAAAGCCAAAGCATTATAAAACCACCCGATAGCGCAACAATAATACCCGAGAAAATTAAAGCTGTAGAAATAACCGATCTAAATTGAAAGTATAAAATAAGGAAAATAATCATCAATGAAATCGGAACAACTACCAACAAACGTTTAGTTGCTCGAATCTGATTTTCATAATTTCCAGTAAAAACGTAGCTCGTTCCAGAAGGCAATTCAAATTCACCTTTGTCTATTTTATCATCAAGAAAGGCTATTGCATTTTCAACAACATCAACTTCAGCAAATTCGGGTAATTTGTCAAAAATTACATAGCTCACTAAAAACGTATTTTCACTTTTAATTAATTGAGGCCCACGAACATAATGGATAGTAACCAATTCGCCCAAAGGCACTTGAACACCTGAAGGAGTTGGAATCAGTATATTTTTTAAGTCGTCTGGATTATCTCTAAATTCTCTGGCATAACGCATTCTTACAGGGAAACGTTCCCTCCCTTCTACGGTAGAAGTAAGTTTCACTCCTCCAATAGCTCCACTTAATACATTCTGTAAACTCCGAATACTTAAACCGTAGCGAGATATTGCATCTCTATTGATTTCCATTTCGATATAAGGTTTCCCGACTACTCTGTCAGCAAAAACCGATGTAGGAGACACTCCTTCAACATCTTTAAGCAGCGTTTCGAGTTGATATCCTAACTTTTCAATAGTTTCTAAATCAGGTCCAAAAACTTTAATCCCCATTGGTGCTCTCATTCCTGTTTGCAACATCACCAAACGGGTAGCAATTGGTTGTAGCTTAGGTGCAGAGGTCAATCCAGGGATTTTAGCCTTCTTAATAATTTCATTCCAAATATCATCGGGCGAATTAATTTCTTTACGCCATTGACGGAAATATTCTCCATTTGCATCGGCGATAAGGTTCTTTTTGTCAATTAAACGAAATGCTTCCTTTTTGGGGTCGTAAGTACTGGAGTCAATTAATTCAAAAGCATTTTCATCATTAACCTTAAATCGCATTTTATGTCCCTTTTCGTTCAGAATGTATTCCGATTTATAATTGATAATATTTTCGAACATGGAGGTTGGTGCGGGGTCTAAAGCAGAGCTTACTCGCCCCCACTTGCCAACTACACTTTCCACTTCCGGAATAGAATTTAGCTGCTTATCTAATAATTGCATTACTTCAACATTCTCATTTATACCTGAATGAGGCATTGTTGTTGGCATAAATAAAAATGAACCTTCATCAAGAGTCGGCATAAATTCCTTTCCGATTCCTGGAATTGTTGCACTAATATTTTGATAAGCTTTGCTGTCTTTTACAAAGTGTGGCATAAACCCAAACAGTTTATCAAAACCTTGCCAAGTGGTAATTCCAAATATTATTATTAGAATAGGAGTTATTAGAAATTTCCATTTATTGGCCAATGCCCAAGTGAGGATTCTTTTGTAGAAAACGATAACAAGTGACATCGCTCCTAGTACAGATCCAACAATTACAATTACAAAAAAGAAATTAGCAAATAAGGAGTTTTGCGCCCCCAAAGGCATCCATGCCTTAGTCAGAAAGAAAACAACAACAACAACTGTGATCATAATATTGATATAATTGATCCACTTCCTGTTGGCCTCTTTCCATTTATCATAAAAAAAGCCATTTGCGCCATATGCTATTAATGCCAATGCAATATAATATCCACTTGCAATTGATATAATAATACCTGCAACTGCAATAATTCCACTCACCACTTTTTTATATTTTTCCTTATCAAACTTTATTGAGAAAACGATATGGGCAAGTGTTGGAATAATGATTAAACCAATAACCAAGGCAGCAAGCATGGTAAAAGTTTTTGTATACGCTAGTGGCTTAAAGAGCTTACCTTCTGCTGCTTCCATAGCAAAAACAGGAAGGAAACTAATGATTGTTGTTGCTAAAGCAGTTATCACAGCACCTGCAACTTCGGTGGTAGCAACATAAATAACATTGATTAATTTCTTACCTTTTGCTCCAATATTTTCAGGCATTTCTGTATGTCGAATAATATTTTCAGTAAAAACCACTCCCACATCAACCATAACACCAATAGCAATAGCAATTCCAGATAGGGCAACAATATTGGCATCAACCCCAAATTGACGCATGGTAATAAAAGTGATTAATACACCAATAGGCAATAGACTTGATATTAAAAAGGAGGCCCGAAGATTAAGAACGAGTACAATAACCACTAATATGCTAATCAGTAATTCCAAACTAATTGCTTCCTCAAGAGTTCCTAAAGTTTCTTTTATAAGTCCAGTACGATCGTAAAAAGGGATAATTGTAACTTTAGAAACGGTTCCGTCATCCAATATTTTTGAAGGCAATCCGTCTTCAATTTCTGCAATTTTGGCTTTAACATTATCAATAGTTTGTAAAGGATTTGCTCCATATCGAGCAACTACAACACCACCAACAGCCTCAGCACCACCTTTATCTAAACCACCCCTGCGAGTAGCTGGGCCAAAATGAACCTTGGCTACATCCATTAAGCGAATAGGAACATTATCATGTACAGCAACAACACTTTTTTCAAGGTCTTCAATGGTTTTAACATACCCAATAGCTCTGATAAGGTATTCAACACGATTATACTCAAGAGTTCTAGCTCCTATGTCAAGATTGCTATTTTTAACGGCTAACATAATTTGAGCCACATCCACCCCAAATGCTTTCATGGCATTGGGGTCAATATCAACCTGATACTCTTTGACAAAACCTCCTATAGAAGCAACTTCTGATACACCTTTTGCAGACGTTAATGCATACTTTACATTGAAATCCTGTATGGTACGAAGCTCATGAGGATCCCATCCTCCAGATGGATTTCCCTGCTTATCTCTACCTTCAAGTGTGTACCAATACACTTGACCTAATGCGGTGGCATCTGGCCCTAAAGTAGGTGTTACTCCATCAGGTAAGGTCCCTGAGGGGAGTGAATTCAGTTTTTCTAAAATTCGCGTGCGACTCCAATAGAATTCTATATCATCATCAAAAATAATATAAATACTTGACACTCCGAAAATTGAATTACTTCGAATTGTTTTTACACCTGGTATTCCTAATAAAGATGTTGTAAGTGGATATGAAATCTGGTCTTCCATATCTTGCGGAGAGCGTCCTGCCCATTCGGTATAAACTATTTGTTGGTTTTCTCCAATATCCGGTATTGCATCTACTGGAATTGGGTCAGATGGAAGAATACCTGTTTCCCATCCAAAAGGAGAATTTACTATTCCCCAGGAAATAAAAACAAACAATAACAATAAAGTAACTAGTTTATTTTCAAGAAAGAATTTGATTATTCTATTCAACATATTTTATGCATTTAAAAACATTATTAATTAATCATTACCCTAAATAATATATTAGGTAAACAATTCATATAAGATTGTAAATCAAAAAAATAAATGTCTAACAAAGATATGTTTGCAATAAAGAAAGGCGAGCTTGTATTTTTGGTGGTGGCGAAGAATCGTGAAAAACTACTTTAGTTTTATCTTCAGTAGGAATCAATTCAGTATTAATAACAAACAAAATTGGAAATAGAACATCAAGCTCAACAATTGTATTAGCTTGAACTATAATTGGACTTACATAATCATCTTGGTTTTCGAAGTGTAAAGTCTTGTTTTCACAACATCCACAGTCCGTATCGCAACATGATTTGGCTTGTGTAGTTATGGATAAGGAAACGAATTTTCCACCACAATAATGCATAGATATAGTAATTCCTATAGTCGAAACCAAAAGGAAAATAGCTAAAACAATATATGATATTTTTCGAAGCATTATAATAGTTTATTAGTGCAAAGGAACAACATTTATTCTGAATTCTGTTACAAAATCATGGATTATTTTTATATTTTTTTTCACTATTAACCGACAAAACTAGAAATCAGTCAGTTTTACGTTCG
>ERZ889078.1471-NODE-1471-length-18640-cov-6.529567_pt1 | contig 18640 bp, 13 predicted proteins | sample MGYA00521266_ERZ889078 | MGnify/ENA primary metagenome ERZ889078 (study PRJEB32303, sample SAMEA104408618) | aquatic metagenome | biome: Brackish water; feature: Pelagic; material: water | place: Baltic Sea | collected 2014-06-16T06:34:00 | depth 76,534 m ...
AAGAAATGGCCATTCATATGGGCCGAGTATTAATATTATTATTGGTTGCTTGTTTGTTGGTATTTTTGCCAATGCAAGTGACATTTATTTTAGCTTCAGTAGCTACCTTATTCATTATTTTACTTAGATAAGAAATGGAAGAAATAAAATTAGATAAAACCAATCGGGTACAAGTATTACAAAAAGCTCTAGAGGTTTTGCGAGGAGGGGGAACAATTATTTATCCGACCGAGACTTCATACGGCCTTGGTGGAGATTTTTTTAAAGAGAGTGTTATAGAAGATATTTATCAACTAAAAGAGCGTGACAGGGGTAAACCACTTTCAGTCATCGTACCGGATTTTGTTTATGCTAGTTCTTTGGTTGATTTTTCAGATAAGGCCAGACGTTTGGCGGCAGAGTATTGGCCTGGTCCACTAACCTTAGTTTTGCCTTATAAATATTGTAAGTGGAACGGCCATTGTGATGACTATCTAGCGCTCAGAGTATCTAGCTATCTCTTTGCCGCTGATTTATCCATCAATTTTGGCAATCCTTTGATAGCTACTTCGGCTAATGTATCAGATAAAACAAACACTTATAAACCCCGGGACATCATTAAACAATTTTCTAATAAAAATAAAAAACCAGATTTGTTTATCAACGCTGGTGATTTGCCCAAACAGGCACCATCTACTATCATTAAGATAATAGGTGATACAGTAGAAATTTTGCGCCAGGGAGAAATTAAAATAAAAATATAACATGCTTCATTTTTTGAAAAGTTTTTTACCCAGTAACATGAGACGGCAAGTCAAAGAGTTGTTTATTGCCACTACTTTGGTCAACTTAGCTTTGGCTATGGTGACACTTTTTGAGCCGATTTATCTTTATCAAAAACTTGGTTATAGATTGCATGAGATAATGTTATTTTATTTCATTGTTTATGCACTTTATTTTTTTATTATGCCCTTAGGGGGCAAGTTTGCTCGCAGCAAGGGCTATGAGTGGGGGATTTTTATTGGTACTTTTTTCTATGTGGTTTTTTATATAAGTTTATTTTTAATTGCTAAATACCCAGTACTTTTTTATATAGCGCCAATTATTTACGCAGTACAAAAGATGTTTTATTGGCCTGCCTACCATGCTGATTTTGCTCGTTTTACTGGTGACAAAGAAGAGGGTAAGGAGATTAGCGCTATGAGTGTAGCGTCTTCATTGGTTTATATAATTGGCCCGACTTTGGCTGGTTTTATTATTTATGAGTGGGGTTATGGTACTTTATTTATTGTAGCTTCTATCATATTTATGGCATCAAATATTTCTACTTTGGCCACTAGAGAAAAATTTAAGCCAGCTAGTTTTTCTTATTTAGATGCTTATAGGGATTTGTTTAGCAAAGAAAATCGTCAAGCACTTTTGGCTTATGTTGGCTTTGGCGAGGAGTTAGTAGCGGTGGTAATCTGGCCAGTTTTTATCTCTATAGTAATTACCAACGTTTTTGATTTAGGTATGGTAATTACTTTGGCAACTTTTGTTACTACCATGGTTATTTTGTATATTGGTAAATTAACGGATGCTACAAATAAAAGGAAAATTTTGTCTCTAGGTAGTGTGTTTTATTCCCTAGCTTGGTTTTTTAGGATATTCATTATAAATACCATGGGAATATTTTTTGTCGACACTATGTCTAGGTTGGGAAAGAATATTGTGTCTATTCCACTTATTGCCTTAACTTATCAAAAGGCCAAGGATGTAGAAGCTCACAAGAGACAGTCAGTCATGAATCGGGTTGTTTTTTTCGAGATGAGCTTAGTGGTCGGCAAGATATTGGCTATTGTCTTGGTATATATTTTAACCTCTATGATTGCTGATGAGGCCTTAGCATTTAAGATAAGCTTTGTTTTGGCTGGAAGTATGAGTTTACTTTATATGTTATTGTAAAGTTATGATAAAGAGCGAATTAGAGTTTTTGCTGAAAAAATATAATCTGGCACCCAACAAAATTCGGGGTCAGAATTTTTTGATTTCAGACGAGGTTTTGGAAAATACTATCAAGGCGGCTGAGCTCAAAAAAAATGATTTAGTTCTAGAAGTTGGTCCTGGATTAGGGGCCCTTACTCAGGAGTTGGTTAAAAGCGTGGAACAGGTAGTTGCTTTTGAACTGGATAGAAATTTTTCCAGGCCTTTAAATAAACTCATGGGAGTTTCTAGCAATTTGGAGATAATTTGGCATGACATCTTATCTCTGACAGAAGAAGCTTGGAAGGAAGTTTTGGATAGACACAAAAAGAAGGATTATAAGATAGTGGCTAATATACCATATTATTTGACTAACAAATTTATTCAAAAGTTTATTTTGGCCAAAAATCAACCACAGAGTATGACCCTGATGATACAAAAGGAGGTGGCAGAGAGGATAGTGGTCAAAAATGGTAAATATAGTCTCCTATCTTTGTCGGTAGCTTTTTATGCTCAGAGCAGAATTGAATTTTTGGTTTCTAGAGACAATTTTTTCCCAGCACCTAAAGTAGACTCAGCTATTATTCATATCTATAAGCTCAGACCATGGTCATATAAAGCGGTAGAAAAGAAAACTTGGCAACTAATCAAACGAGGCTTTGCTAGTAAAAGAAAAAAATTGATAAATAATTTACTTACTGATCAGGCTCTAGACAAAAAGATGGTAGCGGATGTTTTTTTGAAGTTTAACTTGGATGAAAATATTCGAGCAGAGAAATTGTTACCACAAGATTGGCTTAATTTATCAGAAAATTTGTAGTTTTTTGAACTAATCTTGTAATAGGCCAAAACAGGGGAAAGAGTCTTTGGTTATTTCATAATTTTGTGTTATAATATATAAGAATTATTAAACATCTCAATGAAGAAACAATTGTATAAATTTGAAATTGAGGATGAAGAACTATCTAGTCAAGATATAAATCGTTTGACTAGAAAAAGAACCAATAAAGGAGGTGATAAGAAATCTCTTTTCTTGTTTATTATTGTTAGTATAGGTGTATTGTTTTTTGCTTCTTTATATCTTTATCGCGGCATTAGTGGCCCATTTGAGTTTGAAGCTCCGGAATGGGTTAAGGATTTTTATCAAGATCCAGACGAAAAAGAAGCGAATACTATTGTTGAATTAAGGAGTCGTGATACGGATGGCGATGGCTTGAATGATTTTGAGGAAATTTATCAATACAGTACGAGTATTTTTTTGGAAGATACGGATAGCGATGGCTATTCAGATTATGAAGAGGTTTCTTCAGAAAATGATCCTTTATGTCCATCGGGGCAAGAATGTGGTTTGCTTAGATTGATTACTCCTAAAACTAAAATAGCGGACGTAATCGATAATGCAAGTATTGATCCCACTATAGACCTCGAGCAGGCGGTCTTGGCTGATTTTAGAAAAGCTTTAGTTGAAGGCGGGGTTCCTCAAGAGGAGATTGATAAACTAACAGATGCTGATTTAGTTAATCTCTATGAGGCTATATCGGAAGAAACGGATATAGTAGATGCTACAGACACTAGTCAAATTACACCTCAGGAGGTGAGAGATTTTTTATTAAGCCAACCAGGAGCCAGTTCTGATCAGATTAATAGCCTTAGTGATGAGGAATTACTTGATATTGGCAATCAATTGATGGGGAATATAGGTGCTAGTCAATAGTTTACATATAAAATATTAGAAAACAAAAGATATGGCCACTTACAAAAAAATTCTAGTCGTAGTCAGCTTGCTTGCCTTGATATCTGTGCCGGTGTTTTACAGACCTCAACAAACAGAGGCTTTTTCGCCAGGAGTAGTAGCTATTAATGGTGCTAAATGGACTTGGGAAAAAATTCAAGGTGTTGTTAAAGATTGGAAGAAGTCAATTGTTCGAACGGTTGCCGTCAATACTACTCGTATGTTCCTCAATTCTATGGCATATAGTTTAGCTGATGCGATTGCCAATAATGCAGCTGGTGGTAAACCGTTATTTGATAAGTTACCCATAGGTAAAACTATAGGTAGTGCTGGGAATGCAGCTGCGGGTGAATTTTTAGGTTCACTTACCACTGAATTGGATTTGAATAAACTAGGAATAAATCTTTGTAGTCCTAATATCGATCTTAAAATAAGTCTTACCCTTGGTCTATTAGATCAAGTAGACCCACCTAAGCCTAAATGTAATGTAAGTAATGTTTTAAAACAGTGGGAAGGTCTAGCTGGTCGTTTTGCAGAAGAAAATTATAGAAATACCCTAAGGGGTATGTTGCAAGTAGGCTCTAGAGAATCAAACAAATCTTTGGCCTACAATAATTTTATGGACGTCTTTACTGGTATTTTTGAACAAAGTGCTGGTGCTCAATACCAAGCGTTGTATGACAAATTAAAAGAAGAAGAATTGACTGCAGAAGAATCCAAAAAGATTCAAATACAAATTTGTAAAGGCTATTTGAATAAAGAGACTACTATTACCAAGGAGATTAAGACACCATGTAGTACACTTTTAAATATGTCAGATGAACAATGGAATGCAGCTGTGGCAGGGGACACTATGAAATATTTTGCAGAGGGCGAGGACCCTATGAAAATGAAATCTATTTTAGCTGAGGCTGGTAATTTGTTTTTAAATACCTTATCTTCAAAATTAATGAAAGTTTATTTTGATAAAGGTATGTTGGCCCTGAATAAATCTTTTGAAAACCCCGGTGTAAGAGATAATTTTCTTAAGAATGCACGGGGGGGAGCGTATGATAATCAGTCTGGTAATATTCCGAATAACGTCTTCAAAAGTCTTACGGCCATGGAGTTTAAGGGAGTTGAAAATTATAGCTTCATCGCGGACTTTGTTATTTGTCCTGGTGAGAGTGATTTTCAAAGTTTAGATAATTGCGTGATTGATCAAAAGTTTTTGGCAGCCATAGTTAGCAACAAAACTATTAGAGAGGCCATAGACGATGGCTTGCTTGATCCTAATACCGTATTGATTGGACCAGACGATCCTAGAAATAATGAAAAGGATTGTTATCGTAATGGTTGGTGTCATAGAGATTTGACTAAATTAAGGAAAGCCAATATTTTGCCAGCTGGTATAGAGCTAGCAGCTATGCGTAGCTCGCCCGGATCAGCAGTCACTATAAAAGAGGCGATTGATTGTTTTGAAGATGGTGGAGATTGCGCATATAGCGTTGATCCTCAATATGATTTTAATCATAACCCATATTATCACTTAGTTGATCCAGATTGGACTTTAGAGGTCCCACCAACTAGGTGTAATGCTATGGTAAACGGTCCAGCCCTGCAGTCTTCCGATAGTAATTCTCGTCAGACTTATTGTGCTGACCCACAGGTATGTCTACGGGTAGATGATGATGGCAATTGTATTGGCGGAGAGTTTGGCTATTGTAGTCGCACAGAAAATATCTGGCGTTTTGATGGGGACATTTGCGAAGATGGAGATTTGTTTTCTGGTTGCTTAACTTTACAAAATGAAGAATTTGGTACTAATTCTTATTTAGAGTGGACTCTAGATTATTGTACAGCTGAAGAAGCTGGCTGCCGTCGTTATGCTCAGAGGTATGACGAAAATGAAGACTGGCTACTAGAAGAAGACATGACTTTACCGCCGGCTACCTCTCCACTAAATGAAGATGATTTGTTTTTGAGTAGCGGTGCTTGTGATGCCAGTAGTGGTGGTTGCAATGAATATATAACATTTAAACCAAATACTAGAGCTAACATATTACCAAATGGTGATTTTGAAATAAATGATGATGCTGTAGCAACTAGACCAGATGGTTTTTATCAAGGTTTGATTGCCCCCGGTGAGGGTGTAAATGGTTCAGAGGCGATTCGTGGAACAGTTGATGCGGCTGCGGTTAATCAGGCTACTTGTTGGAGGGGTGCGGTTATCTCAAATACCAATTATACTGTTTCTGTTTCTGCCAAAAGAGGGCCAGGAGATGGCGCTGCCAGGATAATGGTTGATAGCTGTCATACAGAGAGTGGCACAGAAGATGGTCGTATTTTTTCACCAGACTCTTCTATGGCCATCAGTAATGACAATGCCGCTCTTAATACTGCTGGTATATATGACGAGGCAAACGTTTTTTTACCTTGGGCGGATCTTGACCCAGTAAATTATAATAGGTTTGGTGGTACTTTTAATACTGGAGATAGTATTGCCTGTACTATATGTGTTGGAGCCAGTTTTGGTTCATCAGATGATCACTACATGGATAACTTTAAGGTGGAAGTAACAGAAGCACCAAATTATTCTTATTCAGGATTTACACCTTATGGCGCTGGCGCTAAAATATATATGAATGGTCGTACCTTTATGTGTACGGAAGATGAGGTTGGTTGTCAGGGTTACAATCCTGTCAACGGTGGTACTTTGATACCAGGGGTTATTACTCAAGACGATCTATGTCCAGCTGAGTGTGTTGGTTATGCTACCTTTGCCGAACAGCCAGATATTTTTGATATTATCGAGGGTGATCAGACGGTAGACTATTATCATTTGATACCAGATACTGCTGATTCTTGTGCAGCCAATGAAGTCGGTTGTGAAGAATTCACCAATCTAGACACTGTTCTTGAAGGTGGTGAAGGTAAAGAATACTATTCTTATCTTAGACAATGTGTTGCTGAAGATTTAGGTACCATATTTTATACATGGGAAGGCTACGATGTCTCAGGTTATGCTCTAAAGACCTGGAATGCTTTGATTAGTAATGATGATGTAGGTCTTCCAATCAACACTCATTATCCACCTTGTACCAACGTTGATCCAGGTACGAGTAATTGTATTGATGGTATGGCTGGGCATCCTCACGCTGCTTGTGGGCCAGAAACAGCTAATCCTGATGACGACCCAGGGGTCAATTCTAATTGTCGAGAATTTTTTGATCTAGATGGTTATTCATATTGGCGTCTACAGGATAGGGTAATATTTGCTAGTAATGATTGTCATGACTATCGTCGTACTTTAACGGGCTCAAATTATAAGGCTATCCCAAATAAGAGCACCTCTTGTTCAGCTGAATTTGATGGTTGCCGTATTTATAAGGGTAACGCTGGTAATAATCTAAGGACGGTTTTTGAGGATCAATTTGAAGGAAGCTACTCACCTTGGGATTCAAGTCTTGGTAGTCTGGATGTATCAGAAGAGTCAGTTATGAATGGCGGTCATTCTATGGAGTTTACGGTCGTAGCTGGCGTTTTGACAGATGTTAGTCGTGATATAGCTGATATATTAAGAGAAGATAGAGAGTACACACTTTCTTGGTGGATGAAGGCCAATAGTAATGTGGACTTTATGGAGCTACGTTTTAGAGATTTAGCTACTACATATCCGATTAGAGATTTTAACAATTTAGAGGGTGGTGAGTGGAGGTCTTATAAGATTAATATTCCAGTAGCTGATATAGCAGGCATAGCTATGGCAGAGGCTAGGATAGAATTTATTATTGATGCCGCTGATCGGGTATATTTTGATAACGTAAATTTAAAAGAGGTCAGTGAGAATTTATACTTAGTAAAAGATTCATGGGAGACACCACTTAGTTGTGATGATCCTTATGTAGGTTACCACCTAGGTTGTCAATCATATATTGATTTGAACGGAAAGGACTATGATTTAAAATCATTTGACAAGCTATGTCGTCAAGAGGCAATTGGCTGTAGCCCGGTAATTGATACTCATAATTCTACTAATCCTTTTGAGGAAACATTCAATATTGGTGACTACTCAGAACTAACAGTTCCAGAAGACAATCTAGATTATTTGGTTCCTGACGCTGGTAAGTATTGTGCAGCCAGTGAAAAGGGTTGCCAAATGCTCGGTTTACCAGAGGTAAATAGATCAACTGACGCTATAAGTGATTATGAGACGGTACATAGATTAAACAATCCAGATCTTTATGCTACTACCTTATGTACGTCTGATGCTTTATACTGTGAAGAATATAATTCAGACAAGGGTATTTATTTCTTTAAAGATCCAGGAAGTATATCCTGTACTTTCAAGAGGAACGCCATAGTTAATATTATTACTACCGGTGAGCAGATTCCATATACTGGTTGGTTCAAAAATGATTCGTTGGCTGCTGACGATCCAATAGGTTGTGCTGATAACGGGGATTTTACTTATACACCAGAAGATTTTGAATTGCCTTATAGCGGATTGATACCGCGTCAACCAACTAATCCTAGTGGTACTTATTGGGCAGCACATTGTCCTGTTGATAAGAATCTTTGCACTGCCTATAAGGACCCAGTGGATCCATATGAGATGACGGCAACTACTTGTAGAGTTGAAGAAACAGATACCGATGTTACGGTGGGCAGGTGTGTGGGTTATCCAATATACAATAATCGGGCCTTGGATTGTGCTGGTGCTATATCAGCTGGTCTGGCTACTGGTTGGTTGTATGGTGGACCATGTCAGACATACTATTATTATGAAAATGAAAATATAGATGAGACTTCTTGCTATGGGCAGGTTGATAGAAATAGTGGCTGCGTGCTTCTTTATGAAGAAAATAACTGGGACCCAGAGCATACTCAAGTTACTACTGTCTATCATACGACCTCTACTTATGACAACAATACATTTTTTGATGAACCAGTTAATCCAGTAACTTGTGATTCTGGTGATTCAGGCTGCAGTTCAAATAAATTAATAAAAGTTAGAAAGAGTAGGCAGTGTTCTGAGTGGCTAGCTTGTAAGGCTTCAAATAGTGTTTATAATCCAGCAACAGATTCCTATGATAATATTTGTGATGAGCTAGACACTTGTATTGAATATGATTCTCGTGGCGGCATTAGTAAATGTGCTACTTGGGATTCTAATACTCCAATTGCTCCATTAACTCATCGTGTTTACCAGACTAGAGCCAATGGTCCTAACGATCATCTACAGTGGTCTGACTGGGATTTTACAGGGTATTCAGCACCAAATCTACTTCCAGCTGGCGAACTTAGTGTTTATAATTTCGGTTCTAATGATATTCCAGATTTCAAATTAATGTACAAATCAACTAGTACTATTTGTGAGACAGGTATCTACAATGCTGATGGCACACCAAGCACCGACCTTACAGCTTGTAGTGCTTTTCCAGTAGATGGTTGGAATTCTGAAAATGGTTATTATCAGTGGATAAATACTGGTCTTTGTAAGGACGAAATTTGCTGGATAACACCTGACTATAGTCGTCAATCTTATGTAGTTCCGGCTGCTACTCGTGGTTATTCTGTATATGACTCTCCTTTCCCAATTTCTGTTAAAAGTTCTACCGGTGAAAGAACCTTAGGCTATGGTAGTGCTAACTTGTGTTATACCGATGGAGATAGATGTGAGTTTGGTTATAAAAAGGTGACTTATGGATATGGAGAGAATATACTTTATTATCCGACAGACCACCCAACTCAAATAGACGAAGATTACCCAATTCATCCCGGCACCTGTTCTAGAGTTATGGATGCCTCGGGTATTTTGGGTCCAGGTGATCAATATTGTTATGATGATCCAGATACTACCATTGTAGATGATTTTGAAATTTGTATAGGGGACCCAGTGGTAGGTTCACCTTGTGAGCGAGATGTCAATTGTGGTCCGGCTCCAGGACCTTCATTCCCGCCAGATGGTAAGTGTGACGCGGTGAGAAAGATAGAGACTTACATTAATTGGCCAGGTATTTGTTATGAACAAGATTGGTATACACCAGTTGAATCTGATGATAACAACTATGCTCATTATTGTAATAATTGGTATCCAGTTCAAGATGTAGCCGTACCTAGTCAGGGTCTATACAACAATTATGATACAGCTGGGTATCTAGATCCTTATGGAAATTATGTTCAACTTTGTGCAGTTTCAACAGACTTTACTACTGAAACTGATAGAATATATTGTGGCGCTACTATTTCCACTTCTTCTGGTTTGCGCTGTTCCGAGTTGGTAGTTGTGCCCGCTGGTTCAAAGATAAGAGCAGCTGCTTTAGAAGATGAGGGTTCCAGGGCTTTGTTGACAGAGCGTTTCTTGCACAGTTCAACTTATAATGTCTATGGAGCAGTTGACCCTATCAGTGATGGTGGCCATAATTATGCCACTGGTCTTGGCTTGGCAACAATCATTAGAAATGAAGCTGTTCGCTGTCTGAATGATGATACAACACCCTGTGTTAATACTGATTCATTATTTAGGTCAACTGATTTTATTGGTGTAGCCCTGAATAGCCCGATTACCACAGTAGCTACTTTGAATTCTTTGTTTGATGGCACTCTTCAGCTTTATTTCTTTGATGAAGGTGTAAATTCATCTGGTGGTGGTATTATTGGTGGTCAGTTTATTGAAATGCCAACCAGTTCAACGACTACTATAGCTGGCACTTGTTGGGATCCAGGTAATGCTAGCAACCAATATCAGCACCAAATAGCAAATACCGCTACTGAAAGATTGTGTAACCCATTATCCTATAATTATTATGTTTATGGAGGCGCTGGTTATCCGGCTCAAGTAGTACCAGCCACTCACTGTAATGATAGGGGAGATGAAGCAGGTTGTTATCAGTCTTGTAATCGTTTAATTGAGCTTCATCCAACTGGTGATGACCCTGAGTCAAAGGTAAGAACTGATATTTGGTGGGCTTCCCGAGAAGATACCTATGACTATAGTGCTACTTCAACTTGGTCCTTTTGGTATGGCAATACTGCTTCATCTACTGTAAATGGAGTTCCGTATTCTTCATCATTATATTCTCTTAATGATCCAACCTCTCTAAGTGCACCGGCTGCTTGGCGAGCAGAGCTTCATTATAGCTATATCTTGACGCCATCATCTACACCAGCTGGTCCAGTTTTGGCTACTACTACCATTGGTTATGCCTTTGGTGGATCATATTATCCAACTTCTTTGGTAAACGTCACCAGCCAAGTGCAGATTAGGCTACCATCAGAAAGTGTAAACTTTAATGTACCGCTTGAAACAGTACCATTCTTTGGTTGTAATGGCGCGGCTTGTCGTTGTATTAACAACGCTGGTTGGAGTTGCTGGGGCAATAATATAAATCCACTTACAGCTCCAGGGGCAGAAACATACAATGACCTTTCTGTTCGGGATCGTATTGCTCATTTGTTTAGAGAATCATATTCTCTGTTGTGGGATGGTAGTCAGTATGTTAGACCAGCTGGAACTACAATTTTCTGGCCAGACTATGCACGACCAGCAGTTGGTAACTATTATTCTTCACCAAGGGTGCTGGCAGTTTGTGCTAGTGGTTTGTGTTATGATGCATCCAGCAATGTAGTGCAAGGTCTTAGCGTCAACAATGAAATTAACGGAAGTATAGTTGGTAGTGGCGGATCAGTCTTTACTACTACTAGGTTTTTCTATCACGCTCATCCAGATCATATGCCTATTAGGAATATGATGATGTATTGGGGTGATGGTGCATCAACTGGTAATACAGGTAAATATCAAAATAATTTGCCAGTCTGTAATCCAGAGATGGAGATGCCTGGTGTACCTAATAGCCTCCAAGGATTTGGTGGTACCGAAGGCGCTTGTCATCAGGGTTATAAAGTATTTTATAAGACCTACTTGTATAATCCAAGCGATTTATGCGATGGTACCAATATCACCATAGAGGGGCTATCTTATGCTAAGCCAACGATATCCAATGCTTCTTGCTATAAACCAAATGTAAGACTTGAGGATAATTGGGGAGAGTATGAATATGAAATATTTGATGGTTGGGTGATAGTTTATGAAAATTAAATACAATATGAAAAGTTTATTTTATAAAAGGAGAAGAAAGTCAACTCTATTGCTTTCAATTTTAGTAATCACATTTTTAGCAGTTCCTAAAATTGTTTTTGCTGCTGCCTTTGATAGTATTGTGGCAGAGTTTATAGTAAAGGCAGTTTATGCTGGTGTAATAGTACCACTTAAAGAAGTGATACAATTGGAACTGTGGCTTTTGCCTATTATCGCTCAATACAATAATTTTACCCGAGAAGCGGGGGTGATTATTGGTTGGACGACCGTACGTAATCTTTGTAATATGTTTTTCATTGTCATCTTGTTGATAATTGCTTTTGCTACAGTTTTGAAAATGCAGAGTTATGGTTATCGACAGCTACTCAAGAGGTTTATTATTATGGCTATTCTTATCAACTTTAGTCGAACCATTGTTGGTGTATTAATTGATTTTTCCCAGATTATTATGTTGACTTTCGTCAATGTAATAAAATCTCTATCTGCTGGCAATCTAACTATTGCCCTAGGCCTACAAAAGCTTTTGAGTGTAGGTACTGGCGCTCCTGACTGGAATCAAGTGGGAATGTTTGTTCTAGCAGCGATTATGTTGTTTATAGTAGTAATTGTAATAATGGCTCTGATAGCTATCTTGGTTATGAGGATTGTGACCCTATGGATACTAATAGTTTTATCTCCTTTGGCCTTTGTATCATTTACTTTTCCTAAATCAGAAAAATATTTCAGTCAATGGTCTGAGCAATTAGGTAGCAATTTGTTTGCTGGTCCAGCCTTAGCTTTTTTCCTATGGCTAGCCTTTGCTATTGTTGGTAATGGTACAATCAACGAAAGCTTTGGTGAGGGCGCTAATGATTATAACGGTGCACAAGTCAACTCTGTTAGTGAAGCAGCCACCCCTGCTAACATGATCAATTTTATAGTTGGCATAGCCATTTTACTTGCTGGCATCAAGATGACTCAGACTTCAGGCGTCGCTGGTGCTGCCTTAGCTGGCACAGCCGTGGCAGCTTCTAAAGGAATGGCCACTAGAATGGGTAAACGAGCTGCTGGTGGTACGGCTCGCTTGGCTGGCAAAGGGGTTGCTGGCGGAGCTAAGCTTGCTTGGCAGGGGACTAGCGGCGAAGGTATGATGAAGGCTGGTCTTAGCCGTGTAGGTAGAGGTGTTATTGGCTCTCAGATGGCTCAGCATGGTCCAGGTGTTGTCAAACAATGGGGGGCAAGATTGGAAGCAGCCGAGCTTGGTAGACGACAACGTAAGAGTGAACACGCTGAAAAAGGCAAAGAGGGCGTCAGAGATCCATTGGCCTATGCCCAGAGCAAGGGGGGCAAGATTGGTGATGCTATGGTTGCCAAAGAGAAGTTGGCTAGTGGAGCTGCTTTTACGCCTGATGAAGCTAGAAAAGGTATCGAGGCACTTAAATTTCAGGGAAATACTGAGGATGCTGCTAAATTACAAGCTAGAGTTGCTACGGCTAATGATGCAGAGTCAGTGCAGGCTAATGTTGATAAAAATGGAGTAGAGGATACTTTCTCAAAGATGAGTTTTGCTGGTGCCGTTGATGCGGCTACTGGTTTGGATAAAAATGCTGAAGCGGCCGTCAGGGTATTTCTGCAGCAAGATCCTAAGGCTCAGCAAACTACTGTAGATCGTATGTCGTCCAAAGATAAAGATAGCTTTATGGAGGCTTTGGCTGCTTATGATCCTAGCGCAGATACATCTTTGACTCCTGAGAAAAGGGACGTTCTTGATGGAGCTGGTAATTTGCAAAAAGGCTCAGTTGGTACTGGTCGTATGATGCTCTTGGCCAACAACTCTGCTGAACATGCTACATCAGTTATGTCAGCTGCTCCACCGGCTCAGCGTGAAGCAGTGGCTAAATTTAGAGCCGAGACAAAATTTGACATTGATGCTCTGGTCAAGATGAAGCCTACAAGGACTAATGCTGCTGGAGCAACAGTAGACAATGAGGCTTTCTTGGCTATAGCTAAAAATTTAAATTCCGAACAAACCACTCAATTTTTATCTAGATCTACAGATGACAGTCAAAAACAAGCTGTAGTCAGTGCGCAAATGGGAGCTGGTAAAAATCTTGATGTATTGACCCAGAAAGGTTCAAAATATGTAAATAATGCTCAAATACAGCAGAGTTTTGATGTGCAGGTTGCCGCTGGTGCTACTCGAGAAGATTTAGCTAAAGATAGTTTACCTTATGCTGAGCAGGCCTTCACACCAACCGGAGCTGCATTGGATAAGGTTGCCTTTGCTAACTTTGTGGTTAGCAAATTAACAGCTGATCAGGCAGCTTCAATTGGACCTGAAGCGCTCGATAAAATAAAAACAGAGCTACTGACAGTAGCTACATCTGCTGGTGGAAGAGGTGCCGCTTTGTTGGATGCTTTGAAAGAAAAACATGGCATAGATCTTACTTAGATATATTTTGAGAAATAAAAACAAAAATGGCTTTTGATAAAATACAAGATTTACCAGAAGAGGTAAAAGAGCTTATTTTTAGCGAGGAAATTTTTCAGGCTAATAAAGATCTCTTCAAAAAATATTATCTTGATCGTAAACAGATTGAGTTTGTTTTGGATTTATTAGATGATATATATTTACAAAAAATCGAGCCTCTGGACTTGCCACAAAGATTGGAAGAAATAGAAAGAGCCAAGTATCTTGATTTAAGAGAAATTAGTTTGTATATTGCCAGAAATATATTGTGGCCCCTAGAAGATCATCTGGGGACTGTTCATCGACTTGTATTGCGTTTGGGTGGTAAAGTGCCAAAACCTAGACATATTCATAAAAAAGTTTTACAAGCAAAAGTATTTCCGGGCAGAGCTACGGGTGTTTTGGAACATATGTTGTTAGAATATGACGACTTCAAAACTCTTCGTTTGAGTTCTAGAAAGATTACTGACAAAGAAGGCAAATCAATTAGTCCTAGTGTTGATAATTGGTTGACTGATTATATTCATTTTTTAGGAGCAGGTTTTCACAATGCTTTGGATAGGGCTAAGTATCTGGCCAAAAGTCCAAATGTGTTATCTTTGCGACCAGCAGAAAAAGAATCTTTGCGTTTTTTTATAATTTCTTATGATGATAAGGTGGAGATGGATTTCCATCTTGATGGTAGTACACTTATTATCTCTGAGCCAGCACTCAAAGAAGAGAATGAGGAAACCGAGGAGGCAATAGACATTGAGCAAATTGTAGAGCAGTTCAAGCAAAAGTTATTTTCTCTGGAGACAAAGATATTGGCTCAAGATTTTATTTTGTCTGAGGCAAATAATGATATCAAAAAAGTAAGGGATGTATTATGGCAGGCGATCGGCCTACAAGACAAGGAAAAGACCTTAGCTTGTCTTAAGTTGCTAGTAGAAAGAAAGCATCTTGATATGATGCTTAAGGAAGATAGTAGGTTTTTTAGTATTTTAAAGCGTTTTGTTAATATCCGCTATGGTGGTAAATATGCAGGGGATTTAGATAATTGGTTGGTAAAAAACGTAGACAAATTATTGCTTAGGCGTTTATTTTTAGAGATGATGCTGGAAGATAAGTTGCGTTTGGATAGCCAAGAAGCTACTTTGTGGGCGTTTTATTTGACCAACTTGGTTTCTAGTTCTGGGCAGATAATCTATCTTGATGAGAGTGATGGACAACTCAAGTGGCGTGAGTTGCAGGTCAACGGAGAAAATATAGTTTGGGCAAATAGTGTATAAAAAAATCCCGCTAAGGCGGGATTATTTATTTTGCCAAACACTTATTTCTCTTTCCACCCTTTGTCCAGGTCGATTGTATATTATATTGCCATCGGGTGATAAATTTCCGGATTTTATATCCGGTTTTATTATAGTAAAGCCAATATCGGTTAATGTCTTTTTGTTGAGGGTGTAGAGTTTTTCACCACGGATGTTGAATATGGGGAAAACAAAGACTACCTTAGCATTTTTTGTTAGTATTTTTTTGAATTGATGAAAACTCTCACTATAAAGTTCTTGTAAATCTGCTTTTAGTTTATATAAATCTTCAATCCTACTTTGCTTAACTACAAAACGGGCATCACCCATGAATGGTTCGGTAACAATCAAGCCTATTTTCTTATCTTTAAAGTGTTCATTTAGATTTTTGACGTTTATTTTTTCAATTTCTACTCTGGATTTTGTCGGAAAATTTTTCCTTAGCCAATCGATATTAGTCCGACTATCAGCAATAGCCTTTTCTTCTCGATCACTACCATAGATTGTTTGATAGTCCATGAGTAATGCTTCTTGCAAAATAGTCCCAGAACCACAAAAGGGATCGAGCAAATTAAGTTTTCTGTTTGGCCCAGCTAGATTGAGCATCATTTGAGCTAGCTTTGGTGGTAGCATACCAGATTTACTATCTCTACCAGGTCTATCAAAATCACGTTTACCATAAGCTTCAAAGTCTTGGACGCTTTGGGTTAGCCCCAATAAATATTCTGTATTATTTTCGTCCAAGTGCTTTATGATGATTAGTTCATTTCCCAGTAAATCATTTTTAGCGACAATAACAGAGGAGAGCTCTTCTCTTTTGCTAGTAACAAAACGAACTCGGTATTTGTCCTTAAGCTTTCTTTTTAGCTGTAGGGCTACTTGAGAAATTTTTTGGTATTCTTTGGCAGAGCCATTATAAATACTAAAACCAAAGTGATTTTTCTTCTCCTCACTTAGTTGTTTGGTCAAGTAAGATTCCCATTTGCCGGCGTCTAATTCACCCAGATCTTTCAAGTTGTCTACTAGGAGGGCTATTTTAATGGTACCGCCCAGTATTTTAATTAACTGGTCACTTGATTTGTCACTTTCGGCTAAAATAAAATTTTGGCTAATTGTGATAATTTTTTCGCTATCATTAGCCAAAATACTTAGTATTTCTTGTTTTGCCAAGTCAGGTGACTGACCCAATATAAATATATATTTCATATCCTATATGATAGTTTAAAAAGTAATTTAAAGCAATGTATTTTAGAAAATATTGACTTGTCCAGGCATTTATGTTAGAGTTTCGAAAGTTTCTTATAACTTATTTAATTAACCACGCTCCGTTAAAAGGCGGAACCCTTGGGTCAAAACTCAAGGTAATTAAATCAAACTATGAAGTACGAACTATCATTTATTATTGGTCCAAATGTTCCTGAGACAGAACACAAAACTGTTGAACAGGAAATTTTGGATAATCTCAAAAAATTGAATGCCAATATTACCAAGCAACCATATTCCATTGGTCGCAAGAAATTGGCATATCCTATCAAAAAACAAAAGCATGGCTTTTATGTTTTCTTGGAATTTGAAGCTGAGGAAAAAGAAGGTCTGGCTGATTTTGACGTAAAGTTGAAGCACAACAATAACATCTTGCGTCATTTGCTCATCAAAAAGGACAAAGTAAGTGCCAAAGCAGCAAAATCTGGCACAGGCAAGCCAAAAGCAGCTGCTCCAGCAATAAGACCCGAGCTTAAATCAGAAAAAACTTCGGTTGAAATTGAAAAGAAACGGGAAGGTGTGAAGGTTAATTTAGATGACATTGATAAGCAATTGGATGAAATTTTAGACAAGGACCTTTAATAAATCATTAAGAGAATCATATGAATTTAAACAAAGCAATGATTATTGGTAATATAGTACGTGATCCAGAGATGCGGACTACTACCAATGGTCAAAATGTCACATCTTTTTCTATAGCTACCAATCTAGTTTGGAAAGATCAAAGTGGTCAAAAACAAGAAAAAGTTGAATTTCATAATGTAGTCGCTTGGCGTCGTTTGGCTGAAATCAGTAGCCAGTATTTAAAAAAGGGCAGTAAGGTTTATATTGAAGGACGTCTTCAGACTAGATCTTGGGATGATCCAAATGGTATCAAGCGTTATCGTACTGAGATTATTGCTGAAAATATGATTATGCTTGACAGAGCCGGAGCAGGGGATGGTACTTCATATGATAATTCTTCCAATCAAACCTCTCCATCACCCAAGGCTAAAGAAGATGATTTTTCTCAACCAAGTCCAGGCAATAAAAGTTCTGAACCAGAGGAAGAAATTAGCATTGAAGACATTCCTTTTTAATAAATTATAATTTTCATAAATATGCATAAAAAGCAAACAACTAAATATTGTTATTATTGTGTAAATAACACCCCCTCTATCGATTATAAGGATTGGCAGAGGTTAGAAAAGTTTACTTCATCTTATGGTAAGATTGTGCCAAAAAGACGTAGTGGTGCTTGTTCTAAACATCAAAGGCAATTAGCTACCGCTATCAAACGAGCTCGTTTTATGGCCCTCCTTCCATTTGTATCAAAGTAAATTATGTTGTCACTCAGTGATTTAAAATTAGGGGGCATCATTTCTGTAAATAATGAACCCTATCAAATAGTAGCTTCTCAACATATCAAGGTAGCTCGTGGTGGAGCAGTTGTAAAGACTAAGCTAAAGAACTTAGTCAGTGGTTCTACTTTAGAAAAAACCTTTTCTGGATCTGATAGCATTGAGGAGGCTGACATTGCCCGTCGCAAAGCCAATTTTTTGTATAAGCAAAGTAATAATTTTGCTTTTATGGACAACGAAGATTTTGAGCAATTTGAATTTGATCAAGAAGTAATTGGTGATATGGAAAAATATCTCAAGGAAGGACAAGAAGTTGAAGTTTTGACCTTCAACAATAAGCCGGTATCAGTTGCTTTACCAACCAAAGTAACCTTACTAGTAGATAGTGCTCCTGAAGGAGTGAAGGGTAATAGTGCTGGCGCAGCCACTAAGAGTGTTAGCCTAGAGACTGGCCTTGAGATTAGGACACCAATGTTTATTAAGTCAGGTGATCAAGTAATTGTAAACACAGATACTGGAGAATACGTAGAAAGAGTTTAAAATTTT
>ERZ889078.1474-NODE-1474-length-18624-cov-27.974366_pt1 | contig 18624 bp, 15 predicted proteins | sample MGYA00521266_ERZ889078 | MGnify/ENA primary metagenome ERZ889078 (study PRJEB32303, sample SAMEA104408618) | aquatic metagenome | biome: Brackish water; feature: Pelagic; material: water | place: Baltic Sea | collected 2014-06-16T06:34:00 | depth 76,534 m ...
CTGTGATGTTCATTGCTGTTTTGATCGCATTGATCGAATCGGCATCAAGGGCGTTGCCCTCGCCCTCGCGTGATTTGACGATCAAAGCATAGCCTGTCCCGGTGTCCATCAGCGACGCAGTGACGCCATCAATCGCATTCAACTGTTCAGTCAGCCCGGAAAGTGTATCGTTGTTGGCGTCGATCGTGAAACTGCGATCACTGTCCCATGTCTGTGTGTTCAAGGCCACCGTGCCTTGGTTGACCGCGCTGTTGGGGGTCACCGATGCGTCAAACCGAAAGCTGAGGACCTGTTCGGATGCCAGGCGTTCGACACTGACCGATGCGGATACGTCACTGGCGAGTGCTGCGTTGGTCACCTCGAAGGTGACCGCATTGGTCGAGGATGACGCTTGACGGGACGGGGCCTGTGCAACAGCGGCCATCGCATCCTTGAACACGCCAACTTTTTGCGAAAGCTGACCCATGGCGGATATCGTCGTATTGGTATCGTCAAGCCGCCGTTGGTTCAGCGAGCGTTCACGGCCTGTTTCACTCGCGACAAGGCTGGTGACAAGCTGCTTAATCTGGATACCGCTGCCTCCCCTGCTGACAGCGGAAAGAATATCGGGCTTGATTTCAGCCATTGTTTTGCTCCTGTATCGTTAATAGAAACGACAGCCTGGTCGCAAGGTTTAATGCCCTGCGGCGATTACATGCGAAAATTCGCCGCCTTGCAGGTATAAGAAGAGATGATGGCATTGCGGGTAAACAGCACCCGGCCGCTTTCACGTTGGATCTGGACCGGTTCGCCCCCCCAATCGGCGTCGATCTGGGTATCCGATATTGCCGTGATGGTGATCTTGTCGGGGCTTGCGCCTTCGATCACGCCGACCGCCCCCTTTGATGTCTTTGTAAAGACGATCCGGCTCACCGGCGCGGCAGTCTCCGCGCAATCATAGCTTTCCTGCGTGAACCTGTTAAGCGCCTGACAATCAGTCAGCCCGGCAAAAAGCAGCAATGTTGCCGTCAGGGTAAAAGGAGTGGCTAGCGGCATTGTGAAGCTCCGAACAATATGAAGGTGAAAGTTGCGGGTGTGGCGATCGGCAGCCCGTCAGGATACCGCTGTATCTTGGTCATCAAGGTCTTCGGTTTTACCCTCGTCGGGTGCATCTTCGGCCGGTTCTGCTGCGTCCTCTTCCGATTCAGTATAGGCGACTGGCTTGGCGACGTCCATCTCGATCAGGCCTGCGCCGATCGCTGCGTTGACCACAAGCTTGGTACCTTTACGCAATTGAAAACCTTGGTGGATGTGCTCTTCTGTCAGTTCGATCCGCATGTCTTGTTGCGCCTCCTCTGGCGGCATCGGCGCTGGGGTTGGTGCCGTCTGCGCCTCCTCGGTGGTGGCGGGCGGTGTTTCCACCGGGGCGACATCGACATTGGCATTGCGGTTCAGCAAGGCGGCCAGCGTGATAGAGCCATCCGCAGGCTTGCCAAGACGGCAGGCTATTACCCGCGCGCGCAGCACATCGATCCTGGCCTTCTGGATCGCCAATCGTGTGGGGCGATGCGCAGTATCGCGCAGCATTTCGGACAGGGTCGAGACAGCCAGCAGCGCAGGGATTTCGGCAAGATGCTCCATGATGCGTTCTTGCAGCATCTGAAGTTTGCGCCGGGTTTCGGGTGCGCGCTCGGGCGGGGCTTTCTCTGAAACCTGTTTGTTCGATTGGTTCGATGCCCTTGCGCCGCCGGGTTTAGGTGCCGCTCGCCGGGGCGTTGAAGATTTTTTAACCATTTTCGTCTCCACCATTGGTTTGGCACCCAACTTGCAAATCTCGGACCAGAACATAGGCTGCGAGGAAGATTAAGGTGAGCGCAATAAAAGATCATATCGCTTTTCAGGCATCAGTGCTTTCCCTGCGGGAGAGGCGCAACAATATGCTTGCCTCGAACATCGCCAATGCCGCAACGCCGGGCTATAAGGCACGTGATATGGATTTTGACCGCGAGCTTGCGCGCCATGTCGGGGATAGTCCTGTCCGCAAGGCAAGCGCCCGTCACATGGATAATCTTGCAGGCGTATCGGGCAACGGCGTGCAATACCGCGTGCCGCTGAACCCGTCTTTGGACGGCAATACGGTCGAGCTGTCAGTCGAGCAAATGGAGTTTTCAGAGAATTCTCTGGGCTACATGACGACGCTGTCGTTTCTTAACCGTCGGATTTCTGGCCTGATGGCCGCGATAAGGGGGGAGTAATGGCCGATATTAAGAACATCTTTGACATTGCTGGCCGCTCGATGGCCGCGCAGATGGTTCGCCTCAATACCGTGGCTTCGAATATCGCGAACGCCAATACGCGTGCGGGCAGCGCAGAAGAGACGTTCCGCCCGTTGCGCCCTGTTTTCAGGACCGCCTTTGAGGGTGGGTTAAAGAATGCCGAGCGCGCGACGGTGGATGTCAAAGAGATCATCTCATTGGACCGGGAACCCCAGCGCGTGCACGAGCCGGGCCATCCGATGGCTGATGAGGAGGGCTTCGTTTACCTGCCCCCTGTCGACATGAACGAAGAGCTGGTCGATATGCTGGAGGCCAGCCGCCAATATCAAAACAACCTCGAAGTGCTGACCACGATGCGTACGCTGATGCTGCGCACGGTGGATATGGGCAAGTCTTAAGGGAGCGAAACAGATGGATGTTGATAACAAAAGTTTGGCCGCGCAGAACGCGTTGCTGTCCAAGCTGGGAATAAGCACGACCCAGGACAAGAATGCTGTACCAAAAGAAGAATTGGGGCAGACCGATTTCCTGAAGCTTATGACGGCTCAGTTGCAGAACCAGGACCCTTTTGCGCCAATGGACAACGGGGATTTCATTGCGCAGATGGCACAGTTTTCCTCTGTTGCCGGGATAAGCAAGATGTCCGAGACAATGTCGGGTATCGCCGACCAGATGGGGCAGTTCCGGGTTGCGTCATCGGTCAATTATCTTGGCCATTCGGTGATGATCCCCGGGAATATTGCACGAGCTGATGATAATGGCGAAATCCACGGCATGATCGAACTGGAGCGTGCATCCGTTGATACGCGCATTGAATTTCTCGATGCCGCGACCGGAGAGAGCCTGAACACTCTGGACATGGGCGGGCAGGCAAGCGGCTTGTCCGGATTCGCCTGGACCGATGTGCCAGAACAATATCGTGACGGATCGCGAGGCGTTCGCCTGGATGTTTTTGTGAATTATGGTGATGGCGAAGGCATTCAAAGCGTGACGCCCAATGTCTATGCGCAGGTCATAGGCACTGCCAACGCTGCCATCAATGGTGACAGCACGCTTGAACTCGAAGACTACGGCGATGTCAGCGCCGCAGAAGTCCTGCGGTTCCGCCTCTGAGGCGGAACGCTAACCTCAATCAAGGAAACGACGCATGTCTTTTTATACAGCATTGACCGGCCTTAACGGCGCACAATCCGATATTTCGGCAACATCGAACAACATCGCCAACGTGGGTACGACCGGTTTCAAACGGTCGCGCGCAGAATTTGGCGATATTTTCGCAACTTCACCGTTGCAGAACTCCTCATCCTCGATTGGTTCCGGCGCAATTCTGAAGGGCGTGAAGCAGCAGTTCACACAGGGCAACATCGCCTCGTCGTTGAACGCGCTTGACATGGCGATTTCGGGGCAGGGATTTTTCGCGCTCAAGCCCAGCCTGACATCGACGCAGGTGGTCTATACGCGTAACGGTTCGTTTAACGTGGACAACAACCGGAACGTCGTGGACAGCTCGGGGCAGTTCCTGCTGGCCTATCCGGTAAACGAAGACGGATCGGTCACCGCCAAGGATATCGACAGCGCTTCTCCGCTGCGGTTGCCGGTGACATCGGGCGATCCACAGGCGACGTCCAAGGTTGACTTGGCCGTCAATCTGCCAGCCAGTGCCGATGTTGTGATTCAAAAAGAACAGTTCGCAAACGGATATACATTCGATCCAGACGATCCTGAAAGCTTCACAAACTCGACGTCGTTTACAATCTTCGACGATCTTGGCAACCCGACGATCGCAACGGTTTATTTCATCAAGACGCAGCGTGCGACGGCAGATGATCCAACGAACAAATTCGAAACTCGCCTTGTTATCAATAACGAGGTTGTGGCGCCTGATCTTGTGCCGGCCGTGAACGACTCGAACCAGCAGATCTATATCGACCAGTTCGGTAATCAGACGAACGCGGTTCCAGACCCCAGTTATTTCGACACAGGCCGCAGTTCGCCGCTATACAAGCTGGATGATCTCCGGAGCCGCGTTCCGTCGGAGCCCGCCGCGTTATCAGGTGAAGCGGCAGGCTTTGACTTCGGTGAAGAGGGCACTCGCCAGATCGAAATTGTCAACGATCCAATGCTGTTCGGTGCGACATATGAGGCTAGCAGCGCAAACCAAGGAGTTTATTGGGGGCGTGACTTTTTATTGGTGAACATCGATGATGGCACCCGCCCCGTGAGCATCGACGTTCGCGCTGGAAAGTATAATGCCGAGCAACTGGCCGCTGAGGTTGAACGTGCAATCAATGATGCGCATGACGATTCCCGCAAGGTTCAGATCCAACAAAGTGCCGATGATACCATCGCCATCCAGTTGTATACCTCTGACGCTGATGGCGATACGGCCGTCGCAAGCAGCCTTGAGATTGATTTGCTTGAAACGTCCTTCGTCTCGACTCAGGCCGGAATCGATGTGGCAAACCTGACGTCGCCGAGTTTTGATCTAGAAGTATTTTTGGCGCACGCGCAGGCGCGGATCAATGATGCTCTTGATGGAGAATTGTCGGCAGCAGATAGTCCTGCAGTTCCGGGAATTGCGGGCAGCCAATTCGCAAAGCTGACGTCGACTACCAAGCTGACCGATCCGCCGAAAATGCCGCAGACTTTGAGTTTTGATTACACGACGCGCGATTTAAGTGCAACCATCATCAACGCTGCTGAAAAATGGGACATAGGATATGACGAAGGGAAGTTCTCTGTCACAGAGGTAAGCGGTGTAATCCAGTCCGGTGATACGACTTTGTCGATTTCCATACCTGGCAAGCAAGATATTGTCATAACGATTGCTGACACATTAACACAAGAGTCAGAAGTCCTCGATTTGATTGACACGGCAGTGGAAGCATTGTTCTCCGTGCAGGTTACAGGAACTGCTGCTGATTTTACATATGATGCAACTTCTGGCACACTGACAGTAAGCTCTGCGCTGACAGCTGGTTCGCGAACCGATAGCTTTGAAGTTTATGGCGTAGTGATCAGTGTTGCGGTCGATGGTGATAGCGAAGACGACGCTACCGTCGCCCAAAACATCAAGGACGCTATTGAAGCGGCCGACATCGATGGCGTGGCGGTCAGCGTGACTGATGGCGTTTTGACGATCGTTGGACCAACTCTGCACACTGCGGCATCTCTTACAGAGACGGCTAATACATATGAGATGACACAAAGCCGGCATCTCGCCTACACAAACTTTGAAAATCGTCCTGCCGTTGCAGTCTATGACCGCGCCAATAATGTGGCGGCAGGCACCGGTTCCATGATATACGACTCCGAAGCCGAGAACCTTTCGATCAATATGGAATCCACTGCGGGCTTGCAGTCAGGTGATACTATTGTCTTGATAGGGACCGGTTCTGCAGGAGAAGCCTTGAACGGTCGTAACTTCACGATCAGCACGGTCGTCGGAAACATGATCTATATCGCGACCGGTGATCTGGGTCTGCCGGACGCGGATATTTCCATCGACACCACTAGCAACCCGTTCATCGTATTGTCTGGCAAATCCAGTGATGTGGAAGCCTATTTCGAGGGCGCGGCGTTGACGGTCGATGGCTTTGCGAAAAGTTTCAACAATCAACGGATCGTGATGCGCGAGACAGATGCCGCGCGTCACAGCTACACTGACAGTGACATCACGGCTGCCAGCGGATCCATCTTCGGCGACTTTACAGCAATCCTTGCGGATGCGGACACCCCGACGGTAAGCGCATTGGGGCTGTCCACAGCAGCTACTAAAATGGCTTGGGTGGATGATCTTGATCCTCCGGTAAAAGTGGTTTACGATGCTGAAACGCAAAGTATCCGCTTCGAAATAGATCATACAGCTTTGGGGCCGGGTGGATCGATCAGCAGTGTGTCTGGGATCCAAGTTTCTTCTGGTAACAGTGATGGGGTAAACGGTATCGGCCTTCTTGGTCTGAGTGCAGCGCCAAAAGTTGGGATTAGCAGTGCAACAAGCGTAAGCGGTCAGGCGTTCATTTTTGATGGCCCGAATAAAGGCGACGGCCCGGATCGTTTCGGGGCAAGCGTGCAATATGATCGTGATACACGCGCTTTCACCTTTAAAAGTGGAACGACCGGCAAGGAAATTGATGCCAACAAAGCGCTTGGCGTGACCACAGATCAATTGGCTTCGAATATTCAGGTTGGTAGATATATAATCGATTCAGAAACTGGTGAGGCCGGGACGGGCGATGGCACCATCGATCTGGCATCTCGTGTACTAGCGCTGGGGAACAGTCATGTCATGGGTGTCGGTACTGGTAAAAATGTTGGCTTTGTAGCCGGTACCGGATTAAAATCACAGCCGGCACGTGCCATTGGTGCACCGGCCAATGATCCGCTGAACTCGGAACCTGTTTTTTTAAATCCTGCAAACTTTGAAACCACGTTCAACGTATCGGTGAACGGTGTTAACGCCGTCATCCAAATACCGGGTGGCAACTACATTGGCTCTACCCTGGCCGAAGTGTTGGAAAAGCGCATCAATCAGATGCGTGACCCCGACACGGGCGACACGATAGGTGGTGTCACAGTGCGCTATCAACCCAGCGACAACAATTTCGTCTTTACCACTGGGACGACGGGCTCGGATTCGACCATTCGGGTAAAGGGGTCGGCGAAGTTGGGTCTGGATGACGTCCCTCTTGGCATCGGAAGTGTTCCAAAAATCGCTAATCTGGTTCAGGCGACTAACGAGAACGGTATTCCGCTTTTCGTTAACGAGAATGGTGAAATAGTGGATTCCGAGCCGGACAATCTTGTGACAGACTATTTTCCGCTATATCTCGATGAAGGCGAGTTAACCTTCGACAAGACGGGAAAGCTGCTCAGTCCGCAGGGTTTGACCCGATATGAGTCCCAAAGTGATACATTCTCGATTTCGCTGGATATCGATTACAGCGCCTCGTCGCAGCTAGCGACACCTTTTGTGGTCAACAACCTTGAGCAAAACGGCTTTACATCCGGTCGTCTAGACGGGCTGAGCATCGATGCCACAGGCCTGTTGCGTGCCAATTACACCAATGGTCAGAACAAGCCCCTCGGGAAGCTCGTACTTGCAAACTTTAACAATCAAAATGGTTTAAAGCAGGTTGGGAACGCCACCTTTGTCGAGACGGCATCATCTGGCATTGCCATTATCGGGGAAGCCGGGACCGAAGGTTTTGGGTCGATCCAATCCGGTGCGCTGGAACGGTCGAACGTGGATATCACCGAAGAGTTGGTCAACCTGATCACCGCGCAGCGGAATTTCCAAGCGGCGTCCAAGGCTATCGAAACATCGACCCAGCTGACGCAGACGATCATTAATATCCGTACCTAAGGGGCCCTGAGGGTCGGTCTATTCCATAGGCTGACCTTCGCATTCAAGGAAATCTGCATGGATCGCAACATTCATATTGCACTGAATAACCTGCGCAACATCTCGTCCGAGTTGCGTGTGAATGCACAGAATATGGCAAATGCGAATGTGCCGGGCTTTCGCGCTGATCTGAGTGTGACGCGCGAGGCAAGTTTTCTTACGCCGTTCGCCCAGTTCCGTTCGCGTGTCTATAGCCAGGAAGCCTCTCAGGCGCTGTTCTCCACCGATGAGGGCGGGTTGCAGAACACAGAAGCGGAAATGGATGTTGCCATTCGGGGTCAGGGATATTTCTATATCGCCCCCAGCAGCGGTGGCGACACTGCCTTGTCGCGGCGCGGAGACCTGTCGTTCGACATCGATCGATTTGTGGTCGACGGTGCTGGTAATCAACTACTTGATGTCGCATTGAACCCGATCCAGCTTCCTCCGACGAGGCGGATTGTGGTGGAAGAGACTGGCCAGATCCAGATGGAGCTTTTCGACGCGCCAGAGGGCACGTTTGTTCCGGGCCCGATCATTGCGACATCGCAAGCTGACGGCGTCGTGCTTTCAAAGTCACCTGATGGGCACATCCGTCCGGTTGGCCAGGCCGTCCTGCCTGAACCTGATCAAAGGGCGCGGTTGACCCAAGGTTTCTTGGAAAACAGCAATGTGGATACCATCGGATCTTTGATCCAGAATATCGAAAGCCAGCGGCAGTTTGAAATGAGCGTCAAGTTCATCGCGCTTGCAAAGGAAATCGACGAAGGCGGCACTCGGATCATGCGCCTGCCCGGCTAATTCTGCGCTGGTTTCCGGGTTGGCACATTGATTGCAAACATTCTGACAACGACAAACCAGGAGCCGACGATGACCAACGCAATGCATGTCGCAAAAACCGGATTAAACGCGCAACAAACGCGCATGCAAGTGATTGCCAACAACTTGGCGAACTTGAACACCGTTGGTTTCAAGAGCGACCGTGTAAATTTCGAAAGCTTGCTCTACCAGGTCAAGCGTTCTGGTGGTGATCAAACATCCGAAGGAACCGTGCTGACCTCTGCCTTGGCGCTGGGTACGGGTGTGCGGGCGGTGAACACCCAAAAGCTCTACACCCAGGGCGGTATGGTAAACACGGACAATTCTTTTGATTTGGCGATCGAAGGGCAGGGGTTTTTCCAGGTTATGATGCCTGATGGCCGTGTCGGCTATACCCGCAACGGGTCTTTCTCGCGGAGTGCTGATGGTACGATGACCACGGCAAGTGGCTATGTGGTCCAGCCAGAAATTCGGATTCCCGCAGATGCAGCCGAGGTGAATATCTCGCAAGATGGTTTGGTGTCTGTGCGTCAGGCGGGTGAGGAGGTAGCGCAAGAGGTTGGTCAGCTGACCATTGCGAGCTTCGCGAACCCGCGCGGATTGCAGCCTATCGGAGAGAGCTTCGTGACCGAAACGGCGGCCAGTGGCGCCCCGACTGTCGCGGCACCTCAAGCGCAGGGATTGGGCAAACTGATGCAGGGTGCGCTGGAAGGTTCCAACGTGAATGTCGTTCAGCAACTGGTTGAAATGATCGAGACGCAAAGAGCTTATGAAGTCAGTTCAAAGGCGATCAGCTCTTCGGATGAAATGATGCGCTACATTTCAAATAATCTGTAGAGATATGATGATGCATATGATCCGTGTATTGACTTTTTTCGTGCTTCCGATCCTCGCAGGCTGTTCGACCTATGTCGAAAACGAGGCCAGCGCACAATTTCAGCCTGTGATGCCGCAGAGCGCTTATCTCGACGGGCCGTCCAACGGCAGTATTTATCACCCCGGCGTGTCCGGACTTTTTGCCGTGGAGCAGCGCGCATCCAAGGTCGGTGACGTGCTGACGGTCGCATTGAACGAGTCGTTTCAGGCGACCAAGTCGCAAAGCGCCACTGCCGACAAATCGGACAGCACCACTGCACAGCTGCCCAGTTTCCTTGGTGCCACCGACCCGGCATTCGGCGTGAACCAATCGTTTGCGGGGTCAGGTGCCGCTGCACAATCGAATACATTCACTGGCCTTGTCACGGTGAGCGTGGTGCGGGTTTTGCCTAATGGCAATCTTCAGATTCTTGGACAGAAAAAGCTGACGTTGAACAGTGGGGATGAATACGTACGCGTCAGTGGGATCGTCCGGCGCAGTGACATCGGCCCTGCGAATATCGTCAGCTCAAATCGACTTGCCAACGCAGAGATCACATATATCGGCGCGGGTGATATTGCCGACACGTCGAAACGCGGGTTGTTTTCGCGCGCAGTGTCCAGTTTAAACTTGATCTAGGGGCCGTGATGCATTGCATACGATTACTCGCGATTGGTCTTTTGGCGGTAACGTTAAACACGTTCTCCAGCGTCGCGCATGCGGACAGGATCAAGGATATCGCAGTACTGGCGGGCGTGCGGTCGAACCAGTTGGTTGGTTACGGTCTGGTTGTTGGTTTATCCGGTACCGGTGACGGTAACCTGGGGATCACGCTGCAGTCGTTGCAATCCATGGTTTCGCGCTTCGGTATGGTGACAGAGCTGGCTGGTCTTGACGGAACCAACGCAGCCGCGGTGATCGTCACCGCAGACCTTCCGGCGTTTATCAAGCCGGGGCAGACGCTGGATGTTACGGTGTCGACCTTGGGCCCTTCGGAATCGCTGCGTGGTGGCACGCTTTTGCTGACACCCTTGCTGGGCGTTGATGGCGAGACTTACGCGCTGGCCCAGGGAAATATGGTCGTGGGTGGGTTGGGCGTCACAGGCCAAGACGGTTCATCCTTGACAGTGAATGTTCCAACCGTTGGGCGTGTACCGCAGGGCGCAATGGTCGAACGTTTAGTCGAGAATGAGTTCATCACAAATGAATATATGGTTCTCAACCTGCACCGCCCCGATTTTTCAACAGCAAGCAATGTTGCAGAGGCCATCAATGTGGTATTTGGGGCGCGCACCGCCGTGCCGATTGATGCGTCTTCGATCCGCGTGCTGGCGCCTTCTGATCCTGAGCAAAAGGTGTCCTTTGCCAGCCTGATCGAACAGGTCGAGGTCCAGCCCGGAGAGCCGCCCGCGCAGGTTATCGTCAATTCCCGCACGGGGACTGTTGTGATCGGGGGTAATGTAAATGTCACGCCTGCCGTCATCACGCATGGCAGCCTGACCGTGCGCATCCGCGAAGCCCCGCAGGCCGTGCCGCAAAGTGAGACAATCGTCACCGATGGTGTTGTGATCAACACCCCGGCCGAGCCGATTCAAACCAAAGACAGCGCGATCAGCGTAGATGAACAGGGCGCGCGCGCTTTTCTTTTCGATACGGGTGTCAGCCTGAGTGACGTTGTTGATTCGATTAACGCGATCGGTGCCACGCCGTCCGATCTTGTGGCGATCCTAGAGGCGCTCCGGGTGTCAGGCGCTTTGCGCGCGCAGCTTATTATCATCTGATCAAAGATTTTTGGCGCAGGAAAACGAGGCTATGTTATGAATTCTATGAGTCCTTCTGCATTCAATCTGGCTACGGATGCCGCGTTTCAGAGTGAGCAGTCCACGTCCTTGAATCGCGTTTCAATGTTGGAGACGCGTGAACAGCTTGCGGCTGTTGCCGAACAGTTCGAGGTTATTTTTATCAAAGCTATTTTATCTTCTGCGCGTTCGGCAGAATTGTCTGATTCTTTGCTAAATAGTGAGGGACAAAAGACGTTTACTCAAATGTTAGATGCTGAATACGCCGGCGCACTGGCGCAGCGAGAATCTCTTGGCATCGCAGATGCAATCGTTCGGCAGTTTGAAAACAGAGTCCGGAATGGAGACGCAGATTAAATGGCCAGTTTACTAGACATCGGCCGCAGCGGGGTCCTAGCGCAACGCGAGGCACTGAATGTCACAGGCCAGAATATCGTCAATGCCAATACCGAGGGCTATCGCCGCAGAGACGTGACGCTGACCGAAGTATATGGTGTTCAAAGCGAGCTAACGGGCGCGGGATCGCAAACTGGGCTGGGCGTCAAGCTGGGCGAGATCCGCAGGGCGTATGATGGATTCCTGACTGAAAGCAAACGCAGCGCCACAGCGCGGTTCGAAGCCTCTGATGCCTTCGTGAGCAAGCTGGAACAGCTGGAAAATCTTATCCTTCCAAATGATGGCGATCTGGCCGTCGTGATGACTGCGTTTTTCGATAACCTGACCCAGGTTGCCGCCAGCCCCGGCGATAATGCACCCCGCGAAGCTGCATTGGAAATGGGCCAAACCGTCGCAAATGCCTTTAATACAACGGCGAGCCTGCTGACGAGTTTGATGAACGGTACAGCTCAAGAGATTGGAGTTAAATTGGTTGAAGTGAACCGCACGCTTGGATCGCTTGGCATCATCAATGGCCAGTTGCGATCGTCGAACGTCGGAAGCGCGCCGCCACACAACCTTTTGGATGAACGTGATCGCCTGTTGGATTCGCTTGCCGAGAAAATTCCCGTGAACATCAAAATCGGAGAGCGGCTGACCGCCGAGCTGCGATTAGGGGCATCCGACTCTGGGCCGGTTATCCTGACGGGTGAAGATACGAAGACGCTGTCTATGGCTGAGGGCGAATCCGGAAGCATCATGTTTCGTGTCGGCTCTGGTCAGATCGTCTCTCAGCTGGAAACGGGCGGATTGCGTGGGTTGGTAGATGCGTATGGCACGAATAGGCGCGCATTAAGTGAGCTTGACACGCTGGCGCGCGACTTTAGTCAAAAACTGAACGACCAGCATGCGCAGGGGATTGATCTGGACGGACAGCTTGGACGAGAGCTTTTTGCCGTAGCCGATTTTTCCGTTACCGCCGGTGCGTCCAACCAAGGCGATGCGCAAGCAACGATCCGTCTGGTTCCTGGCCTAGCAGACCGTCTGGGTGCGTTGCAAATGACGTTCGATGGACGTCGTGGTCAATGGCAACTGACAGATGATACCGGTGCAACGCTGGGTGCCGGGCGCAGGAGCCTCGAAATAGATGGCGCGGTCATTCTTGTTGAGGGAACGCCCAAAGACGGCGATACATTCAGCCTTACACCGATGTTGGGCGAGGCGTCACGGATCTCGTTTTTGTTGACGCGGGGCGAGGAAATTGCCGCAGCTTCGACAATTGCAATCTATCCTGCCACAACAAACAAAGGTTCGGCAGTTCTGACCTCGACACAGGAAGCCTTGCCTGGGTCGGGTGTGCCGGCGCTGTCGTCGGTTCTGAGCAACAACCTTTCGCCTGTTGTGGCAAAAGATTTTCTGCGCGGCGGTGTCGTCGGAAGCATCCCGCGCGGTACCGAGTCGATCACGCTGGCAAGTCTGGCCACACAAACAACGGCCACAGTTTCAGCGCAGAATGATGCGGATATCGGGAGCCTGACACTGACCGTTGGTGGAACGAATTACAGCTTTTCGCTGGACCCGGAAACAGTTGGAGCCGATGCATGGGTGTCAGGCGAAGAAATCGCCAAGTACCTGTCTGCAGGTGTTCTCCGATCGACGACGACCGACCTAACGATTGCAGAACTTGGCCTTTCTGTCACAGGATCGGCAACAGGGTTTACCTTTGCCTCGGATGGTACGCTTGAGCTGACAGCAATCAGCGCCGTTTCCGCCGTGGGCAACGCGTTGCTGACCGATATCACAAGCGGCAAACCAGCAAGTGATATCCGGATTTTTACCCGCGAGGGGAGGCAGGTTTCTGGGACGCCTCTTGCTGCGGCTGAAGTGGCGCAGCTCCTGACGACTGAAAACGGATTTAATGCATCTGCGGAATACCGGTCGGATTATAATGCGGTCAGTGGTTCAGCAAGTTATCGTGGTATGTCGGTGACGCAGCGCAGTTCCGGAGCCGAACCACTGGAAAGCGGTCTGCAATCCAAGATGGTTTCCTTGACGGGTCTCAGCGGCACTGCGGTTGGTACTATTTCATCCAATCCCGCGGCCAATAGCACGACAGCCCAAACCATCAGCCTTCAGATGGACACGCTTACAACCGGCACGCTGAGCATCCCCGCAGGCGTTGATGCGGCCCATGTTGCGCAAGAGGCAAACAAGGCATTCGCCCCGGTCGGGGTGAGTGCCGTGGCGCGTACGGCGATACGTTTGTCGCTGGATGGTGTGGGAAGCGGGACAACACAATTCGACCTGAAAGGTGTGAACCACACCGCATTGCGGATCACAGCACAGATCAACGATGGTGATCTATCAGAGCTTGTGCAGGCGGTTAATCGTCGATCCGATGAAACCGGCGTCACAGCCGAGCTTTCCGTGTCGGGCAATGCCATCACCTTGGTGCAGACCGATGGCTTTGACGTTGTTACGACTAACATCTCGTCTGGTGTGGCTTTGCGCGCCAGTTCGCTTGACCAAATGTACAGCCCTCTCGCGCTCGATGACGAAACCTCGCCATCGGAGTCGGTGTCCTTCACTGCTGATCTGCGGTTTAGCGGGACTGTCGCCTTCAGAAGCGGGTCTGGCTTTGACCTAACGACAAGCGGCGAGGGACGCTCGAATTTCACGTTGGAATCTTCTGCTGATCCCATGAAGGGCGGCTTGGTTGCGCAAGAACATTCAAATGGCGGTACGCTTGCTGCGCTGAGCTATGCTGTGGATAGTAGTATTGACGGGCTGTCGCAAAATGTCGATGGCACGCGCATTCACGCGCCTTCGGCGCGCTTTGAAACTGTTTTGACAGCGGCAGACGGCACGCTGTTCGAGGCGAAAGTGTCAGTGAATGAACTAAGCGTCGGCATCATGACGGGTGAAAGTGTGGCCCAGCTGACTGCGCAAAAGCTGCGCGCGCAAGCCCCAGTTCCGTCTCTGCAGGGCGCCGTATTTGGATCGGCCTCGTTTCCCGCGATTGGCGCCTCTGCAAGATTCGTTCTGGCGGGTGCTGAATATACTTTGACCCGCGTGGATGACGGCAATCCTGATCGGCTGACGGCCTTGGATTTTGCGATTTCCGGGCCTGAATCTGGGCGGATTACGCCCCGTGTTACACAAACAGATGAAGGATTTTCGATTTCGCTGATCGTGACGGATGGGCAGCTTGCCGGTGCGGGACCACGACCAGTGGCCGATTCCGGCGAAGCGGCTTTCGGGTTGTCGGACAGTCAGGTTACGCAAAGCCTGCAAGGACGCAGCTTTGATGCGACCGAAAAAATTGATGGTACCTACCAAATCGACGTCACGGTCGGTGGCGACGCAAAAACGGTGATGATTCAAGCGACAAGCGGTGTGTTGAGCCTGCAATCCGCGAGCGATGGGCTGTCGGTTGACATCACCCTTGGCGATGATGGATTGACCAGCATCACGCTGACGTCTGCGGTGGGTTCGGCTGTGATGGCTGTTACGCCATCCGTTGACGCAGCCGATCTTGGCTTCAAGCTTGCCAATGCCGAACTGAGTGTCGAAAACGGCAAGCTTTTGGCGCGCAGCACCGACGAAACTGTGGTCGACATCAAGGCTGGTGGCACCAGTGCTGCCGGGATTTACCTGCATCTGAGCGATCTTCCCGACGAAGAGCTGATCGTCGTGATGGGTTCAGATGGCGCAAGACGCCTGAGCGCGGAATTCGAAATCGGCGGGCCGCTGACGGCCAAAACCCGTGGACCAGAGCAGTTTCGGATCGAGATGATGGATGACGCGTCAGGCCGGGTCGAGCTTTTTGATATGGTATCGGGGGCATCGATCGCAACCCGTATGTCGAGTGGATTGGCGCGGTTTAATGTGACGGATAAAGCACTGGAACTAGCGGGCTTTGCGCATACCGGTGACAGCTTTCAACTTGCCACAGGGCAACGATCCTCGGGCGATTCACGCAATCTGGACGAGCTGATCAAGCTCGGTGAGCAAGGCATCGGTCGGCGAACCTTTCAAGATAACTTTCGCTCCATTGCCGCAGGCGTTGGTTCCAGCCTCGTAGCTGGGCGGCTGACGCGCGCATCAAATGAGGCGGTCCGCGATGCTGCGGTTGCGTCAGAAAGTGAATTGAGTGGGGTGAACCTTGACGAAGAGGCAGCAAAGCTGATGGCTCAGCAACAAGCCTACCAAGCCGCGGCACGCATCCTGCAAACCGCTCGAGAATTGTTCGACACCCTGATCCGGATCTCATGAGGTAAAATATGTCAATATCAACCAAGCTATTTTCTGATCAGATGTTGACGCGGTTCTCGCAGGTCAACGAAGAAATCGAACTGCGCCAGACGAAAATCTCGACTGGACTTGAAATCACTGAAGCCTCTGAAAAGCCGATCGAGGCTGTCAAGTTGTCCGCTTTGGAACAAAGCTTGACACAGCTGAAGGGGTTTCAACGAAACACAACGACCGCGCAGGCGCGGCTGTCATTGGGTGATACGGTACTGGCAAGTGTTGACGGTATCTTGGCGCTGTTGCGTGAACGGGCGATTTCTGCAAATACAGACACTGTCAGTGCGTCGGATTTGGCGGCAATTCAGATTGATGTTGCGCAAAGCCGTGAGGCATTGATTGATCTGGCGAACAGCCGAACGTCCGACGATCAGGCGCTGTTCGGCGGATATGCCACTGATATTGAACCGTTCGGGCTAGATACGAATGGTCGCATCCAATATCGCGGTGATGGCGGTCAGCATACTTTGTCGGCCTCTGAAACGACGCGGCTGCCGACATCGGTGAATGGGGCCGAGGTTTTCATGCAGGTTGAGACGTCTGATGGCGTCGCAAGCATTTTTGATATTGTTGACAGTTTCGAGGCAGCTTTGCTGACCAATGGCAGCTATGCCAGCACCCTTTCGGCCGATGCAGATGAATCGCTTTCGCTTAGCTTTAACGGGGACCGTGTTCCGCGTGATGTGTCGTTCGATCTGCAAGGTCCATCAGGGACCGTGTCGATCACGGCAACGGATGTTATCGGCGGGTCGTGTGATCAGCTGATCAGCGCGATTAACGAGCAATCTTCAAGGACCGGCGTGAGCGCGACGGCCGTTGCTGGACGCCTGGTGCTTTCTGCCGGGACCGGTACGATCGCTTTGTCTGCGCTCAAGATCGAAGGCGTGGAACTTGCGTCGCTTGAACCGCGTTTTACGATCATGACGGATGATGAGCCACCACAAACGATGGTGCCAACGGCGCAAACGCTTGATGCGCAGTTGGAAAAGCTTGTGCTTGCAGGACAGGATATCGCCGTATCGCGCACCAAGGTTGGTGCGCGGTTAAAGCGCGCCGAGGTTCAAGAGGCTTTGTTACAATCGCGTGCCTTGACCTTGGAAATTGACGTGAACGAGCTTGGCTCTGCTGATCTGGGCAAGGTCGTGACCGAGCTTCAGGCGCTCCTGGTGTCGCGCGATGCTGCGATGCAGGCCTATGCGCGTATCGGCCAGAGTAACTTGTTCGACTTTCTCAAGTAACACCATCTTGGCACGCTTTCTGCAAAGGTAAACTATTGAAAGCTGAGGAGATGCAAATGTTCGGTACGATAAAGTCTGGGATGTCCACTTCTATGTTTGAAATTTCTGTGATTTCGAATAATATTGCGAACTCTAGCACAACAGCGTTTCGAAAGAGCAACACGAGTTTTTCGGATCTTTACAGCGGTGCATCGCCTGAAACTGTCTCGCGTCTGTCAAAAGGGGTTGGCAGTCTTGTCGAGGGAGCCACGCAAAGCACGGAACATGGCGGTTTGCTGAAGCGTGAAGGTGTTCTCAACCTGGCTTTGATCGGGAAAGGCATGTTCGTATCGGCTGTGCCCGGCGCTGACGGGGTGCCGTCACAAGCGCTCACCTTCAGCCGTGACGGCGAATTTGCGCTGGACAAGGATGGCATCTTGCGGACCTCGACCAATGACTTCGTGCTTGGCTACGATGGCGTTGGAGGTGTGGATCTGAAAACCCTGTCGGTTCCATATGAAAGCAATGATGGCGCCCAGCTGACTGCATTGGAGATCAATGCCGAGGGGAAGATCCTGGGCACATATGGTGGCGAACCAGTAAAATTGCTGGGTCAAATTGCGATTGGCTCTTTTCCAAACGAAAAAGCTCTGCGCCAGTTGGGCATGAGCCGGTTCCAATCCACGGATGAGGCTGGAACATTGATCTTGGGTGTCGGCGGCCAAGAGGGGTTTGCAATGATTCAGGCCGGGGCTGTGGAAACATCGAACGTTGATCTGACAGTCGAACTGACCAATATGATCCGCGCACAGCAGCAGTTTTCAGGGTCATCGCGCATTTTGCAGACCTATTCCGACATGATCGAAAAACTTACGCGCTAGGTATTATTTATGTCACGCGTGGAACCCACCTGATGCGTGGCACGGTTTTATTCTCGCGGAGAAGTGTTGTTTCCGGCCTTCTGTGCACACCGATCAGCGTTAGCGCTGCGCCACTCGTTGATCTTGAAATGGGCGGCGGCATGTTTTCGCATATAATGGTATCCCCTGAAAAAGGCGCCGATCGCGCGGTGCAGCAACTTTATACGCAAAAAGCATTGGCTGATCCGGTGCCAAGCCCGCAAACCAGCCAGCGTATTGTCAGCGGCCGCGCGCCGCGGGCTTTCTTGATGCGCATGCAAAATGCAAATACCGGTGAAGTACTTTTTCTGGATGTTCCGGCCTCATTGGATTTGGGATGGATTCAGCGCCGCCGATTGCACCATTTCATGCGCGATTGGCGCGAAGGCCTAGTCAAAAGGATTGACCCTTTGATTGTTCAGGATTTCCTTGAGATATGCCGGTCGTTTGGAGCGCCGGGCATACCGACCGATGTGAGGATAAATTCAGGTTATCGGTCCCAGAGAACAAATGAAATGCTGCGCCAACGCAGCCGTCAGGTCGCCGTCAATTCGCTTCATATCGAAGGCAAGGCGATTGATTTCTGGTTGCCTGGGGTGTCACAGCGACAGCTTAGTGCCGTCGCAAGTGACATTTGTCGGGGCGGTGTCGGCACTTATAATACGTTCGTCCATATCGATAGTGGCAGTAATCGCCGTTGGAGTGCATGATTT
>ERZ889078.1482-NODE-1482-length-18557-cov-5.975246_pt1 | contig 18557 bp, 18 predicted proteins | sample MGYA00521266_ERZ889078 | MGnify/ENA primary metagenome ERZ889078 (study PRJEB32303, sample SAMEA104408618) | aquatic metagenome | biome: Brackish water; feature: Pelagic; material: water | place: Baltic Sea | collected 2014-06-16T06:34:00 | depth 76,534 m ...
TCGCGCCTGTCCCATCGCCGCCTTTACCAAAAAGCATAAAGCCGCGCGAATATCCCCCACCACATTCGGCGTTCCCGCCTCCTCCCGCGTTTCAATATCGTCGCTGTAATCATGCGCAGTCGGGGAAACAAACCGCACCGTCCCGCCCCCCGGCTGAAACATCCGCCGCGAACAGACCGCCGCCTTGCGCACGATCATAACCCCCGAGGCCCCCGGCCCCCCCGGAAACTTATGTGCCGAGACCACGACCGCATCCTTTTCCGCATCCGTTCCCGCCCGCATATCAATTGGCAGGTAAGGCCCGCCTCCGGCATAATCCCACACCGCCAACGCGCCATGCGCCTTGAGCATCCGCGTCACCATATCGGCATCGGTCAAAATCCCGGTCACATTGGACGCCGCCGAAAACGCGCCGATGATCCGCCGCCCCTTTGCCGCCTCCAGCGCGGCCTCCAGCGCTGCCATATCCGGCCCGCCGGTCGCGGCCTCGCCAATCTCCACCACCTCCGCGCCGGTTTCGCGCCATGGCAGAATGTTGGAGTGATGCTCATACGGCCCGATCAACACTAAGGGGGGTTCGCCGCGCTCTACCGCTTCCGATATCCCGAGCAGATGCACCAGCCGGTTCAGCCCCGCCGTCGCCCCCGATCCGGCAAACACGGTGGCAAAACCGCCATCCGCGCCACATTCGCGCGCGATGATTGCGCGGGCCTCCCGCCGCATCCGCGTCATCGCCGCCCCGCAAAATGACGCCTCCGTATGGCTGTTGGCATAGAACGGCAGCACCCGCTCCATCACAAACCCCTCCACCTGCCGCAAGGCCCGGCCCGAGGCGACGTAATCGGCATAAAGCAGCTTTTGCACCCCGAACGGCCCTTCAAACTCCACCCCTTCGCCAATCACCCCGTCGCGCAGCCGCGCGGTCACATCGGGGGTGGCGAGGCTGGCTTCGAATTCCTGAAAGGCGGTTTGCATGGGTTGGCTCCGGGCTATAGGGTGTTTTTCCGATCATATACTGAAGCAAAAGGGGTAAAATTCACCTTTTTATATTGTCATTATGGTATAAGTTGGGTCAATTGATCGAATGAGTATGGAAAAGTTAGATCAAATAGACCGTGCGCTGCTCCGCGCCCTGCAGCGCGACGCGAGCCTTTCGCAGCGTGAGTTGGCCGAAACCGTGGGTCTGTCGCAAAATGCTTGTTGGCGCAGGCTGAAAGCGTTGCAGGAAAGCGGGCTGATCAAAGGCCAGACCATTCGCCTTGACGCGCAACAATTGGGCCTTGGTTTGACGGTTTTCGTCATGGTCCGCACCCGCAACCACAGTAAGGATTGGCTGGCGATTTTCCGGCGCGAGGTGATGAACATCCCCCATGTAATCGACTTTTACCGCATCGCGGGTGACTATGATTACATGCTGAAGGTCGTGGCCGAGGATATGAACGCCTTTGACCAGATCTACCAACGCCTCACAGCGAAGGTGGAGCTTGAAACCGTGACCTCCTACATCACCATGGAGGCGATTGCCGACGCGCGTGACCTGCCGGTTTGAACATTAGCGCAGCAGCCAGAGATAGATCGAAAACAACCCGATAAGCACCGGTTGATGCACGAGGTAAATTACCAAGCTGTGCCGCCCCGGCCATGTCAGCCGCGCCAGCCAAACAGGTGCTACGCCCCGTGTGAGTGGCCCCCGCGCCAGCATCAGCTTTGCCAATGCCATGCCCAGAAGGAAAATCCCGAACCACGGGAACACCGGCTCATAATCCATCGTATAGGGCGCGATCGTCCCCAAACCTGTCCAATAAAACAGCGGCCCGTCCAGCACCTCAAACCGCGCCATGCGGGGCAGCGCGATCACAACGACCGCCACTACCCCCAGCACCCAGACGGGCCAGCGTAGAAACGCCAACCCCAGCAAGGAAGCCAGCGCGATGGAATGCAGGATGCCAAAGAAAATAAAACTGTCGCGCATCGCCAGGAAAGTCGCCACCGTAATCAGGGCCGCCGCCGCCACCAGCACCCCAAACCGCCGCCAGAACGCAGGCCAGCGGATACCCTGATGATGCGACAAGAAAAGGCCGAACCCCGCTAGAAACACAAAGCTCCCCGCGACGAGCCGTGCAAACAGCGCCCAAAACCCGGTCACGGCATTTTGCGGGCTGGCAAAGCCAAAGAGGCTCAGATCATAGGTGAAGTGATAGATCACCATACCAATCACGGCCAGGCAGCGTGCCATGTCCAGCCAGATGATGCGCCCCGCCGGTGCTTTTGCCACTGTCACATCTTACCTGCCCAAATCAGTGCCATCTTGCGCCAAGCCATAGCGCAACCCGTCCGAAATTCCGACCCAAAAATGCGCAGCAAAGGTTTTGGTATACCGGGGCCACTTGCCATTCCCATGCCGCCGCGCAAAGGTATCGACGATTGCAGGCAGGGGCGCAAACCCCTCAAATTAGGGTGGGCCAATGGCGCAGACAGAAGATTTTGGCCAAACACCTGATGGTGCCACCGTACAGCAAATCACCCTGCGCGGCGGCGGGCTGACCGCATATTTGCTGACCTATGGCGCGACCCTGCGCGATTTGCGGCTGGATGGCCACGCGCCGCCGCTGGTGTTGGGGTTTGACAGTTTCGCCCCCTACATCAGCCACCCCGGCTATTTCGGTGCCACCGTAGGGCGCTGCGCCAACCGCATTGCGGGCGGGCGCTTCAGCTTGGATGGCACCACCTATCAGTTGGATATCAACAACGGCCCCAACCACTTGCACGGCGGGGCAGAAGGAATTTCGCAGCAGCTCTGGCAGGTTGCGGCCTTGGCCGAAAACAGTGCCACCCTTACCCTTACCGCGCCCGATGGTGCAGATGGCTACCCCGGCGCTTTGCACATTCGCCTGACCCTGTCGCTGCTGCCCGGTGGCGTGATGGACATGGTGATAGAGGGCAAGGCCGATGCCCCGACCCTGTGCAATATTGCCCATCACAGCTATTTCAACCTCGGCGCGGCGGATATCCTGTCCCACAAACTCCAGATCGCAGCAGAGCATTACATCCCCGTTGATGCGACCCTGATACCGACAGGGGCGGTTGCGCCAACGGCAGGCAGCGGCTTTGACTTCCGGGCCCCGCGCGGCTTGGGCGACGCCCTGCGCGGCATCGCACTTGATCACAACTTCTGCCTTTCACACGCGCGCCAGCCCATCCGCCCCGTCGCGCGGCTGTTCACCGATGAGGTAGCCCTGCAAATCGCCACCACCGAACCCGGCCTGCAAATCTATGATGCGGCGAGCATGGACGTGCCTATTGCGGGCCTGAATGGCCCGTTAGGGGCCTATGCCGGGCTTGCGATGGAGCCGCAGCTTTGGCCGGATGCCATCAACCACCCTGACTGGGCGCAACCCGTCCTGCGTCCCGGCGGCACCTATCGCCAGCACAGCCAATTCACCTTCGCCCGGCAGGAGGTCACATGAGCCACAGCACCGCTGTTATCGGCCTCGGTTCCATGGGGTGTGGCATCGCCGCCTCGCTTTTGCGCGCAGGCCACCGCACCCATGGCTATGATCTTAACCCACAGCAAACCGCCCGCTTTTTGGCGCAAGGCGGCGCGCCCGGCGTGCTGGCCGATGTGGCGGGCAGTCTTGATGCCGTGGTTGTTGTGGTGCTGAACGCCGCCCAAGCCGAAACGGTGCTTTTTGGCGCGCAAGGCGTGGTGCCGCATCTGCGCAAGGGCGCGGTTGTTATGGGCTGCGCCACTGTTCCGCCCGCTTTTGCCCGCCAAATGGCGGCGCGCTGCGCCGATCACGCGGTGCATTACCTTGATGCGCCCATTTCGGGTGGCGCCGCCAAGGCCGCAGCCGGCGCGCTGAGCATCATGGCCTCTGGCACGCGCGATGCCTTTGCTGCCGCACGCCCCGTGCTTGCCGCCACTGCGCAAACCGTGTTCGAGTTGGGCGATGCGGCGGGCGCAGGCTCGGCCATGAAAGCGGTGAACCAATTGCTTGCAGGCGTACATATCGCCGCCATGGCCGAGGCGCTGACCTTTGGGCTGACCCAAGGCGTTGCCCCCGACAAGTTTGTAGAGGTGATTTCGAAATGCGCAGGCACCAGCTGGATGCTGGAAAACCGCGCGCCTCATATCGTGGCGGGCGATTACACGCCACATTCCTCGGTCAATATCTGGCCCAAGGATCTGGGCATCGTGCTTGATATCGCACGCGAGGCAAAGTTTGCAGCCCCCATCACCGAAGCCGCGTTGCAACAATTCCTTGCCGCCGCAGCGCAGGGTCTCGGGGCCGAGGATGATGCCGCCGTCGCCAAGGTCTATGCCCGCAACGCAGGCCTCAAACTTCCGGGGGAGGCATGACTACGGTTTTAGGCTGCATTGCCGATGATTTCACTGGCGCGACCGATCTGGCCGGGCTTTTGGCGCGCTCGGGTGTTCGGGTATCCTTGCGCATCGGCGTGCCGGATGCCCCGCCAAGCGACCCGGCGGCGTTTGAGGTGATCGCCCTGAAATGCCGCACCGCCCCGGTGGCCGAGGTGGTGGCGGAGTGTCGCGCCGCGCTGAAATGGCTGCAAGCGGCGGGGGCAAAACGGTTTTTCTGGAAGTATTGCTCCACCTTCGACAGCACGCCCCAAGGTAATATCGGCCCGGTGGCCGAGGCGCTGATGGCGGATCTTGGCACGGATCAAACCATCTACTGTCCTGCCTTTCCCGAAAATGGCCGCGCGATTTTCATGGGCAATCTTTTTGTGGGTGAGTCCCCGCTGGCGGAAAGCCCGATGAAGGACCACCCGCTGACGCCAATGCGTGACAGCAACCTGATGCGTCTTCTGGCCCCGCAGGTCACCAAACCCGTGGGCCTTGCCAATCGGCTGACAGTTGCCAAAGGGCCGGATGCCTTGCGCGCACGGCTTGCTGATTTGGCAGGGCAGGGCGTGGCCCATGTCGTGGTGGATGCCGTCGCCAACGAAGACCTTTACACCATCGCCGAGGCCTGCCGCGAGATGCCGCTGATAACGGGCGGCTCTGCCATAGCCATGCCCTTGCCCGCGCTTTACCTTGCCGACGGCACCCTGTCGGCCAAGGCCCCACGCGTGCAAAAGCCCGACCTGCCGCCTGAAACGATTTTGCTGTCGGGCAGTTGCTCTGCCATGACGCGCGCGCAGGTTGCGGCCTATCCCGGCCCCAAATATCGGTTGGACCCGCTGCTCTTGGCCGCGCAAGGCCCGCAAGCCGCACGCGATTGGCTTGCCGCCCAAGACCTGACGCAAGCGCCCCTGATCTATGCCACCGCCGAACCTGAGGTCGTGCGCATAGCCCAAGCCCAGCTTGGCACCGCCGCGGCGGGCGAGGTTGTGGAGCGCGCACTTGCCACCCTTGCTACCGCCGCCCGCGACATGGGCGCGCGCCGCTTCGTGGTGGCCGGGGGCGAAACCTCGGGGGCGGTAACGCAAGCACTTGCTGTGCGCCTACTGACGATAGGGGCCGAAATTGCGCCCGGCGTGCCGTGGTGTTTTGCCGATAGCGCAGGCCAGCCCATCGCGATCACCCTGAAATCCGGTAACTTCGGCACGGAAAGCTTTTTTGCCGACGCTTTGGAAAGACTGACCGCATGAGCGAAGAAACCAAACTGCGAGAGTTGATCTGCACGCTGGCCAAATCCATGTTCGACCGTGGCCTGACAGGCGGCTCCACGGGCAATATCTCGGCCCGCACGCCTGATGGCGGCCTGCTTGTCAGCCCCACAGGCACCAGCTTTGGCCGATTGGACCCGGCGCGCCTGTCACGGTTTGACGCGCAGGGTGTCTTGATCGACGGCGACGCGCCCACTAAGGAAATGCCGCTCCACTCGGCGTTTTACGACACACGCACATCGGCGGGCGCGGTGGTTCACCTGCATTCGTGCCATTCGGTCGCATGGTCGATGATGCCGGGGGTGGATGCCGATGATTTTCTGCCCCCCATGACGCCCTATGCCATCATGAAGCTGGGCCGCGTGAAGCTGCTGCCGTTTTTCCTGCCCGGCGATCCTGCGATGGGTGAGGCTGTGCGCGGGCTTGCGGGTAAACGCAGTGCCGTGATGCTTGCCAACCACGGCCCCGTGGTCGCGGGCAAGGATATCGAGGCCGCCTGCAACGCGATTGAAGAGCTGGAGGATACCGCGCGCCTCGCGATGCTGATGCGCGGTTATGATGCCCGAATGCTGACGCCTGATCAGGTACAGGCGCTGGTGACGAAATTTGATGTGGAGTGGGAGGCATGAAGTTTTCCGCCAACCTTGGCTTTCTCTGGGCCGACCGCCCGCTGCCCGAGGCCATCCACGCCGCCCATAAGGCTGGCTTTGATGCGGTAGAATGCCATTGGCCCTATGACACCCCGGCGATGGATGTGGCGCGCGCCTTGGGCGAAACCGGGTTGCTAATGCTGGGCCTGAATACCAAGCGCGGTGATCTGGCCAAGGGCGAAAACGGACTTTCGGCGCTTCCGGGGCGCGAGGAAGACGCGCGCGCAGCCATAGATCAGGCCATTACCTACGCCCGCGCTATCAATGCGCAAAATATCCATGTCATGGCGGGCTTTGCCACCGGCCCGCTGGCTGCGGCGGTTTTTGTCGAAAACCTTGCCTATGCCTGCGATCAGGCCGCCCCCTTCGGCATCACCATCTTGATTGAACCGCTGAACCGCCATGACGCTCCCGGCTATTTCCTGACAACCACCGATCAGGCGCAAGAGATCATCAAATCCGTGGGGGCCGCGAACCTCAAGTTGATGTTTGATTGTTATCATGTGCAACGGATGCAGGGCGATCTGAGCCACCGTTTGGCGGCGTTGCTGCCCCTCATCGGGCATATCCAGTTCGCCTCTGTCCCGGACCGGGGTGCGCCGGATCATGGCGAGGTGAACTACACCTATATTTTCGCGCTGATCGCAGATTTGGGCTATAGCGCGCCACTGGGGGCCGAATACAAACCGGCCCTTGATACCGATGCCACCCTTGGTTGGCTGGCCGCCTACCGCCCGAAACCCCGCTGAGGATCATGCCCCGGATGCACAGTTTCGATCCCGCAGAACTTTCGACGTATCTCTCGGCCTATGTTCCGGGGTTTGACGGGTTGGAGGCGATTACCCGCTTTTCCGACGGCCAATCAAACCCGACATATAAGCTCACCACCAAATCGGGCAGCTTCGTGCTGCGTGCCAAGCCGCCGGGTGTGCTATTGCCCTCCGCACATCAGATTGAGCGCGAATACCACGTTATGCAGGCACTGGCCCAAACCGCCGTCCCGGTGCCAAAAATGCTGCACCTGTGCCGCGAGGATGCCCCCTTCGGCGCGGCATTTTTCGTGATGGAGATGCTGGAGGGCCGTGTGCTGTGGGACCCGCTGCTGCCCGGCATGACCCCGCCCGAGCGCACCGCGATCCATGACGCGATGATCACCACGCTGGCTAGGTTGCACAGCGTGAACCCTACCCAGATCGGCCTTGCCGATTTCGGCGCGCCTGGAAACTACTTTGCCCGCCAATGCGCGCGCTGGACCAAACAATACCGCGCGACCCAAACCCAAGCCCGCCCGGACGTTGATTGGCTGATCGACTGGCTGGCCCAAAACCTACCCGCGGATGATGGGCAAATTGCCATCACCCACGGGGATTTTCGGCTGGATAACATGGTATTTGCCCCCAACGCGCCGGAGGTTCTCGGCCTTCTGGATTGGGAACTTTCAACTCTTGGCCACCCAATGGCAGACTTGGCCTATCAATGCATGGGGCTGCGCCTGCCCAATTCCGGCTTGGTGCGGGGCCTGGGCGGGGCAGACCGCGCGGCCCTCGGCATCCCGTTTGAAGACACCTATATTGCCCGTTACTGCACCCTGCGCGGCATTGATTTACCGCGCAATTGGCCTTTTTATCTCACGTTTTCCTACTTCCGGCTGCTGGCGATTTTGCAAGGCATCGTCGCGCGCGCGCAAAGCGGCAATGCCTCCAACCCCGGCGATATGGTGGCGCTTGCGGCCTCAATCACCACTATGGCCACGGATGCCTGCGCCATCGCGCGCGGCGATTAACCTAACAGGTCGTCAAAGCCGGCCGCGCTCTTTGTCATCTTGGCCTGCACCGCTTTCATCAAATCTTCGGCCCGCAGCATGCCCGCGTTCCAAGTGGCAATCTGGTCCAGCCCTTCGGCCACCGAATGGTCGCGCGCGAAGGTAACCGCCTGTTTGATCCCGGCAATCGCGAGGGGTGATTTCGCGGCAATCTCGCGCGCCATCACAAGCGCCGCTGCAACCACCGCAGGCCCATCCGCATGCACCGTATTCACCACGCCCCAGCCGCGCGCCTCCTCTGCCGTAAAGCGCCGCCCGGTATAGGCCAGCTCGCGCACTACGCCCGGTGCCATCAGTTTTGGCAGGCGCTGCAACGTGCCCACATCCGCTGCCATCCCGATATGAATTTCCTCGATCCCGAAGGAGGCATCGGCACTCGCCAAACGAATATCGCAGGCGGAAATCAGATCAATCCCGCCACCAAGGCATACGCCCTGCACGGCAGCAATCACCGGAACACGGCAGGTCTCAAGGCTGCTGAGCGCTGCCTGATAACGCACAATCACTTCGCGCAAAGCATAGGCCCCGCGCGCCGGTTCCGCTTGGGCCAAACCCATCAAGCCCTGAAACGCGGCCAAATCCATGCCGCCGCTGAAATGCTTGCCGCGCCCCGAAAGCACCACGGCCCGCACGCCGGGATCAGCACCCAAAACACCCATCAAACGCGGCAAATCCTCCCAGAAATCAGGGGTCATGCTGTTGGCTTTTTCGGGGCGATTCATTTCCAGATGCGCAACGCCATCGGCGACGGATGTGGCAAAGAACATGCTGGCAAGTGGGTCCGTCATGGCTAGTCTCCGTATTTGCGCCGATAATGGCGGGGCAGGGGCTGTAAGACCAGCGTTCCGTGGCGGCACGGTCATGATGGCCGAGGATGATCAGCCCCGGCGCACGCACGCAGCGGATAGCGCGCCAACGCGTCATAGCGTGGGCCGTGCGGGGTGAGCGTGGATTGATAGAGCACCATTTCCGCCACCTCCCATGGCCCGGCCCGAAACCCCGCGCCATTGATCACGGCGCGTTCAAGCTGTACCGCCTCTTCCGGCCCCATCGCTGCAAAGCGCCCCAGCGTGATATGCGGCACAAAACGGCGCGCGGGGATATCCGCCCCGGCCATCCGTGTCGCACGCTCCACCTTGGCTTGAAGGCGGTCCATAGGCTCCGACGGGGTCAGGGCTGCCCAAACCGAATGCGGCTTGGCCTTGCCGAAAATACCGAAGCCGGAAAGCGAGGCCTTAAACGCGGGCATGTGCAGGGCCGAAAGCCCCTCATGCACGGCCTCCAACACCTCATCGCGAACCTCGCCCAGAAAGGCGAGCGTGATATGGAGATGGTCCCGGTCCACCTTGCGCGGGATCGGCAAAAGGAATTGCTGTACCGCCAATTGGCTTTTCACATCACCCGGCACATCCAGCGCTATAAATGCCCGCATCATCCCCGCCTCTCCAGCCATTCTGTCGCGTGACACAGCCCCTTCGCCGCCGATACCTGCAGGAGATACCCGCCCTAGCGGGCAGCGATATACCTCAGGCCTGATGCACAGCGACCCCATGGCACCCCAACTGAGCCGTTCTTCGCACCCTGCCCGCTCCACTATTCTCCTGCAAGTGGAAGAAACCTTGTATTTTCAAGCATTTTTGCTATATCTTAACCCATAAGCCGCAAATTGGCCGCCATTCCGGCAGGCCCGGCACCACAGGCAATATCAGGTTACTCATGCCCAAATCTCCTACCCCCGCTTCCAATCCGGCGGTGGAAGCTCCCAAAAGCCAATACGGCGCGCTGTGCTGGCGTGCTGGCAAGAACGGTGCCGAAGTGCTGCTGATCTCCAGCCGCGAAACCGGGCGCTGGGTGATCCCCAAAGGCTGGCCTATGAAAGGCCGCAGCGCGGCCGAGTCGGCGGAGATCGAGGCTTGGGAAGAGGCCGGCGTCAAAGGTGCCATCGCGAAGGCCAAGCTTGGCCAATTCACCTATCACAAGATATTCAAGCGTGACACCGTTCAGGAGCACGCGCAGCCTTGCTTGGTGGAGGTGTATCCGCTTGAGGTGACACAAATTTCCCCCGAATTCCCCGAGCATCGCCAACGCCGTCGCAAATGGTTCGCGCTTGAAGCGGCTGCCCGCAAAGTCGCGGAAGTTGAGTTGAAGGCACTACTCGCGGGCTTCAGCCCGCCGCTGCCAATGCCCCCAAACGCCAACCAAGACTGTGCGCCATAACGTTGCTAAGGGTGAACTGGTCCGCCTTTGCAGGCTTGATTCCCCCCGCAAATAGCTTAGGTAAGCCGCTTATGCTGGGCTTGCGCTGAAGCAGGCCCACCCCTTAACAGGCGATGATATGATCCGCTATTCGCTCAAATGTGCCGCCGATCACAGCTTTGAAAGCTGGTTCCAGTCGGCTGCCGCTTTTGATGCGCTGGCCGATACGGGCCATATCACCTGTCCCTTCTGCAGCAGCGCCGAAATCTCCAAATCCCTGATGGCCCCCGCCGTCACCCCCGCGCGCAAGACGGGCGTTCCGAGCCTGGAAAAACCGCTCTCCACCCCCGCCAATCCGCAAGAAAAGGCGCTTGCCGCCCTGCGCGCCGAGGTGGAGGCAAACTCCGATTACGTCGGCAAGGGCTTTGTGGCGGAAGCCCGCAAAATGCACGAAGGCACCGCCCCCTCCCGCGCCATCCACGGTGAGGCACGGCTGGATGAGGCGAAAAAACTGATCGATGACGGCGTGCCGATCATGCCGCTGCCCTTCTTGCCGCCGCGCAAGGTGAATTAAGGCGTTTCGAGTTTTCATTGAGTCACAGCATCGGCTTTTTGCCTTCGCGCCGGTTGCGCGCGAGGCCGTTTATTCCGGCTTCACACTCGCCGTCACATAATTCACCGATAAATCCCGTGTCGAAAGTGACCAATTCCAACTGATCGGGTTGAAGACCATCCCCTTGCGATCCACCGGCCGCAATCCGGCCTTCTCAAGCATTGCAAAAAGCTCATCGGGGGTGATGAACTTGCTCCAGTCATGGGTCCCTTTGGGTAGCCACCGCATCACCCACTCTGCGCCCACAATCCCCATCATGAAGCTCTTGGGATTACGGTTCAGGGTGGAGCAAATCATCAGCCCTCCCGGCTTCAACAGCCCCTGACAGGCCGTCAGAAATTCCTGCGGGTCGGCCACATGCTCGACCACTTCCATATTCAAAACCACGTCAAACAGCTCACCCTTGGCGGCCAGATCTTCGGCCGCGCAATGCCGGTAATCGATGGTCAGCCCCATCTGCTCGGCATGAACCTGCGCCACCGGAATGTTGCCCGCCGCCGCGTCAGCGCCCACCACCTCGGCCCCCAAGCGGGCCATCGGTTCGGAAAGCAGGCCCCCGCCGCAGCCGATATCCAGCAAGCGCAGCCCTTTGAACGGTGCGGGCACGGTTAAATCCCGGCCGAATTCTGCGGCGATCTGGGTGGTAATATAATCCAGCCGGCAAGGGTTGAGCATGTGCAGCGGTTTGAATTTTCCTGTCGGGTCCCACCATTCCGCCGCCATCGCTTCGAATTTCGCGACTTCTGCGGGGTCAATCGTGTTCAGATTCATCGGTCACTCCTTGCAGTTTTGTGCCGGGACGGGCAGGCTTGAGGGACTGTATAGGACAATCATGGACCATAGATCAGGCCAAAAGAGCGCAGCCCAGTATTTATACCCCCCGCTAGATCCATTTGATCAACGGATGATGGAGGTGGGCGGTGGGCATCATATCTATGTGGAGCAATGCGGGCGCCCCGATGGGGTGCCGGTTATGGTGATCCATGGCGGGCCGGGGGGCGGGTGCAGCCCCGCGATGCGGCGCTATTTTGACCCCGAGGTTTACCGGATCATTTTGTTCGATCAGCGCGGCTGCGGGCGGTCGCGGCCCCATGCGAGCGTTGAGGAAAACACGACCTGGCATCTGGTTGCCGATATGGAGGCGATCCGCGCCGCGTTGGGCTTGGGGCCGGTGATCTTGTTTGGCGGTAGTTGGGGCGCCACACTGGCGCTGATCTATGCGATTTCTCACCCCGAGAACACGGCCCATCTGGTGCTGCGGGGCGTGTTCACGATGACGCAGGAAGAGCTGGACTGGTTCTACGGCGGCGGGGTAGGGCGGTTCTTTCCCGACCTTTGGCAGCGCTTTGTTTCGGCCATCCCGGAGGACGAGCAGGGCGACCTGATCGGGGCCTATCACCGCCGCCTTTTCTCCGGCAACTTGATGGAAGAGATGCGGTTTGCGCGGTTATGGGCAAACTGGGAGAATGCGCTTGCGACGATCGGGTCCAGCCTGATCGGGGGGGAGGGGCCTTCGGATTATGCGCGGGCGTTTTCGCGGCTGGAAAATCATTATTTCGTCAACAAGGGCTTTTTGGAGCATGACGGCTGGATCGTGAAAAATCGGCACCGGATTGAGGGGATCGGGGCGGATATCGTGCAGGGCCGTTATGATATGGTTTGCCCCCCGATTGCGGCTTATCAGCTTGCTGATGGGTGGGGGTTGGCCAGGCTGAATTTGATCCCGCTTGCTGGCCACGCGCTTTCAGAGCCAGGGATATCAGAGGCCTTGGTGCGGGTGATGGACGGGCTGCGGACGCGGTAGTGTCCGCAGCCATCCAGTCAGGCGCGCCCCAGCCTGCGTTTGTGCTGGGCGATGTGGAACCCCACCCAGCTTTGGTTCTGCGCCCCCTTGCCATCGCCTGCCCTTTCGCCTATATCCCCCTCAACAGAAGTTTCAGGGTCCAAACCTGATGCTACCGGAACCTGACGCGGGCCTGTGGGCCCGTTTTTTGTTTCTTGGATACCTTTTCATTCTTGGGATGCTGACATGTCCGACCTGATCGCCAAAACCGCCATTGACCGCCGTCTGGCAGAAATTGTGACCCCAGCCATTGAGGATTTGGGGTATGAGTTGGTGCGTATCCGGCTGATGAGCGGCAAGCTTAAGGTTTTGCAGATCATGGCCGACCGTCCTGATGGCGGGATCGTGGTGGATGATTGCGCGAAAATCTCGACGGCTGTTTCGGCAGTGCTTGATGTGGAAGACCCGATTGAGGATAATTACACGCTGGAAGTTTCCTCGCCCGGCATCGACCGGCCGCTGACGCGGTTGAAGGATTTCGATATGTGGGCCGATTATGAGGCGCGAATCGAGACGACGGAGCTGATCGATGGTCGCCGCCGCTTTAAGGGCGTGTTGCGCGGCACCGAGGGCGATGAAGTGCTGATTGAGTTGCAGGAAGGCGCGGAAGCCGTGACCATCGGGTTGCAGTTCGAATGGCTTTCGGATGCCAAGCTGGTTTTGACGGATGAGCTGATTGCCGAGATGCTGCGCCAGAAAAAGGCCAGCGGCAATTATGACGCCAATGAGTTTGACGAGATTGAAGAGACCGAAGGGGATGAGGCCGAGGCCGAAGATGCCCCCGTGACCAAGCACTGACACTGTAACCAAAGACTGACAGTCAACCGACTTATCGGAGATTAACGATGGCTATTACCTCTGCAAACCAGCTTGAACTGTTGCAAACGGCTGAGGCCGTCGCGCGGGAAAAGATGATCGACCCTGATCTGGTTATTCAGGCCATGGAAGAGAGCCTCGCACGGGCGGCGAAAAGCCGTTACGGCGCAGAGCTGGATATCCGCGTGACGATTGATCGGCGCACCGGACGCGCGACCTTTACCCGTGTGCGCACGGTTGTAGGCGATGATGAGGTAGAGAATTATCAGGCGCAGATGACCGTCAAAGAGGCCAAGGCGCATCTGGCGGACCCGAAGGTCGGTGATGAGATCATTGATGAGGTTCCCCCGGTTGATCTGGGCCGGATCGCAGCGCAATCGGCCAAGCAGGTGATCCTCCAGAAGGTGCGCGAAGCTGAGCGTGACAGCCAGTATGAAGAATTCAAGGACCGCAAAGGCACGATCATCAATGGTCAGGTCAAGCGCGAGGAATATGGCAATATCATCGTGGATATTGGCCGTGGCGAAGCGATTCTGCGCCGGAATGAAAAGATCGGCCGCGAATCTTATCGCCCGAATGATCGTATCCGTTGCTACATCAAGGATGTGCGCCGTGAGGCCCGTGGCCCGCAGGTATTCCTGAGCCGCACCGATCCGCAGTTCATGGCAGAGCTGTTCAAGATGGAAGTGCCGGAGATTTATGACAACATCATCGAGATCAAGGCCGTTGCCCGTGATCCGGGGTCGCGCGCAAAGATTGCCGTGATTTCCTATGATAACTCGATTGATCCGGTGGGCGCTTGCGTCGGTATGCGCGGTAGCCGCGTACAGGCCGTTGTGAACGAGTTGCAGGGCGAAAAGATCGACATCATTCCGTGGAATGCCGATCAGGCGACGTTCCTTGTGAACGCATTGCAGCCGGCCGAAGTGTCCAAGGTTGTGATCGATGAGGAAGCGGGCAAGATCGAAGTTGTGGTGCCGGATGAGCAATTGTCGCTGGCCATTGGTCGCCGCGGCCAGAACGTGCGCCTTGCCAGCCAGCTTACCGGGCTTGATATCGACATCGTGACGGAAACCGACGAATCCACGCGCCGTCAGGCAGAGTTTGCAGAGCGGACCGGCCTGTTCATGGAAGCGCTGGATATCGACGAGATGATGGCGCAGCTGCTGGTGTCGGAAGGCTTCATCACGCTGGAAGAAGTGGCCTATGTCGATATTGACGAATTGACGTCCATCGACGGGTTTGATGAAGGCACCGCGGGCGAGTTGCAGACCCGTGCGCGCGAACATCTGGAAGCGGCCAACACCAAGGCGCTGGAAGCGGCCCGCGCGCTGGGTGTGGAAGACAGCCTTGTGAACTTCGAAGGTCTCACGCCCCAGATGCTGGAGGCTTTGGCCAAAGACGACATCAAGACGCTGGAAGATTTCGCGACCTGCGCAGACTGGGAACTGGCCGGCGGCTGGACGACGGAAAAAGGCCAGCGCGTCAAGGATGAAGGCGTCTTGGAAAAGTTTGACGTCAGCCTTGAAGAGGCGCAGCATTTGGTCATGACCGCCCGTGTTATGCTGGGTTGGGTGGACCCGACGGAGTTGGAAACCACCGAGGATGACGGCGGGGAAGACGACGATACTGAGGAGGAGGAGGCCTGAGGGCTTCGGAAACCATGACACGCGGGGGCCGCCGGGACAAAGACCAGGACGATGGGCCGGAGCGCCGATGCATCGTCACCGGGGAAAGCCAGCCACGGGCGGGGTTGATCCGCTTTGTGGTGGGGCCGGAGGGTCAGGTGGTGCCAGATATTCTGGGTCGCCTGCCCGGTCGGGGTATCTATGTGGCGGCGGATCCCGCCGCAATTGCCAAGGCCGCCAAGAAAGGTTTGTTTTCTCGCGCGGCCCGGCAGGTCGTCACCGCGCCGGAGGGGTTGGCCGAACAGGTGGAAAGCCAGTTGGCGCGCCGTGTCATTGATCTGATCAGCCTTGCGCGCAAAGCAGGGCAGGCAGTGACGGGTTATGAGAAAGTGAAGGACTGGTTGGTAAAAAGGCAAGCGATTGCCTTGATCCAGGCCAGTGACGGGTCGGAACGCGGCAAAAGTAAGCTGCGCCCGCCCGAACGGAAGGATGGGTTCATCGGCTGTTTGACTGCTCAGGAAATGGGTTTGGCATTTGGGCGGGAACATGCAATACACGGCGCGCTTGCCGCTGGTGGACTCGGCCTTCGTGTTGTAGAGGAAGCGGCAAGGCTTGCGGGTTTCCGTGAGCAAGCAGGCGGGACGACCGCCGATGAGGATAGACAAGACGCATGAGCGATACAGACGGTAAAAAACCCCTCGGCCTTGGTGGCACCCCCCGTTCGGGCCAGGTGAAGCAAAGCTTCAGTCATGGACGCACGAAAAGTGTGTTGGTGGAAACGAAGCGCAAGCGCGTTGTCGTGCCGAAGCCGGGTGCTGCTGGTGCAGCCCCCGCAACTGGTGGAAATTCGCATCTGGGCGACCCTTCGAAACGGCCTGCTGGCATCTCGGACGCTGAGATGGAGCGCCGCCTCGCAGCCCTGCGCGCGGCAAAAGCCCGTGAGGTCGTAGACGCAGTGCGTCGCGCCGCCGATGAGGTTGCGCGCGATGAAGAGCGCGCCCGTAAGCGCGAAGAGATAGAAGTCAAGGAACGCGAGGAGCGTGAACGCGAGCAATCGCTGCGTGCCAAGGCCGAAGAAGAAGCACGCGTGAAGGCTGAGGCTGCTGCCGAGGTCAAGCGCGTTGAGGCTGCAAAAGCTGCGCCCCGCCCTGCGAAACCCGCAGCTGTGGCTCCCGCTGCAGCGGCGGAGGAGCGTGGCCCGATGAGTGCCAAGCCCGGCCTGACGCCTGCCCGTAGCAAGAATGACCGCGACCGTGACGGCCGCGCCGATGATGGTGGCCGTGGCAAGGCCAAGACCGATGACAACCGCCGTACTGGCAAGCTGACGCTGAACGATGCGCTGGCCGGTGAAGGTGGGCGTACGCGCTCCATGGCCGCTATGAAGCGCAAGCAGGAAAAGGCCCGGCTAAAGGCACTTGGCATGCAGACGCGCCCTGAAAAGCAGGTGCGCGATGTGAAGGTGCCCGAAACCATCGTGGTTTCGGAGCTGGCCAACCGGATGGCCGAACGCGCTGCCGATGTGGTGAAAAGCCTGATGAAGATGGGCTTGATGGTTACGATGAACCAGCCCATCGACGCCGATACCGCCGAATTGGTGATCGAAGAATTTGGCCACCGCATTGTGCGCGTGTCTGATTCTGACGTGGAGCAGGTGATCGAATCGGTTAAGGATGATGATGCAAATCTTCTGACGCGTCCGCCGATTGTGACGATCATGGGCCATGTCGATCACGGTAAAACCAGCCTATTGGATGCGATTCGCAATGCCAAAGTGGTTGCGGGCGAAGCCGGCGGGATCACCCAGCATATCGGCGCTTATCAGGTAACCACCGATAACGGTGCATTGCTGACCTTCCTCGACACCCCCGGTCACGCGGCCTTTACCTCAATGCGGGCCCGTGGCGCGCAGGTAACGGATATCGTGGTGCTGGTGGTTGCGGCGGATGATGCCGTGATGCCGCAAACGGTTGAGGCGATCAAGCACGCCAAGGCTGCGAATGTGCCAATGATTGTGGCGATCAATAAGATCGACAAGTATGACGCTAACCCGACCAAAGTGCGCACCGACCTGTTGCAGCATGAGGTTGTGGTGGAGGCCATGTCAGGTGACGTGCAGGATGTGGAGCTTTCGGCCAAAACTGGCCAAGGCATCGACAAGCTGCTGGAAGCCATAGCGCTTCAGGCTGAGTTGCTTGAGTTGAAGGCAAGCCCGAACCGGGCTGCTGCGGCTGCTGTGATCGAGGCGAAGCTGGATGTGGGCCGCGGCCCGGTCGCCACCGTTTTGGTGCAAAATGGCACGTTGCGGCGCGGCGATATCTTTGTCGTAGGTGAACAGTGGGGCAAGGTTCGCGCTTTGATCAACGACCAGGGTGAGCGCGTCGAAGAAGCTGGCCCTTCCACCCCGGTGGAGGTTCTGGGCCTTTCGGGTACTCCGGCGGCAGGCGATGTGCTGAACGTTGTGGAAACCGAAGCGCAGGCACGTGAAATCGCAGATTACCGTGAGAAAGCCGCCAAGGACAGGCGTGCGGCTGTCGGCGCTGCGACCACGCTGGAACAGTTGATGGCGAAAGCCAAGGCTGACAAGGACGTGGCCGAGTTGCCGATCATCGTGAAAGCCGATGTGCAGGGTTCTGCCGAGGCGATCATTCAGGCGATGGAGAAGATCGGCAATGATGAGGTGCGCGTGCGCGTGCTGCATTATGGCGTGGGCGCGATTACCGACAGTGATGTTAGCCTTGCCGAAGCGTCAGGCGCGCCGATCATTGGTTTTAACGTGCGGGCCAATGCCTCTGCGCGCCAATCGGCCAACCAAAAGAGCGTGGAAATCCGCTATTACAGCGTGATCTATGATCTTGTGGATGACATCAAAGATGCCGCCTCGGGCCTGTTGAAAGCCGAAGTCCGCGAAACCTTCATCGGTTATGCGCAGATCAAGGAGGTGTTCAAGGTAACAGGTATTGGCCAAGTTGCGGGCTGTATCGTTACCGAAGGCATTGCGCGCCGTTCGGCAGGCGTGCGTTTGCTGCGTGACAATGTGGTGATCCATGAAGGTACGCTCAAGACGCTGAAGCGATACAAGGACGAAGTGAAGGAAGTGCAGTCTGGCCAAGAATGTGGCATGGCGTTTGAACGCTATGAAGACATTCGCCAGGGCGATGTGATCGAGATCTTCGAACGTGAAGAGATTGAGCGCAGGCTGACCTGATCGGTCGGCACGAGATATGACAAAGGCCGGGCAATTGCCCGGCCTTTTGTTTGATGCTGGCTGTGATCAGCTTTTGCGTGTCGGCATGTTCGGTTTGGGGAGTATCCGAAACTCTGTGTATGAGGCTCAGCCCATGCAGGTTTGACGGGT
>ERZ889078.1485-NODE-1485-length-18549-cov-7.114415_pt1 | contig 18549 bp, 15 predicted proteins | sample MGYA00521266_ERZ889078 | MGnify/ENA primary metagenome ERZ889078 (study PRJEB32303, sample SAMEA104408618) | aquatic metagenome | biome: Brackish water; feature: Pelagic; material: water | place: Baltic Sea | collected 2014-06-16T06:34:00 | depth 76,534 m ...
CTGTACGACGTCAGCCAGCGCCAAAATCGTCGGGTAGCTCGCCGATCTTTGTCGAGTCGTCAGCTGGTCAGACGCTTCGCGAATCGCCCGGCACCTACGAGCTGCGGCACCTACTACCCGCGCAGGACAGCGCCCCGACTTGTCTCTGAAGCCCAGTGAACGCACCCTCACCGCCCGCTGGCGCGAGCTCGGCGGTGTCCTCGATACGCGGCCCGCCAAACAAGGACGCGACCCACCTCACCAGCCACTTCGGTTCCAGGAGTCGCCCATGTCGCCTCACTCCCTCATTCGCGACGCGTCCACTCGCGCTGCCCTCCTGCTTGCCGCGCTCCTCGGCGCGGCCGCCTGCGGTGGTGTTCAGCCCGCTCAAACCGGCACACAGCCGATGCAAACCGCCACGCCCAAAGCTGCCGCCGTCGCGTCGGCAGCTCCGGCCGCGCCCGCGCTGACATCTGGCCTCGAACGCGCCAACTTCGACACGAGCGTGCGGCCGCAGGACGACCTCTACCGCGCCTTCAACGGCGCCTGGCTCGCGAAGACCGAGATCCCGGCCGATAAGTCGAATTGTGGCGCATTCTCGGACCTCGCCGACACCGCCGAGGTGCAGCTGCGAACCATCGTCGAGGAGGCCGCCGCCCACACCGCCGCCGCGGCAGGCAGCGAGGCGCGCAAAATTGGTGATTTCTACGCAGCCTGGCTCGATGAGCCGCGCCTGGAGCGCCTCGGCATCAAGCCGCTGGCGACAGACTTGGCGCGTATCGACGCCCTCCAAACCAAGGCCGCGCTGCCTGCGCTGATGGCCACGCTCGGCCGCCAGGGTGTGCGGATGCCGTTGGTGCCGTACGTCATGCAGGACGACAAGAACAGCACCCAGATGATCGGCGTCTTCGAGCAAGGCGGCCTCGGTCTCCCCGACCGCGATTTCTACCTTCAGCAGGACACCAAATTCGCCGCGTTGCGCACGGCGTATGAGGCGCACATCGCGAAGATGTGGACCCTCAGCGGCGGAAAACACGGCGTGAAAGTCGCCGCGGCCATCATGAAGCTCGAGACCAAGCTGGCCACGGCGCATTGGGACAAAGTCCGCAACCGTGATCCGGTCGCGACGTACAACAAGGTTGAGTCCGCCGCGCTGGCCAACTTCACCAACGGCTTCGATCTCGCCGCCTACACCCAATCAGTCGGGTTCGGAGCGCTACCAGCGGTGCTCGTGCGACAGCCCAGCTTTGCCAAGTCGTTCGGCGCTATCGTCACCACGACCTCCTTGAAGGACTGGCGGCGCTACCTGCGCTGGCACGTGCTGAGCTCGGCGTCGTCGCTGCTCTCGAAGGCGTTTGTGGACGAAGACTTCGCGTTTTTTCAGCACACCCTCGACGGCATCCCGAGCCAGCGGCCACGTTGGAAGCGCGCCATCGGCGCGGTCGACCGGGCGCTGGGGGAGGCCGTCGGCAAGATCTACGTCGCGCGACACTTCCCTCCCGCGCACAAAGCCCGCATGGACGCGCTCGTCGCTCACGTGATCGAGGCGTTCCGCCAGGAGTTCGACACCCTCGACTGGATGGGCGCAGAGACCAGAGCGGCCGCCAAGGCCAAACTCGGGACGTTCGTCGTGAAGGTCGGCTATCCCAAAAAATGGCGCGATTACAGTTCACTCGTCGTCGATCGCACCGACTTGGTCGGCAACATGCGCCGCGCCGCGACGTTCCGCTACGACCTGCGGCTCGCCAAGCTTGGCAAACCAGTGGACCGCGACGAGTGGCTCATGACCCCGCAGACGGTCAACGCGTACTACGACCCACAAAAAAACGAGATCGTGTTCCCCGCAGCGATCTTGCAGCCCCCGTTTTTCAACGCTAAAGCGGATGACGCCGTCAACTACGGCGGGATCGGCGCCGTCATCGGCCACGAGATCAGCCACGGCTTCGACGACCAAGGCAGCCAATACGACGGCGCGGGCAACCTGCGGCGCTGGTGGACAGCCGATGACCGCAAACGCTTCGATGCGCGCGCGGGTGCGCTCGCCAGCCAGTACGGCGGCTATTCGCCCGTGGTTGGGTACAAGCTCAACGGAAAGTTCACCCTCGGAGAGAACATCGCCGACCTCGGCGGCCTCAAGATGGCCCACAAGGCTTGGCGGATCAGCCTCAAAGGCAACAAGTCGCCCGTGCTTGACGGGTTCACAGGCAGTCAGCGCGTCTTTGCGGGCTGGGCGCAGGTGTGGCGCCGAAAATACCGCGAGAAGAACCTGCTCAAGCGCATCAAGGTTGATCCCCACAGCCCGAGTGAGTTTCGCGCCAACGGCACCCCGGTGAATGTGCCGGCGTTCCATACCGCGTTTGCCACCAAGGCTGGCGACAAGATGTTCAAGGCGGCGACGAGTCAGGTCGTCATCTGGTAGCCTCGCCTCGCGGTGGTCAAGGCGCGTCGAGCTCTTGGCGGATTCCCGCGGCTCTCTCCCGCTCGCCGCCCCCCCTCTGTCGCCTGGATCCGCCCGATGAAATCGCTCTCCGCCCGTCTGCACAGCCTCCCCGGCGTGGCCGTCCTGCTGCTTGTTGCGCTGGTCGGGGCCACGGCATGCGGTAGGCGGGGCAGCGGCACCCCTGCCCGCGACGTCCGATCCGTGCCGAGCTTCACGCGCGCCGCGATCGCGGCACACGCCACGCTGAGCTTGCACGTCGATCCCGCCGTCACCACGCCCTTCGTTCAGATCTCTGGCGATGATGATGTCGTGCCGCTGCTCCACACGACGGTTGACGACGATACGCTTCACATCGAGTTCGACTCTGAGCCTCGCCCGAACCTCCCGCTCGAGATCAGCATCACCGTGGCGAACTTGAGCGCGCTGCGCATCTCGGGGGCGGTAGATGGCCGCGTGACCGGGTTGCACACCGACGATTTCCAGTTGCACGTGAGCGGCGCGGCCAAGCTGGCGCTTCAGGGCGAGGCAGCCGCCGCGACCATGCGGGTCTCTGGGGCTGTGCACCTCAACGCAAGCCAGCTCATCGCAACCAAAGTGAAGCTGCGCGTCAGTGGCGCAGCGCAGGCCAGCGTCCACGCCACCTCGCGGCTCGACGTGAAGGTCTCGGGCGCCGCGGGGGTTCGCTATAGCGGCAATCCCCCGACGATTCGCAAAACCCTGAGCGGCGCCGCCTCGGTCACGCCCAAGTAGGCCCGCCGCGCTCGCTCCAGCCCAGAGGATCTCCGCATGAAGGCTCTCGTCGCCGCTTTCTACCACTTCACCGAGCTCGAGAATTTCCCGGATTTGCAGGCACCGGTCACCGATGTGTGTCGCAACAATGGCGTGCGCGGCACCGTGCTGCTCGCAGCCGAGGGCGTCAACGGCACCATCGCGGGACCTGAGGCGGGCGTGCGGGCGGTGCTGACGTTCTTGCGCGACGATCCACGCCTGACGTCGTTGATGCACAAGGAGAGCTGGGCCGACGAGATCCCGTTTCTCCGCCTGAAGGTGCGCTTGAAGAAAGAGATCGTGACGATGGGTGTGCCCGACACCAACCCCAACAGTCGCGTCGGCACCTATGTGACGCCCAAGGATTGGAACGCGCTCATCTCTGATCCTGAGGTCATCGTCATCGATACGCGCAATGACTACGAGGTCGCCATCGGGACGTTCAAAGGCGCTGTAGACCCGCAAACACAGTCTTTTCGCGATTTCCCGGCGTGGGTCGAGGGCAACTCCGACCTCGTCGCGCGGCCCAAAGTCGCGATGTTCTGCACGGGCGGCATTCGCTGCGAACGGGCGACGTCCTACATGAAAACGCTGGGGTTCACCGACGTCTTTCATCTGCAGGGCGGCATCTTGAAGTACCTCGAAGACGTGCCGGCCGAGGAGAGCCTCTGGCAAGGCGACTGCTTCGTCTTTGACCAGCGCGTCTCCGTCGACCAAGCCCTGCAGCCGGGTGATTTCGACCTGTGCCACGGTTGTCGGTGGCCCATCAGCGCGGCCGACAAGACGTCCGCGCTGTTTGTCGCGGGTGTGAGCTGTCCACACTGCGCCGCGTCGCTGACGCCAGATCAGCGCGCCCGTTTCGCCGAGCGACAGCACCAGATCGAGCTGGCCCAGGCCCGCGGGCAACGCCACGTCTTTGAGGGTGCCCAGGGTGGCTGAGCTGCCGGTGCTCTACAGCTTCCGCCGCTGCCCCTACGCGATGCGTGCACGGATGGCTCTGCAGATCAGCGGCCAGCGCGTCGTGTTGCACGAGGTCGCCTTGCGTGACAAGCCGCAAGCCCTCCGCGATGTCTCACCGAAGGCCACCGTGCCGGTGCTGGTGTTGCCGGATGGTCGGGTGCTGGAGCAGAGCCTCGACATCATGCTGTGGGCGCTCGCACAGGCCGATCCAGCGGGTTGGCTGAGTCCGGACCGCGGCGCCATGGTCGCGCTCATCGCCGAGAATGACGGGCCGTTCAAGACCCACCTCGATCGGTACAAGTACGGTACCCGCTACCCGGGCGTGGACGCTGCGGAGCATCGCACCGCGGGAGTCGCGCTCCTCCAGACCTGGAACGCGCGTCTCGGCGACGCGGGGTTCTTCGGTCCCCGGCGCTGCTTGGCCGACTTCGCGATCGCGCCGTTTGTGCGGCAGTTCGCCAACACCGACCGCCAATTCTTCGACGCGCTGCCGCTGCCGAACCTGCAACGGTGGCTCGACGAGATTCTGAGTTCAGGCTTGTTCGCCGCGATCATGCACAAGACGCTCGCGCCGCCGTTTGTTCAGTCGCCGTCTGCCTAACCGCCGCCGTGTCAAGCCCTACAGCCGCGCGCAGACGCCACCGCGTCACGCGAAACACACCGCGTAGATGGGCGGTAGATGCCCCAGCGCAAGGCGCCACGTCTCGCCGCCATCACCCGTGACAAACAGGTTGCCCGTGGTCGAGCCAAACGCGAGCTGCGCGCCGACGAGGTCGATGTCCATCGCGTGCCGGTAGACCAGATCGTAGGCGTGGACCTGTGGCAGTCCGACGCGCTGCTCCACGAACGTGTGACCGCCATCCCGCGTGTGCGCAACCACGAGGCTTCCACCGACGGGAATGCGCTCCTCGTCTTTGACCGCTGGCACAAACCACGCCTTGTCGGGATCCGTCGGGTGCACCACCACCGCGAACCCGAAGGCGCTGGGCGTGACACGCTCGCTCAACTCGAGCCAGGTCTGGCCGCCATCGTCGCTCCGAAACACGCCGTTGTGGTGCTGACACCAGACGCGGGACGGGTCGACCGGGCAGGCGGCGAGGCGATGTGGATCCTGAATTCTCGGGTCATCCGCGCGATCTGGCGGCATGTACTCGGCCCGCATCCCTGCCGCGGTGATCGCCCACGAGTCCCCATCGTCATGGCTCTGCCACACACCGCCACACGAGACGGCGACGGTCACGTGGCGGCTGTCGTTCGGGTCGACGAGCACCGTGTGCAGCGCCGGCAGATCCGCGCCACCGCCGAACCAGTGACCCTTCTCCTCGCGTTGCCAGAGCCCCGTCACCAACGCCCAGGTGTCGCCGCGGTCGTCGCTGCGAAACAGACCACCTGGCAAGCCTCCCGCCCACACGCGACCCGGTTGGTCCACACCCCCAGCCGTGAGCGCCCAAATCGCGCCGGCGCTGACGTCCGTACCGTCAGGAAAGGCCGGCGCGGCGAGCTCGGTCCAGGTCACCCCGCCGTCGTCACTGCGCTGCAACTTGGTGCCGAAGTGGCCGTGGTCCAGCGCCGCGTAGACGGTGCTATCGCGGCGATCGACGAGCGTCTGCGTCACCGGAACGCCGCGGTGACTCAGGCGGGCGACATGCCATTCGTCGGCCTTTCGGATCAACTCAAACAGGCCTTTTCGTGTCGATACCCACAGCGTCTTGCTCATCGCAGCTCCTTCCAACTCGCCAGATGTCTAGCCACCACTCAACGCCTGCATCACCCACACCTCAGTCCCAGGCGCGACGTCGTCCGACAGCCTGGCCCGGTCACGCACGGCGTCCGCACCCAGAAACACGGTGATATGTTTGCGCAGACCGCCGCGCTCGTCGAGCACATAACCCCGCAGCGCGTCGCCCATTGGCAGGGCCTCATCGAGGACCGCTCGCAGCGTGCCTGCCTTCACGTCACGCGGTTCGCAGTCGACGTGTCGGCGTAGATTGGCCGTGAAACTGACGCGCACCATCGCCATCTCAGACTCCCTCACAACGCAACCACACAGGACCAGACCGCACCGCGCCGAACGGAGCGGAGACTACATGGACACCTGCAGCTGCAGCCGGAAACGCAGGTCGGTCGCGGTGTCGCTCGTCAGCCTCGTCACGTCCATCTGAAGCTTGTTGGCGTGGCCTGAGAGATACCACGACACTCCGACGCCGGTCTCGCGCAGGTCCTTGAGGGAGCTCTTGTTCGCCGCGAAGATCCCGCCTGTCCGGGCCGAAAGCTCGACGTCCTGCGCCATGGGCAGCAGCCAGCCGATGGTGGAGAACACGCCCCAACCGCTGCGGCCGAGCACCTCCGGCGCGTCCGAACCTGGGTGCCGTGTCGACGCGCGCTTGTGCCCCTCCACCACCAGCGACAGCCCACGCCACTTGGCGAGCAGATCTGCCGTCATCATCAGGTGGTCCGTCGTGCCGCCATCGGCGGGGATACTGCCGAGCACGCCGCGATCCCGGAGCGCGCGAGACATCCACGCCCCAGCCACAGCCACGGCGACCTTGGGGCTGCGATGCCGCTTGAGGTCGGCCTCCTTGTACGCGTCAAAGCGGCCGAAGGGCATCAGCTCGAGCCGACCGAGCATCATCGGCGGCGAGTCGGACAGCTGGTAGACGTCGCGGCCCTCGCCATTGTAGACGCCGAGCACGTACCTGATCTTGTCCAAACCGCCGAGATCCTCGCTGTACAGCTCAACTCCGATGTCGCGATCCAGAGTGAACTCGCCTTGCACCGCGGATCGGTCGACCAGCTGCAGGTCGCCCGATGAGATCAGTCGCTGGCGGGAGTAGCCGATCTTGAACTGCCCGACCTTGATCCGCACATCGCGAAGCCGCTCCCACGCCACCGACCACGTGAGGACGGGCGTTTGCCGCGGATTGCCGCCGGAGACGCGCAGATCTCGGGCAGAGAAGGCCAGCTCCAGCTTCGAGCTGAGATGCAGCGGCGTGTAGCCACTCTTGATGACCACCCGCGCCCGCCGAATCGTGAGCGCGTGGGTCGCTGGGCCGTCCTCGGGCATGTCGCGCTGATACAGCATCATCACCCGCGGCCGGATCGAGAGCCATCCGCCAGTCTGCGTCGACAGCTTGACGCCGCTCCCCGGCTTGTGGGTGACGCTCGCGAGCGCCGCCTCGTCCGCGTGCGCGGCGCCACACAGCAGCGCCAGCGTGGTCATGACAACACCGACCCGCACACTCACATCTCGCACGGTTCGCATGGTCTCTCCGAGGTTGCTCAAGGTTAGCCGGCAAGAGGCGCCGAACAGGGAGGCTTGCAACAGCACAGCACGTTGAACCCAACTCACATCGCTGTGGCCCCGTTAGCCGATCGCGGCGCCTCTGTCATCGTCGCGCGCACCCTGTCACAGAACTGTGGCGAATGTTCACGGCGTTGTTGCACAGCGGCGCGACCATCCCAAAACCGCCGTCTTCGGCTACACTCGCGCGCGCCGAGTCATCCAGCGCACTCGCCGGGAGCCGCACATGTTCACCGCCACCGCCCCTTACAAGCCTAAGCACAACGTCCGTGTTGTCACCGCCGCGAGTCTGTTCGATGGACACGACGCCGCCATCAACATCATGCGACGTATCCTGCAGGCCACGGGGTGCGAGGTGATCCATCTCGGTCACAACCGCTCGGTCGTCGAGGTGGTCGACGCCGCGATCTGCGAAGACGCCCAGGCCATCGCGATGTCGTCCTACCAGGGCGGCCACATGGAGTACTTCAAGTACATGATCGACCTGCTCGCGTCGCGCGGCGCCGGCCATGTGCGAGTCTATGCGGGCGGCGGTGGTACGATTATTCCGGAGGAGAAGCGCGAGCTAGAAGCGTACGGCGTTGCGCAGGTCTTTCATCCTGAGGACGGCCGACGGCTCGGTTTGCAGGGCATGATCAACCAGATCGTGCAGGAGTCCGACCAGCCGACCCTGCGTGCGTCGTTGCCCCAGCCCGACCTTGGCACGCTCACGCGCGATGAATGGGGCGGTATCGCGCGGGTCATCACGCTCGCCGAGGCGGTGGAGGCCGGCGACTACGACCGCGCCACGTGGGCGACCGAGACGTCCGACCTGCGGGCCAGGGCCGCGGAGGCCACCACGCCTGTTCTGGGCTTCACCGGCACGGGCGGCGCCGGAAAATCGAGCCTGGTCGACGAGATGGTGCGTCGCTACGTCGAGGACTTTCCCGACCACAAAGTCGCCGTCCTCAGCGTCGATCCCACCAAGAAACGCACCGGCGGCGCGCTGCTGGGCGACCGAATTCGGATGAACAGCCTCACCTGCGGCCGCGTGTTCATGCGCTCGCTGGCCACCCGCGGGTCGGGTTCGGAGATCAGCCAAGCCCTCGACGAGGCCATCATGGTCTGCCGGGCCGTGGGTTTTGACCTCATCATCGCGGAGACCTCGGGGATCGGGCAGGCCGACAGCTCCATCATCGATCTCGTCGACCTGCCCGTCTACGTGATGACCCCGGAGTTTGGGGCGCAAAGTCAGCTTGAGAAGATCGAGATGATCGATCTGGCCGAGCTCGTCGTCGTCAACAAGTTCGATAAACCCGGCGCGCTAGACGCCGTTCGCGACGTGAAGAAGGCGTACCAGCGCGCGCATGGCCGCTTCGACGCAGACGCGGAGACGATGCCCGTCTTCCCCACCATGGCGTCACAGTTCAACGACCTGGGCACGAACGCCGCCTACGTCGCGGTGCTCAGCGCGTTGAGCGTGAAGATGGGTCGGCCCCTCGAAGGCCGCTTTACGGCGACGCTTCCGACCGGCGAGCCCAACCGCTCCTGGCTCATCCCGCCCAAGCGTGTGCGCTATCTCTCGGAGATCGTCGACACGGTGCATGCCCACAAGGCCGCCGCTAACGAGCAGGCGGAGATCGCGCGCGAGCTGTGGGCGCTGAAAAAAGCCATCGCTATCATGACCGGCCACGAGCGCGACCAACCCCTCAACCTCGCCGTGTACGGTCCCGACACCGTCGCTGAGGCGCCACACCACGTCGCGCCGCTCATGGACGCCTTCGACACCCTGCGCACCCAGCTGACCGACGAATCCGCCACGCTCATCGCGTCCTGGCAGGCGCTGCGCGCGCGCTACCGTCAGGAGAAGAACGCCTACGTGGTCCGCGGCCGCACTATCGAGGTCGTCAACCACGTCACCAGCCTCAGCGAGCAGCTGATCCCCCGCGTCGCTGTGCCCGATTTTGGCGAGTGGGGCTCCCTCGTGCGCTGGCGCATGCTGGAGAACTTGCCGGGTGAGTTCCCCTTCACGGCCGGCGTGTTCCCCTTCAAGCGAAAAGGCGAGGATCCAGCGCGCATGTTCGCGGGGGAGGGCGGGCCGTGGCGCACGAACAAGCGCTTCCACCTGCTGAGCGCTCACAGCCCGGCCAAACGCCTCAGCACCGCGTTCGACAGCGTGACGCTCTACGGCCAAGAGCCCGATCCACGCCCCGACATCTGGGGCAAGGTGGGAAACTCAGGCGTCTCCGTCGCGACGGTGGAAGACATGGAGGCCTTGTACGCAGGGTTTGATCTTTCGAGCCCAAAAACCAGCGTCTCGATGACCATCAACGGCCCCGCGCCGACGCTGCTGGCCTACTTCTTCAACACCGCCACACGCCAACAGGTGCGCCGTCATCTCACCGAGACAGGCGCGCTCGATCTGTCCGACGCCGAGTGCCTGCAGCCCAACTGCGGCCGCTCAGACAGCGCGGCGCACACGTGGGAGGCCGTCCGCGCGCTGATCTCAGCAGGCGACTACGCCCGGATTCAAGCCACAACCCTGCGCAGCGTGCGTGGCACCGTGCAGGCCGACATCCTCAAGGAAGACCAAGCCCAGAACACGTGCATCTTCTCCACCGAGTTCTCGCTGAAGGTCATGGGCGACGTGCAGCAATACTTCATCGAGCACGCCATCCGCGGCTTCTATTCGGTGAGCATCAGCGGCTATCACATCGCAGAGGCCGGCGCGAACCCCATCAGTCAGCTCGCGTTCACCCTCGCCAACGGCTTCACATTCCTCGAATATTACCGGTCACGTGGCATGAAAGTCGACGACTTCGCCCCCAACTTCAGCTTCTTCTTCAGCAACGGCATGGACCCCGAGTTCGCCGTCATCGGTCGCGTCGCGCGCCGCATCTGGGCCATGGCGATGCGGAACTTGTACGGCGCCAGCACGCGCTCGCAGCAGCTGAAATATCACATCCAAACCAGCGGTCGCTCGCTGCACGCGCAGGAGATCGACTTCAACGACATCCGCACGACCCTGCAGGCGTTGCTCGCCATCTACGACAACTGCAACAGCCTGCACACCAACGCCTACGACGAGGCCATCACCACGCCCACCGAGGAGAGCGTGCGCCGCGCGTTGGCGATTCAGCTCATCATCAACCGGGAGTTTGGCGTGGCGGTGAACGAGAACCCGAACCAGGGCTCCTTCATCATCGACGAGCTGACGGAGCTGGTGGAGGAGGCCGTGCTGCGCGAGTTCGAGCGCCTCAGCGATCGCGGCGGCGTGCTGGGAGCGATGGAGCGCATGTATCAGCGGTCGAAGATTCAAGACGAATCGATGGTCTATGAGCACAAAAAGCACTCCGGCGAGCTGCCCATCGTCGGGGTCAACACCTTCCTACCCCCAGACCACACCGGCGGCGAGGCGACCACGATCGAGCTGGCGCGCTCCACAGACGAAGAAAAAGCCGACCAGCTCGCGCGTCTGCGCGACTTCCAGGCCCGGCACGCGGACCGCGCGGAGGCTGCGCAGGCAGCGTTGAAGCGGACCGTGCTTGCGGGCGGCAACGTCTTCGACACGCTCATGGAGGCATCGCAAGTCTTGAGCCTCGGCCAAGTGAGCGAGGCGCTGTACCAAGTCGGTGGTCAGTACCGCCGCTCGATGTAGCCCTGTCCCCAGGGGCCCCAGCAGCTGCACATCGCAGGCCTGCCGGCAGGCTAGGGCGCCGAGATCTTGTCCGGGTAACGCAACACCATCGGTTGGCTCGGAGGCAGCTGAGAGGCTGGAAAATCAACGGTTTTGCCGTCTGGCCAACGCACTGAGACCGTGTAGTCGCAGCCCAAATCACCCAAGCCCATGTGCACCGCGCGGTCGTCCATGGAGCAGTGCATGCCCCGGCTCGCCTTGACCTCTCGGATGAGCGTCACGCCAGCTTTCGACCCGCCAGCCTTGCCCGCACCAGCCTTGAACGACACCGTCACGCGCGCGCCGATCGCATCCCGGTTGACGTTTTTGCCGTCGCCCTCCAACCACAGCTTCAGAAATGGCAGCTTGTGGCCCGCGTCGTTGCGAAACAGGAAGTTCGGTCGCCCGCCGCCGGTGTCCCGTCCGCCGACCAGCAGGTCGAGGTCGCCGTCGCCATCGATGTCCGCCCACGCGTGATTCTGAGCGTTCTTCATCGCCAGCAGGCCCTTGCAGAAGCCGCCGGTGTGGCAGACCTCATGGCTCGCGCTGCAGCCGGCGTCGTCGCTACAAGGCGTCCGGCAGCGCGTCGCGAGGCACTTCTCGCCGCCGCTGCACTCCGAGTCGGCCGCGCAGACCGCGAGCGACGCGGACTCTTTGCTCTCCAACAGGTTGATGCCGCTGGTTGGCCCAATCGACTTGAACTTGCCGTTCGCCTGTTGATGCAGCAGCCCAAACCACGCCTTCTGGTCGATGTGGGTGTAGCTGCCCTCGTATTTTTTGTCCCGCGACACGGAGAGATCCAAGCGGCCGTCGTTGTCGAAGTCGACCATCGCGCCGTCCACGTCACCTTCGTTGAAGGGCACCTCCCGGTACTTCGCCTCGTCCACCAAGGCGAACGAGGCGCCGTTTTCTCGGTTCATGAGCAGCTGTGTGCCGTCGGACCACTTGCGCGAATACGTACCGATATTGGGGTGGGAGATGGCGGTGACAAACAGGTCCATACGCCCGTCGCGGTCAATGTCGCCGCAATCCAGGCCAAACCCGTTGCTGCCGATTGGCCCCGTGGCGCCCGGCGTCGGCTCGTCCCCAGACACTTGCCCTTGACCGACCAACCAAGGATTGCCGCTCATGAGATAGGCAAACCCGACCGCCTCCGCGACGTTGTTGAGCTTGCCGCCGCCCTGGTTCAAGTAGAGCGCGTTGTGTCCCGACGCGACGCTGACGCCGTAGTTGCTCACCGCCAGGTCTGGCTTGCCGTCGTTGTTCAGATCGCAGAGCACCGAGCCGTTGGTCGGTTGCGCAGCGTTGCCGCCAGTGAGCTGCAATCCCGCGCTGAACGTGCCGTCGCCGTTGCCCTTCAAGATCACGTTTGCGCCGGCGTAGGACGTGTGACCCATCCCGACGAACAGATCGATCTTGGCGTCGCCATCAAAATCCGCGAACACCGCGTTGCCCGCGATGGCCGGCAGCGCCTCAACGCCGCTGCTCTTTTTGACGGTGAAGTGGCCCTTGCCGTCGTTCAGCAAAATCTGATGCGTCTTGCCGGTGAGCGGCGTATCGAGGCCGGCGAAGCAGTCTTGGTCGCCGTCGTTGTCGATGTCCGCAAAGGCGAAGAAACCCGACTGCACGTGACGCAGACCGCTCGCGTCGCTGAAGTCCTCAAACGTGCCGTCACCCTTGTTGCGATACACCAGATGCTCGAATGGGATGCCCTTCTGTGGGTTGGGATAGAGGCTGTGGGTGACGATGTCTGGTCGCCGGTCTCCATCCAAGTCCACGAACCCAAGCCGGCTGTGGTCGTTGATGGGCACCGGGATCTTGGAGCCGTGCAGCACGTTGCCGAGACGGATGCCGCTCGCGTCTGAGATGTCGACTAAAAACCCGGAACCAAGGGCGATTGGCTTGCCAACGACGCATGTGGTGGCGCTCGTGTCTCCCGTCACAACGTCTCCGACGTGGCCGTCCGTGGCTGCTCCGTCCGCGCTCCCGGCCGCATCGGCATCCTGCGCGGCGGTGTCCGTCACGACGACGTCCGTCGCGGCCGTGGTGGTGGGCGTGTCCGTGCACGCCGCGAGCGCCAAGCACGCCGCAAGCGCCGTCCAGCTGGCGAGCCACGGTGAGGCTTGGGTGTCGTGGCCGAGGTGCCGTTGGAGGTGCTTCAAAACCGGACCCCCGCGACCGCCATCCCGCCGCCCGGCAACGGCACGGGCAGCAGCGACAGGCTCCAGCCGCCGCCAGCTTTCGCCTGAATGCGCCTGTATTCCGCGTTGTGGCGCGCCGGCCCGCTCCAGAGATCGGCGATCTCCCAGATCCGCAGCAGGCCGTACAGCACGCCGCCGCTGATCGCGAGCCCGGTCCACAGGTTCTCATCGCTGCGGTTGGTCTCGCATGTGAACCCGCCGCTCGCCGGGTCGCTGAAACAACGGGAGCTGGTGGACAAGTTGATCACGCCGACCATCAGCATGCCGAGCCCTGCGGCCTGACCGAACGAGAAGATCAGCCCAGCCTCGTCGTAGCGCCCTTGCACCGCGTGGCCGACGCCAAACCCCATCCAAGTGCCGAGCAAACCGCCCGCGACGTAGGCGCCGGCAGAGATGGGGCCACGCTCCAGAATCTCACGCTCGTACTGCGACAACGGCCCGCCACCACCGATGGGCAGTGGCGCAGGACGCACCGGGGACTGACCGGCTGCCGCGTCGGGCGCCGGCACCGGCTCAGGCATCGGCATGGCCTCTGGCGCGGGCTGCGCGGCTGCCTCGGGCGCCGGCATCGGCTCCGGCATGGGCTCCGGCATCGGCTGCGCCGCGGCGGTCGCTGGCTCCGCGGCAGTCGCTTGTGACTCCGCGGCGGTGGCTGACCGCGCAGCGATGGCGCACGTCGCCACCGCGGCGACGACCACGAGCGCAGACAGCCTCCGCGCGAAGCCGCAAATTCGGGGTTGTAGACACATGACAGGCACCTCCACCCGGCAGCCTCGACACTTCCCGCGCTGGATGCAAGGGCAGGGCGCAATCCGCGGGGCATCAGCGTGGTGAATGGTCGCGGCGGCTCACGCGTCACCGTAAGGCCCCGCTCACCGACAGGGAGTCGACCATGCCTCGCACATCCACCCATGCCCTCCGCCTCGCGCGTCTGCTGCTACCGCTGCTCGTCGCCTGTGTCACCTCGCTCGCGTCGGCTTCGCCGGCGCCGCCGTCCGACGCGCGACCCACGGCTGACGCAGCCGGCGCCGCGCGTGCGGCCAAGCTGATCGCGAGACAGCAGGCGCCCCAGAAGGCGAAAACCGAACGCCGCCGCCATCGTCGTGCGCCGCGGGGCGCGCGCGGCTCGATCCCATTTCGCACAGGTGAGGTGCTGACGTATGAGCTGACTTGGATGGGCATCCCGGTCGGAAAGGCTGAGTTCATCGTCGCCCGCACGACCTCATGGAACGGCGCGCCAGCGTGGCACTTTGAGATGAAAGCCAGCACCAACAAGTACGCCGACGCCATCTACAAGGTGCGCGATCACATGCACGCGTGGGTCGCGCCGCGGATGAACCGGTCCTTGCACCACGCCAAGACACAGCACGAGGGCAGCTATCACCGCGACGTGGTGCTGACGTTCGATTGGAGGCGAAAACGGGCCGTCTACCGCAACCAGTGGCGGCCCTATCCGGCAAAACCGCTGTTTGCGAACACCTATGACCCCCTCGGCCTGCTCTACGGCTTCCGCTGCCAACGCCTCGACAAGGCCGGCAACATCCAGATGAGCGTGACCGATGGGCTCAAGACGATTCAGGCCCAGGTCAAGGTGCTCGGCAAGGAGACGCTGACGATCGCCGGCCAGAAGATTCGCACGTGGCACGTCGTGCCGGAGATGAAGGACGTCGGCGGCATCTTCGAGCGCAGCCCGGGCGCGCGGATGGACGTCTGGATCTCAGCCGACGAGTTTCGCATCCCAGTGCGCCTCAAGAGCAAGGTCATCGTCGGCAGCTTCGTGGCTACGTTGGTAGACGCAAAGGGTCTGAAAGGCTGAATACCAGAGCGATTAGCGGCCCTATGAGCCGCCGAAGTTGATCGCTGCGGGGTCACTCCCTCCCGCTCTCGGTGGTGGTGGATTGCGGAAAACGACCCACGCACCCACCGCCAGGACCACGCCGCCACCGATGCCAACCCCGATATCGACGCCCTGTGTCGCGCCGAGGACCACGCCGAGGATGGCGCCCGCGACGGCGATGGCGACCGCCACACGGCTATCGCTCTGAACCGCGTTCGCACCCGCGTCTCCGTCCTCTTCTTTTCCCAGGTGGCAGTTCTTGTACTTGTTGCCGCTGCCACAGGGACAGGGATGGTTGCGGCCGACGTTGTCTGTGTTCAGACCCATGATGTCCTCCGTTTGTTGCCATGACAGGTTAGCAGCCGGTAGCCCCAAGCGGCAATGTTGTGCCGCCGCGTGGGCGTCTGCGGCAAGCAATTGGCTCATGGTGCGCGACGGGCTACTCTTTCAGGGACGGAGGCGTGCGTGACGGACGACAACAACGAAGACGACCGCGGAACCCTGCCGGCCACAGATGACGCGACGGCGACGCGGCAGGTGGCCATCCCTGAGATTGGCGACGGCAGCGGCGCAGTCGTAGGCGATGAGACCGCGCGCGGGTCCGCTGTGCCGCTCTCCGTGGCGAGCGTGCGCGCGACCGTTCCGACAGCGCCGCACACGGCGACCGTCATCCAAAGCGCGGCCAGCGTGGCGGACCTCGCAGACCTCGACGAGCTGGATTTCGGAGACCTCGAGGAGGCCACCGACCCCGACGCTGGCCCGCCGCTATTTGCGCAGGACATGCAACCAGGAGCGGCCCCCATCGCGGCCGAGCCGCCACCAACGCCGGACGTGGCCAACGTCGCGGCGGAGACAGCTGCGGCGGAGACAGCTGCGGCGGAGACAGCTGCGGCGGAGACAGCGCCGGCGGAGACAGCGCCGGCGGAGGCGGTCACCGCGGACCGGGCGCCGCCAGATGAGGCGTCGGGTAGGCGCGGAAAGGCGCAACGACGCTCAAAGAAGCGCGCGCGGTCGGCCGAGAAGTCGCGGGCCCGGGAGACGACCCGCGCGGCTGGCAGCGGGCCGTTGGCGGAGGAGCTGCCCGATGATGCGATCGAGATGGTCGATCTCTTCGGAGCCCCACCAGCGCTGCCTGAGATGGGGCTGATCGACCTGCCGATGCCGTCGTCGCGACGCCGCTCTCGGCAAGACATGCACAACATGCTGCAAGAGTTCAGCGTGATGTTTCGCCTCGACACCAAGGTGCGAAAACGCCGCTCCGGCTGGGTCATTGCGCTCGCGGTGCTCGCGGTCGCAGGGGCCGTCGCGTTCCTGGCCACACGGGACGCTCCGGTAGACGCCGCCGACGATGTGGCCATACGCGTCGTCTTGGCCCAGGCGCAAGTGGTCCATGCCACAGGCACGGTCTATCTCATCGACAGCCCCGCGGCGCTGGCACCGGGCGTAACGGAGACCGCCGAGCCACCCAGGCGTGCCCATGTCTCGATCCTGGCGCTCAAGCTGGCCCAGTTGACGCACCTTCGCACGCTCAAACGCGGAAAACTCGGGCAATAAGCTGGCTGCGCGGGCTGTGAACCGGCGCCTCGGGCCGGCTCTACTGGAAAGAACAGTACGACGGGTACAGCTTCTGCACCGCGGCGTCCGTCCCCAAGTCGCTGGTCTCCACGCCCCATGGATGCCGCTTGAGAAAGTCGATGGCCCACGTTAGCCCGCCTGAGGGGATCGTGTGGCCGAGCCCGTGATTGCAGGTGGCGACAAAGTGGCCGTCGGCACGCAGATGCTTCGCCATGGTCAGGGTCGTCGTCTCGAACTGCATCATCGCCTGATCTTTGGGACCGCCCCACGCCAGCAGCGCCGGGATCTTGCGTTTGGGCGTCTTGTACAGGTTGGAGTTGTCACCTGTGCCGCCGCTCCAGGCCACCGCGCTCGCTAGGAACGTGCTGCGGTGCAGCACCAACCAGCTCGTCCACAGCGCGCCGGCCGAGAAGCCCATCGACCACACTCGCTTGTTGTCGATGTCGAATTGCGTGTCGACGCAGGTCAGCAGATCGTCGAAGAGCGCCGCGTCCTCGGTCGAATCGTCCATCGTCCCCCAACCCCAGCCGGTGAACTTGACGCCGCCCTGCGGCACGACCACGACAGCCTGCAGCGCATTGGCGAGCCCCTGCGCGTTCATCCCGGCGCCGAAGTTCTCTTTGGAGCCGCCGAGCCCGTGCCAGAGAAAGAGCAGGCCCGCGTCGGTGGTATTTGTCGGCAGATACACGTCAACCTGGCGCGTCAACCCCCAACTCCAGAAGGCGTTCGCGCCCTTCTTCAGCGTCGGGCAGGCGCTGCCGGCGCTGTATGCGATCGGTGTGGCAGGCGTGGCTTTGGGCGCGCCAGCGTCAGGCGGCCCCGCATCCGTCGCCCCAGCGCCGGTGTCCGCCGCGCCGGCACCGTCCTGATTCGCCGCGGCGTCAGCGATCTCCACGCCACCGGTGTCCGACTCGGTCGTCGCCGCCGGCGTGTCCTCTGTGCTGCCACACGCCGCGACCGCAAGTGAGAGGCCGAAGAAAACGGTGACCAACGATGAGCGAGTTCGGGCCAAGGTCATGATCAACTCCAACGGGAAAAACCCGGCGTCATTGTACCATGAACCGGAACGTGAGGCCGACGTGTGCCTCCCAGTTGATCGTGCCGTCGATGACGCCGTCAGTCGACAATCCCCGCACATCAAAGCGCAAGCTCGTCGCGTCCGTGAGATCGTATTTAGCGCCTAGACCGCCAATGAAGGCGCCGTCGTAGTCAGGCTTCACGCCGTCGACGCTGTGTGGCAGCACCTCCACACCGCCGCCCACGAGCAGGAAGGGGCGCCACGTGCCCCAAGGTAGGTGCAGCATGAGGAAGCCGCGTAGCCCGAGCAGGTGGGCCGTGTTGCCGTTGGTGAAGTAGCTCGAGGGCTGGTAGCTGGCCTCGCCCTGCACGCCGATGTAGCGGGTCAAATTGTAGCCGGTGCGCAGGCCAAACAGCACGCCGGACGCAGCGTGAATGCTCGTATCGTCTGAGTTGCCCAGCTGAGAGTTTTTGCTGAAGTACTTCACGCCGGTGAACAAGCCGACCGTGATCTTTTCGCCGTAATTTCTGGCCCGCAGGCTCGACAAGTCGATCTTGCGACGTCGCCGGTGGATGATCCGTCGCTGCTGCGGCGCAGTATCGACGCTTGGTTGCTGCGCCGCGTCCCCCGGCGCTGGCGCGTATCTGGGCGGCGGTGGCCCGCCGGGTGCGCTCTCGCTGTTCCGATCCCAGCTGTCGATGGGTGGATCCGCCGAGGCGGCCGCGGGTAGCACGAGGGTCGTCACGAGGGCGGCGATGGTCAAATATCTGAGCATGTAGGGACTCCTGCGCGGACGGCGCCAAGTTCCACCAGAC
>ERZ889078.1486-NODE-1486-length-18541-cov-66.561236_pt1 | contig 18541 bp, 11 predicted proteins | sample MGYA00521266_ERZ889078 | MGnify/ENA primary metagenome ERZ889078 (study PRJEB32303, sample SAMEA104408618) | aquatic metagenome | biome: Brackish water; feature: Pelagic; material: water | place: Baltic Sea | collected 2014-06-16T06:34:00 | depth 76,534 m ...
TTGAATAGTGAAATGTCTCCTATAAACTAGACAGTTGCTAAAACTGTAGGTTTTGAAACATATTTTATAACTAAAATACGAATTAAATTCGTAAGTTCACATGTAATCTAAAAACTTTTTTAATGCAATAAACATCTTCAAAAAACGAATTGATTTAAAAATCAATAACATCAACTATTCCATTATCTCTCTCAACAGAACAAAATTTACAATCCAAAATTCAATTCCTCCCAAATCATCTCGAAACATTTTTCTTCACTACATTTTATTTAAAACAAGTCTTCTTCCGAAGAGAATATTGACGAATCAATAAAACTGCTTTTATTTTATCCCAAATATTTTTTAAAACACTGCAATCATAAAAACGATACACGAGATGATGACGGAAGAAAGAGATTTTTGAAAGAGTAAATTTTGTTCTATTGAGATAATGGAATAAAAGAAAAAACTCAACCAAGAATCCAACAAGAGAAAGCCATTCAACGAATTAAATTCGTTTAAAAATACAAAGGATTTATCATGACACATTCACAAATCGAAGAACAGTTTAAAGGGATAGAGGGAATCAATGAAGCAAAAAAGATATACAATGTAAAAGAGGGCAATGGCTTTTCGGGGGATGGATTCAAGCGCTATTGCTATGAACCCATCCACCCGAAAAACCTCGTCTGCTAACGCAGCCTTGGCATTGCCATAGCCCCTGAAAAAATGGCGTGAAAATATATGATGAACTAAAAGAGCAGTGTGGAAGTTGTAATGAAAGAGATTGTTAAAAAGAATGCTTGGTTGCCAATGAAAACTTAATGTGTGGATAAAGTGCCTAAAATAGGCATTTATTGAAGCTTGTGGCTCCGAATACTGGATTCGAACCAGTGACCAAGTGATTAACAGTTTTTTTGTCTTATATTTCTTAAAGTAACTGAATGCCAACTATTCCCCTATTTAAAGTCATTTTATGAGGTACTCTCTTTTTTTCAACTGTCCAATATTGTCCAATAAAGAACAGATTTGCATATCTATTTGTAGAGTTTTTGTAGAGTTTTTATTAAATACTGCTACAATATACTATGAGGAGATTTTATGGAAAAGCAAAAAGATAAAAAAATTGATCATGGCCTTTACACTAGAATTAACAGATATGATAAAACTGAATATATCGGAAAATTACGACCTTCTGGTGGGGCTCCATCAGAGAGAAATCTAACCAAAAAAGATAAAGCAGACAATATATCAAAAGCGAGAGTTGCTTTACAAAAATGGAGAGAATTTTTAGAAAGCCATTCCGATATACATCATGAAATTGATGCCAAAAGTGCCAGAGGAATGAAGCTGGATGATTTCTTTAATAACTATTTTTTACCAGAGCAAAGCAACCTTATGCAAAAAGAATATTCAAAAATTTATCGCAGTCATCTTAAAAATAAATTTGGATATAGAATAATGCAAACTATTTTAAAAACAGAGGTACAAGAGCATCTGCTAAATATCATCGAAAAAGGCAGACAAGTTCGTATAAAAGAACCTGGAAATCGTAGAAAATATATAAAAAAAGCAGTCCCTGAATATCTATATGAAACTAAAGATAAGGATGGTAACATCATCAAAAAAATTAGAGATTGGGATTATGTGTATAAACGAAAGGCATATGCTGATAGGACAATTATCTATATCACTCAAGTCGTTGGAATAACATGGGGTTTAGCAATATCTAAAGGCGTAGTCATAACTGACATCGGACAAAATATCTTAAAATTAAAGGATGAAAAAGGGGAAGATGTTAAGCTCAGAGCTAAACAAAAAAATATCACCCATATTGTAAATATAGACTTACTATTAGCAATACGGGAAATTTATAAAACGACTATAGAAGTTGAAAAAAATATAAAATTTCAAATAGCAATGCTCTTTGGAATATTTACTGGCAGAAGAGAGATAGAAATTTTGAGTCTAAGATGGGAAGATGTTGACCTCGTTGAAAATTTTATTATGCCTCGTGTACAAACTGTTAAAGAAAACTATCACACAAAATATTACATCCCAAAAGTTATTCAAGATCATCTTAAGACTCTAAAAAAAACTTATCCTAGTGATATTTATATATTCCAGAGTGATAAAAAAAGTTTAATAAAGAAGGGTAAAATACAGCCATATGGGGCAACTGCATTAATAGAGCATTTTAAAATTATTGTTAATAAAGTTTATGGTGAACTTAGAATAAAAAATGGGAATGAATTAACATTCCATGATTTACGCCATTTTCAAGCATCGATTTTGGCTGGGTATGTAGAAGACAGAATAATTGATAGAATTTTGGAACATCGAACTGGTAAAATTATTGATAATTATTCTAATTATGAAATCAAAAAAATTCAAATAGCATTAGAGGCGTATGAAAAATGTGTACTTGGAAATGGTGACTGTGCCAGCATCCAATCAAAAGACACTGATATAGCACTAAGAATAAAAGAAAAAGAGCTTCAACTTAGAGAACTTGAGTTGCTAATTGAGGCTAAAAAACTAGGAATAGATATTTAATGTTAAGTTCCGACATTCTCTATTCTAATAATATATTAGCTTATGTATGAAAATGCATAAGCTATACACATGTATAAATTAAATCCAAGGTATAAACATTCTTGAAAGACCAAAAAAAATGAAGAATTATAGAATTAAGCATAATACCAAAGTAACCAGTATACAAAGTTAGATTGCACACTTATACCTCCAGCTTCTCTGTTCTGAAAAAATAATAGTATCCCTATTATGATTTTATTTTGAGACAAACATAACTCTTCCTCATTACTAGGTCTCAGAATTTCAAGTTGGTGCTAATTTTTAGATTTTGATATTTATTAAAAGCTTGGATTTAATAAATGTAGATATCAATAAAATCAATTTTCTGTATTTGATTTGTAAAATAGCTAAGTGTATGCAGTATTTGCCATGTTAAGCCCTTTGTATTTATTTACGCCATTCTTAATGGCTTATAAATAATTATAGAAAAAAATGGTTTGATATTGAAAAATTGTGGATGTTTTGAGGGAATTTATCTTAAAGTATATCAATGACGCTAATAAACTCAAAACTTCGCATAATTCAACTCCTTACATTTTTTAAATTTTTGCATATAATTTTAAAGAAGTGTAAAAATATTGCATTTTGCAAAATAATTTTTGATTTTTAAAACTCTAGACAAATTAAGCCGCATGGTTTTTTATAAAATTAAATAATCAATAAAACTAAACTCCTATAAACTTGGTTCAAATATTCTCACAATATGATAAAAGAAAGAATGATAGATTATGACAATCAAACCATATTAGCAATTTCAGTTTTATCAGTTATAACTTTTTCCTTGATAACACCATACTTTTTTAGCTGAGTTTGAAATTCAAACCATTTTCTTCTTTCAAGGATCACCAAATGGGCGAACTAAAAATAGTATATTCAGATAAGAAAGTGACTCCATGGGGAGTACAAGCCAAGCATTCTTTAAGCGATAATTTTACTGATTATAGTAATATCGCTTAATATCCATATGAGATAATAATAAAGTCTTGTGCTTAACTAAGACACTATCTCTTCTATAATTGAAATGTCATTTGATACTTTTATAAGACCATCGAGTTGCACAAGTATAATATCTTGCTGAGTGGCCAAATCATGGGCATGATTGTTAAAATAATAGTTTGTTATTGCAACGTATTTCGCATGTGGGTAAGATTTTTTAGCTTCAGAAATAAGCTGATATAATGCAGTGTTGTTTTGCTTTGTTTTTTTCCTCGTATGTTTACATTGAATGGCAATCGTTTGAGCATCTTTGACTGCTATAATATCAGTACCTGATTCAGTTGGCTGCTTCGTGGTCTGATGGCATCTGTAACCAGCTTTTTCAAAAAGTCGCATAACTTCAATCTCAAATTCATCAGGGCTTAATAGAGCCCAGGATTCTTCTTCTGTCACTTCTCCAAAAAATGTTTCAACAAATTCTTTATCATTGACTGAAGCCGTAGGGATCAATACACCATTACTCAATGCTTTTTTGTTTGAAATAAGTTGATTAAGACCCTTATCAAATGTTTTTAAATCGCCTGCCTGATGAATTATGTGATAGATGTATACTGGCTTTTCTTGTCCGATGCGGTATACACGGTCACTTGCTTGATCTTCTTTTGCAGGATTCCAATGTCGTTCTAGATGAATAACATGATTAGCCGCCGTAATAGTTAAACCAACTCCTGCAGCAAGAGGAGATAAAATCATTATTCCAAAGCCATCTATATTTTCAAATGCATCTAGTTTTCTATCTACACTTTCTTTATTATTGTTTTTACCATTTATTGTATCAATGTTAATACTAAAATACTGATTTAGAGCTGTTTGCAGAAGCGTTTGCATTGAATGTCTAATTATGAATATAAGCACTTTTTCATTTTTATTTTTTATTTTTTCGAGTAATTCAATCAATGCATGCATTTTTGAAGGTTTGAAAAAAGTATTTGGGTTTGTCAGTTTCTCTAGTTGCATAATATCGATAGTATTGCCCATATCTACCAGAGATGGATGGAGTGAAAGCACACGAAGTTTTTGTAGTTTTTCCATATGATGCAGGCCACCATTTATAATATTATTATGCTCAGAAATTTCAGCTTGATTCATGGTCACTTCTATTATTTTATATTCTTTTGAAGGCAGCCCGTCTAAATGATCTTTTTTCATTCGTCGTAACATATAGTTGGAAATCTTTTTAACTAGTTTGGTTTCAATGTCGTGTTCTGTAGTATTGTTTAATGGTTTTACATATGTCTCTCTAAATTCTTTCCATGGTTTTATAAATTGAGGATCAAATGTGTCAAATAGCGACCATATATCACGTAATTCATTTTCAATAGGCGTACCCGTTACAATCATTGTAAATGGAATATTTGCACTTATTCCTTTGGCGGCAAGCGAAATTCTAGCGCTTGGATTTTTGATCTTTTGAGCTTCATCAAATATACTCATTTCAAAATTAAAAAGTTTCTGCTGCGCAAATGCTAATTGATAAGTGCTAAGTGTTTCATATGTAGTTATATATATATTACTTCGTAATAAATCAATGACATCCATGCTATTATTTGCTAAATTTTGAACTTCACTCTCAATATCTAGAGTTTTTTGTTCTTTTACTAGTGCGCGTATTTTAACTAAACCTTCATTCTTGCCTTGTATAATTTTAACTTTAAACGCGCTTTTGTCAATGACTGCTTTTTCAATTTCATTCTTCCAAGCACTCAATAAAATTGTTGGAGCCACTATCAAAATGCGTTGATTAGAAGAATCTCGTTTTGGCGTTCTAACATTGTATAAATAGTTCATAAATGAAATCATTTGGAATGTCTTGCCAAGCCCCATATCGTCCGCCAACAAACCACCTGGAAATTTACCTTCGTATAAAGAAATCATCCAATTCAACGCAGTTATCTGATGTGCTTTTGGTTTAAAGAGTAAGTTTTGCCAATGGGTTGTGTACTTCAAATGATTTAGCTCTATGTCATCTGGATTATTAGAGACTAGTTCCATGCTTAAACCACTTTCATCGTTATGGTCAACATCTAACATCAATTCAGCCGAAGAGCCTAATTGTTTGCAATTATTTTTAAAAATACTTTCCTTTAAAGCTTTCGCGACAACATCGACTGGACACTCGTCGCCATCAAAGTCAATTGTTGCTTTTCCTTCTTCTTGAGCTCTATTTAGATCTTCTTGAAGAGCATTTTTTTTCTCAGGTGGCAAGTTTTGAATTTTTGCAGTAATTAGCTTTATATCAACATCAGATATGACTAAGTCGCCGCCAGCGTTTAACACTTGACTCATAGGCGTTTCCAACCTGTCTGAACCAAAAAAGCCAACATATACTTCTGTGGTCAACCCTTTAATGCGACTTATTCTGTATTGTGAAACATCTATTTCATCAGCGTTGAACTCTGGCAAGAACGCTTCTGGATTTTTCTTGAAAGCCGCCGCATGTTCTTTTGGGATAGTTGCCGTACTGAGAATCTTTTTAGCCCCTCGAAGTTTATCCTCATCAAGAACATATCGCATAATTCTATTATCGCCGACATTGGTTAGCAAGAGACTTGATTCATCTTGCGATGAAATTGTATTTTTAACTTTGGAAACAAAATCACTTTCTAGCCCTGAGATAAGTGGATTGATATGTAAATCGCCATCTTCATCTTCAACAATGTCAATGCCAATATTTTTTACGCTAGAGACAAAATCGTTCTCTTTCAATCCTTTATATTCAAGCTGACCAGATTCATCCGATTGAATATGCTCGATTACAATATACCTGTCAGAGGCTCTTTTACTTGTGTGCGCTTTTGAAATTAAATTGAGCGCCATACTTATTGACTCTGGCAAAATATACCGTTCATTATTTGACACTCTCAGAATTGAGCCAAAAGTCTGCATTCCAAATAAAGGCGAATCATCTAGAATAAAACTCATTTCAAATTTAGCGTCTTGGTCCAGAAAGCCTCGATGCGTAACTTCGAGCGACCCGTTGAAGATAGATGGCAACATTAATAGTGAAGAGCGTTCGTCCCTTAGCAGCGAGTACACTTGATCATGTTTAACGCTTAATACAGTCTCATTCAGAGTTGCTATATTATCATCCACCAATTCCATAAATAAGTTTTGATACAAGCTCAATATAGCGGGGTTGGCACGACCATGATGAAGTGTTATATTAATGCCAAAGGCATTAAAGTCAACAGTCAGCAACTCGCCTTTTTCTTGTTTTGTGAGCTTTTTTAAAAATGAAAACAAAGCTTCTCCTTTTGTCTTAAAGAATTACGTCAACTAACTTAATGTCAATATGTTTTATAGCTTTTATAGCGACTAGAACCTTTTCTTGCCATTTTCCAGCCTCACTGTATGAATGCGTAAAATCAGTAATCATACAATTTCTTGCTTTGTTTGATCTATAAAATTCTGTATATTCATACTCTTTTTTTGTTAGATCAATTGGTATGTCCGAATATAATCTGACTTTTGCGTTGTGTGTTCCTTCAATAACTTTTACTTCTCCAAAGTCCATATATATACATGATCGTTGCGCATCCGATATAAAACTATATGCGCTGTTGCTGCCATTAAAACGCTTTCGAAACTTTTCATCCAGATTCATAAATTCATGTTTTGTTATAAAAAGCTTCGTATAGCGAACATACTCACTAAAAGGCTTCCAAAATGCTTTTCTATACTGATATATGTCATCATGCTCAGGGCTACTTAGCGCTTCTAAGAAAAGAGCAAGATCTTCTCTAGACAAATAGCCAACTAAATAAGTTTTGTATATTTCACCAACTCTCGTCCATTGAACATTATGTGCGGTTCGCGCGGAAATCGTTCTAGGATCACCCATTAAATCAATTATAAATGTAACCCATTTCGCGTAATCTACATTAGTGGAGGTGTTCATCATGATTCCAATCAATGTGCGTACAACATATTCTGAGACTTTTAGACCATCTTGATATTCGTAATTTTTATGTTCATCCACGAGTTTAAATAAATATTCTTTCGCTTCTCCTGGATAAAGGGATTCAACTTCTTTGACTATTTGGAAGATTAACAACGTTTTGTAATATTCACTGTTGGGCGATAGATTGAATTTTTGTTCTATATCTACAACTGATAAAAATTTTTCTAGCATTTTGGCTGGAGAAAATAATAAATAAATATTTGCTTTATATTCATTCATTAGAATATTTCGACCATTAAAATTACTAAGCATTCGTGTGATGTGTTTCTCAATATGAGAGTTTTTATCTTGTAATTTCTGAAAATATTGAAAATATAATTCAATCAATTTTCGTTTAACTCCAACGCTTTCAGAACTTTCTAAAACAATTGCCATTTCATCCAATAGTTCCGCATCAAGAAGGTCAACAAAAGTACGCTCAGATTCCAGTAAATGCGTGCTAGCTGAGCGTAATTGCGTTTTTGTCAATGCGCATGCATTTTCTTTGTCAATCCAGTTGTTTCTAAAATATTCTATATCTTGACGGAATGTAGTAGATCGAGTTTCACTGCCAGACTTCAATTTACGCGTATTTTCATCCAGCTTTTTAATCAATCTATCAAAGTTAAATAGTGGAAAATTACTTATAGGCGGTAACTGTATTGTCATTTTAACAACTCTTCCATGCTCGGAGGATTAACCGCGAAGAAAAACTGAATGCGTCTGTTGCGCTCACGGCCCTCTTCAGTACCATTGGAGACGTTCTTTATCGGGCGTGTGTCTGAATAACCGCTATATGAAATCAATGCTTGCCCATTGTTATTTGTAAGAGTGGACAAACCTCCATCGCTTATCTCATCCATCAATAGAAATGTATTAATTGCTCTTTGGGAAGATAGCTCCATATTCGTCCAACGAAAACCATCATGCCCTTTATTAAGATTTATGTTATCCGTATGTCCCTCGATAAAAATTGTATTGATTGCATTATGATACTTTTCTAGCTCCATTAATTCCAAAAGTTGAGTTGTGACGCCTTCAATAATCCATTTTTTTTCATCGCGAATTTCTGCTTTTGACGAATCAAAAAGTTTTTCTTTTGTAATTCGCATTGTCCCATCGTCTTTATCAATTTCAACGATGATTTTATTTTTACTTAAACTATCTTTCAGGGTTTGCAGTAATTCTGTTCTAGCATTAATATTTTTTTCAAAGGCTTTAATTTTACTATCAGCCTTTTCTTTCGTTTCTTGAGTAGCAAGAATCATGTAAGCTAGAATAAGAATAAATACAAACAGCAAAGAAGTCATTAAGTCAGATATCGAAATCCAGAAATGATTGTCATCGGATAAGTGTTTTTCTCCTTTTAAAAATCTCACTTATTCATCCTTGTGTTTTAGCATTAATACTTTCGATTGCATCTTCCAAAGAACCCATGCTAGCCGATAAAGTATTTGCAAAATTCGACAATGCACCTTGAACTTCATTTAAAGAATTTTGCATTGTTGAATGAACTTGTTTATCATATTCACTTAACCATTTTGACATTGCACCACCAAAAGCATCAAGATTGTCGGTATTTTCATGAATGACATCTCTATATGTACTTTGAAGTTCTTTTGCCGTCAGTATACTGGAACTTACTACTTCTGCTGCAGATGTTGCTGTTTGCTTCATTGATTCAGAAATGGATTTACTATTATCTAGCTGGCTTATAATTGACTTTTCAACTTGATTCAACTCAGATACAGTACCAGTTAACGCTATACTTACTTCTTTGGCAGTGTTGCCGAATTGTTTCAAACTATCAGTGCTTGATTGAAACGTATTTAACATGGCAGGCACATCTGATAATTTCTCGGAAGTGCTATTAATCATACTTTGAACTTCCGTAACTTTAGTAACGATATTCCCCATAATAATAGATATTGTTTGTTCCATCTGTTTTGCAAATGTTTGATTTTTATCAAATAATTCTATATGCTTATTTTGAATCATGCCTATCATATTTTGTAGCTTTTCATCTCTATCAAGATTTTGATTAGCCATTTTTGAAAGTGTCGCTTGCATTTCCGAAGTTAAATTTTCACTTTGTGCGGTTAATGCTTCTCTCTCTACACTAAGTGTATGTTGCTGCCTGTCAAACATGGTTGATAGAGTACCTGTTGTTTGTGTGGAAAGTTCAGTCAGCGTTTCTTTCATTTCTTGCATTCGTGTAGACATACTTATTCTTTCTTGTTCCAATGAAACTTGTTGCTGACTAAACATATCTTTCATGTTTGCAGCACCTTCTTTGCTAACCGAACCAAAAACATCTTGAATTTTGTTCATTTGTTCTTCAAATGATGTCATTGTACGAGTAAATAATTCTTGCATTTTTGCTTCGCGTTCATTTTGCAATGTCGCCTGATGACCTGATATTTCTCTAATACTACCTAATAACTCAGTTAATTGCTGTGTTGTTTGAGCCATTAGATTTTGGACTCCCTGTACTTGATCGCCTGCAGTTTCATCAAGCTTTTTAATAAATGTGTTTACGATAGATTCTAAACTATCGGATTGTGAGTCTGCTGCATTTTGCGCATTTGTTTGCAGTGCAGCAAGCGGTCCACTCAATGTTTCTCCAATAGCGCTAGATATTAGATGAGGCATTTGTTCAAGATGACTGTTCATCTGTGTCAAAAATGGATTAAACTGTTCGCTGATTCTCTGTGTTAATGTTTCAGCCAACGAGTTCATTGCTCGCGTTTGCTGTTCAGATTCATTTGCAATTTTAAAAAGATTTTGTTCAGCTGTTTGACGTTTAAAAATTTCATCAATATTATCTTGAAGATGCTTTATTTTTGATGTTAATTTGCCTTCAAGTGTTTTTTCAAAGAAAGTGAAAAGGACTGAAAGAAACATACCCCATACAGAAGCTGTAAACTTTATTCCAACCATTCCAATAAAGTTTCGAATAGATGCTTGCAACTGTTGTCCATTACCATCGAGATTTAACTCAATTAATGCAACATATAAGGCAAAAAATGTTCCCAACAAGCCTATACCCAATAAAATTCCCGGGATAGCACTATAAAATTTTGAGCCAACATGTGACGCTAGAGTGCTTGAATTAAAAAAATAATCAGCATCTAACGAATTTTCAAGCTTATCTCCTTTTTTTATTAAACTCTCATCAAATTCACCCCATAAATGAGTAATCTTTTTGTCATTTTTTACATTTTTTAAAAAATCATTATAATAATTAAAGCCTTTCTCTTTTAGCATGCTTGTTTCTTGTGCTAAAAGTTCTATACTTTTTTTATCTTTTTTAAATGAAAAGTATAGTTTTATCACACTAAATAAGAATAGAACTATTAATGCCATTTCAATAGTGGTTACTATCCAATCTCCAAATTCTAGTTGTAGTGTGAAATTAACTACTCCATTTTCTTTATGCGTAAATGGTATAAGTTTTAAAAGTATGTCGGATACATTCATATTATTATCTCTTGTTATTTAAAGTTAAAAACTTAAGTATACATCAATATTTATTAAATAGTGATTTTAGGGCTATACGCACTATCAATGAGTTTTATCTATATAAGTCAGATTTCCAAATTTCTTTCAACATTTCAACAAACCCTCTATAATATCGTGCAGAAGGGAGCTATGAGTGTTGAAACGCCTTTTCAACAAACTTCAACAAATTCTCCATTTTTAAGAAAAAAGAACCAAAAAAGAAAGAGCATCCTTGGAATGACCCATATAAACTAGACAGTTCCAAATACAGTAGGTTTTGGAACATCTCTAAGTTTTAAACTAAATTGTTGAACTATGATATAATTTTAATGACTATCGGTTACTGACACAAAACTCTGAACGGTCTCACACTCCCTGTTGACATTTAAAGTTTTTATATTACTTGTAAAACTTTCCAATAGCAAATCTATCTACATGTATCTTTGTTGATGCGAATCTGTTATCAGGGCAAGTATCATATCTGTCATACCCTTTATTCATTTTATTCTGCATACTAAAACTATCTTTTTTTATAAGATTTCCATCAGTATCCAGTATTTTAACTTCTATTTTAGAAGCGGAAAATATTGGATGTTTATCTCCTCCTAATCCAATAAGTAAACCTGCGCCCATAAGAGCAAGCCCACCATTTGTGTTTCCGGCACTTATCGTATTAGAACCAGCTATGATTCCATGATATGCCGAGTTATTTTCCGTTTGCCAACCATTAGCGTCAACATTCTTTTTTTGAATGGTGCGTAATAGCTTTTTTACATTATCCGGAGCACCTTCATACCTATAGTCATAAACATTAAAATAGTATTTAAGATTTGTAACATCATAAGATGGGACTATCTGAGCTAGTACTTTTTCATCTTGATTAGCAATATCTTCTGGAGTTCCATTTATTCCACTTTTCTTCATTTTATTAACGAATGATTTATAATAAAATCTTTCTTTCATTGGTATTTCTCTATTGCTTTTTACTAACCATTTGCCAGCATATCCGCAAAACACAACTGATGTATTAATTTGATAATCTGCTTCCTCTTTATTTTTTGTAATTACCCATCCGTGTTCGGTTAAAACATCTGTAAGTTCAGGAATTACATCACATTGTCCCTCAATGTCCTTAATTACCACATTATCAAATCCATTTAGTTGAGCATTATTTGGAGTGATGTTTTTCGTATCTTCTTTTGTTGTTGATTCGATGTATATTTTCCCGCTTTTCTTTGGATATTCAATGCCTGCCATTGAATTTATAGTGTAATCCATACCTCTTCCCATCGTAGTACATCCACTAAAATATAAACTTAACCCAAGCATAGTTAATACACTTACTATATTATTTTTTAACATTTATATACACCTTTTTTTAAGTTGCTGTAGTTTATTTAAAAATTTCAAAACTGTCAAGCATTAATCTCCAACTCTTGCACCCCAAGGATCATTACCAATTGGCATAGCATCAATAGCCATATCAGCAAGTGAACTCGCATCAAATCCCTTAACAGTTTGTTTTTTAATTGCATCATTTAAAGCCAGCCAACTTTCTTGTGGAAAACATTTATCTGCAACTGAACTTTCTTCAGATAAACATTGTCTAAATGAAATATTTTTTAAATCTCCTACCCCCAAATCATCACATTTATCTCTTTCCCATTCTTTTGGTATTTGTGCTTTAACTCCTTCAACAAATATTCTAGTCATCTCTTGGTCGTAACAGCAATAAAAAGATCTATCTCTCATACAGCTCCCCCAAGCCCACTCAGCGGCACATTCGCTATCAGTAAAGTGACATTGTTCAAAAGCTAATGCTTTATTTGTTTTAAACTGCTGAATTCCCCATTTCATAGCTATATCTTCATCTGTACATGCATCACCTGACGAGAATGATGTTAATACTTTCAATAAAATAGAGCCAATTAAATTATACGGTGGTGGTAAATATGATATAACGGCACCAACCACAGCCATTGCTGCTGCTCCTGTATTTGCACCATCACCGCCACTATTATCAGAAGCCATTTGATTGTTAACATTCATTGCTAATGCGACATTTCCATTACCACAAATAACTTGTCCAGCTTGTGTGTATGCTACTGATGAAGTTGCAATATACTTTCCAACTCCTATTCCATCATCATGACTAGCCAGCAGATAACTTCCTCTTACAAAACTCTCACTTGTTGCATGCATTAATCCTGCAAGTTGATTGTCTGACATGCTAATTAAATTTCTCCATGGCTCTCTTAACTCCGCCGATGTAGAATTATTACTATCAACTGCGTGTCCTACCAAGTTAGGAAAGCTTAATCCTATAGAAGCCATGCATTGAACATAATTAACCGCAGCAATAGAACTATCTGTTCCTCCTAGCTGTGCTTTCATGAAATCATCAGCAGTAGCTAAATCATCTTGTGCAGGATTACTCATCGCTGCCATTGCTATTGATGCAATATCCATAACTAAACTACCTGCTGAAACTGCTGTAGTTACTGATGTTGCTGCAAAAACTTCTGTATTGTACACCGAGTTTATGCTATCAAGTGTTGAAGATGCGGTTGAAGCTCCACCAGCTTGTGTGACAGTTTGCCCATCATCAATAAAAGTCGCTTCTGTACCAGCACCAACAACTTCAGTACTATCTCCGAAAGTGGTCATACTATCAAAACTATTTCCTACACTATTTACTGCACCTTGTACCTCTTGTGCTCCGGATTGAAGAGTCGAACCATAGGCACCAGTTAAAGCTCCGGTATAAGCCATCATTGCAAAAGATAAAAGAGTAGCAGGATCAGACATCCAAGCATCATCATACATTGTACCACTCTCACACATACCGTTCCATCCACTCCAGATATGTTGCAACTGCTCCATCCCTGCAACCGCTGTCATTGCTTCATCTGGTCCTATAAACTCTTTGCTCTTCCACCCAATTTTACTTAAATCAAATGTGGTGTTGTCATCAATTCTCTCTGTTTCATAAGCAAGACATTCTCCATGTAAAGTTTCAGAACTGCTACAGTTCCAGGTTATGTCATATTTAGTAAAAACTGTTTTACCTGTATAATCCGATACTGGATTTGATTTATCAAATGAAGCAGGCAAACATCTTGGGTCATCCGTCCATGAGATACAACTGTTTTGTTGATAGCACTCATTGTTACAAGTATTTAGATTTGAAAAAGAATTTAAACCCAAATCATCGCCGTTTAAATCAGTATTTAAATCAAATAAAGGACATGTATAGCCTACTGTTCCTACCACACAACTTTCTGTTTTTCTACATTGACTTTTACAAGATGTAAGATCTGAATATTTTACAAATGCTATGTCATCTCCAACATCTACAGGCAATTGATTTAACCAATCTTGAAATACTTGGTCAGTTGTACAAACATATCTTGCTTCAATATTAGAAATGATAAAAATCAGTACAAAAAATAGTTTTAATATAAAATTCATATAAATTCCTTCCTATAATACATTAGTTACTGCCTAAAGGCACAGATATTACAGGCTGTTCATAACAGTGATATATTCTATTTTCATAAAGTTTTACTTTAGAAATAAAAACACGATTTGGATAGCCTAGTGGATAGACAAGAGGAATTACAGTAAAACTGTTAGTGAGCATATCTTTAACTACAACACGCTTTATAGCTTTACTTTTTTGGTATGTGCTTCCTGAACTTGGTTCTTGGCAAGCAGTTCCAGAGACAGAGCCTTTTCCCCCATAAACACCGCCTCCATACTCGGTCCAATTATCTCTTAAGCAAAGCGTTTCTATATTATTTTCATCTAGTGTCGGCGCTATTTCAATGTCTTCTGCTAAAAAAATTTGCTTAAATCCAATTCCACTATTTAGTGTATTAAAATCATCAAGACTAATATTTTTACTTACAACTAATTCTCCCCCATCTGTATAGAAATAGAGCATGTAAGAACCTACATATGGGAACATTATTGATAATGAACCAAGTGTGTTTTCCCAGTTCACAAGATAACCATTTGATGGGTAATAAGGAAAGTTAGCAGGATAGGTATCTGGAGTTGCTTCAATATTATCAATTACAACTTTTGATGCACTGTAGTGGGTTCTACTAGAAAAAGCTCCACTCATTCCATGATGTCCTCCATCTTCATCCTCTGTTGTTTGCTGAACAGAAACAATATCTCCGGATACTATGTTTATAGTTTTACTGAAACTGTAGCTACCCCCATTAGGAATACACTGAACAACTGCTCCCATCTCTGGAAAATTCAACTTAGCTCCACCTCCATCATTATGCTGTTGATTGCAATATTCAACAGCGTGAGTATCATCATTGTGATGGACTGTTAAGTAAATATCATCATCAAGCGAACCAGAGCCAGATGCCAGCATATATGCCGAATCTTCTCTACTATCGGCAACTGTATTAGCTCTAATACAATCTTCTCTGCTTGCAAATCTATCAATTGCTCCAGATAAAATATTTATTCCCTGCTCGGTGTAGTGCAAATCATAAGATTGTTCCAAGAGTTCACTTGTTGTGCTTGTTGAAGATTCCCCGTAATTAGTGCAAATATTTCTAGTTTGAGAAAAACTATTTACACTACATATTACCTCAAATGGAATGTTTGAAGGAGAAGCTTCTGCTGGGCATGTTCCTAAAAAACCAGTAATTCTTCCAGATGCCACATCCCTTACTGGTCTATCATCATCGCAATATTTCATAATGCTATCATCTAATGGCGTTGCAGAATCGTCAGCTTTACACTCATATGGATTCATTGCAACCTCTTTTTCATCCGTACAAACCGCACTGTTGGTAAAACTTCCTCCAGGACAAACAAACTGCTCGGTTACAAGATTTACTTTACTTTCATATCTTTCTTCTGTTGTTAAATTCAGTCTTACATTATCCAAGGACTCTCTTTCGTGACCTATAGAACGACCACTTCTTGTGCAACTATTTTTTACCCAACTTCCACAATTATCTTTTTTACATTGTGCTTGTAGAGGATTAGTAAAACATTCATCACTTATTGCTTTATCATAATATGTTGTACAAGTGACGGTTCCACCTGGTAACTCTTGTGATGAATCCCAAGCATCACAAACTGAAACATTTTTTGGTGGGCGAGGGCGCTGCATCCTAGCAAGAAAAGATGCGAATGACATTCCAGAACCTTGCTCAGATGACACAAAGTATTCTCTCTCAATTCTCCACCAAGGCAAACAAATTGTAATATTATTGTCTTGTCCGGTTATGTCTGGAGTAAACACTTTACAATCATCACCGGTTGGGTCAACAACTCCATAACCAACAAAAATTCTTTTTCCAGCAAGATTACTAAAATCTTTATTCGTATAAACATCAACAGAAATTTCATCTGCCAAGTTTTCTTTAAAATCATAATACTGAAGAGTTGATGGTTCTGATGTTGTTGATGTTACTCTATTTGTAAAAAAGAATGCATCTCTTTGAACTGATGTCACATCTGCTATTAAAGATAAAGAAAATGATACAGAAAACAATAATACTAAACTTATTATTTTACTCATGATAAAAGTCCTTTAATGTATTCTAAAATTACAAAATTGTTATTGAAGTCGTATATAGATAAAAATAAAAATAACGCAATGATAAAAGATGGAGAAAATACACCTTTGAAGAACATTTTCACATCTTGCGAAGATAGAGTGCCCGCCCATAACAATTGAAGTGATATATATATGATTAGCCAATTATTAAATGTAAACAGTTCTTTGTAATTTAGACTAAAATAAATCTCTCCATCCTGTACCAAAAATTCTAAATAACCATATATAAAAAGAAGATAATACAGAGCGACCAACCACAACAAAGGTGCCGCTGATATTAAGATAAGAGAAGCATTGACTTTAGGAATAGATAGAACATGCCCATATACTACATAGTCTTTTTTTATCTTTGGAATTATTGTAAAACCAGCAACTTCTCTTTTAATTTTATTACCATTTTCATCTTCTTCCTCAATAGTGGCTCTACTTGGTGTTTCAGAAAATGTTAATTTTGCAAAAGTCCAATGAGCAAATTCATGTAAAAATGTGCCAATTAAATAAAATATAAATTGGAAAAAAACTTTAATATAAAGGGTTAGATTATTGTGCATCACATCCTCCGCTTGCATTTTTTATATAGCCTGATGGACACTGCAATGACAGACAAGAAGTTTGACTCTTTCCTAGCTCTTTTTCTGTAGCTTCAGGAGGACAAACATCCTGATAACAATTGCCATTTTCTTCATAAACACCAAAGGCAGTAGGGCATTTTGGAGGCATTCCGCATCTGCCTAATTTCTCATATAGTGCAGCGTCACAAATATCACTGTTACAAACAGGATTATTTATAGTTGCGGCTAGCGGTGACAAATCATAGTCTGTACCACTTGTTACTGGAGCACCATTTATACATTTAGCAGTCCCGCATTCTTTATTTAAATCACATACGAAAGGCGAGCATTGCCAAACAGTGCCAACATAACTACATGGGCGATTTAAATCCGCTTGGCATAAATATTTTAATCGTTTACAGTTGTTAGTAATAGAACTTGGGTTGTTACCTCCATAACCATTATCTATGGTTGTATTTATTGGAATATAGTTATAGCCTTGGGCATTTAGTGCATCTGGACAACTATAGTTGTAATATGTGTAATCTTTCGGGACTGAACAATTGCTAGTACCACTAAGATTACAAACTGTGCCACTCAAGCTTCCCCCGCTAGGACATGAATAAGATGTAGTGCTACCAAGTGGACCGAAATAAGTATTTGTACTTCCTGCTACATCTTGCATACCATTCATATCATAGAGGCATTTTGGAGTACCAAAAAAAGTAGTTAATGTTCCTGACATAGTAATTGTTCCAACAAAACCATATCCAGATACACCTAGATTAGATAAATCACTTGCAGATACAGTAAGAATAGGGCAACCCGAAACAGTTGTGGTAGCTTTGGCATTATAAGATGATGCTTGACTAGATCCGCTAGGACAGACCATCCTGTCACAAGTTTTAATACAAGTTGTACTATTCAAGCTGCCGCCACTCGGGCACGAATAAGCAATTGCACTACAAGTTTTCAAACAAGTAGTACCGCTTACACTTCCACCGCTAGGGCATGAATAAGTTGTATATGAAGAACTAGAACTACAAGTTTTAATACAAGTCGTACCGCTCAAACTTCCACCACTTGGACATGAATAAGTTGTAGATGAAGAACTAGAACTACAAGTTTTAATACAAGTCGTACCGCTCAAGTTTCCACCACTCGGACATGAATAAGATACTGCTCCACCACTTGCTGGTATCCCAGCACCAGCCCCACCGCCCCACGCTTCATAAACACACCACTGCCCAAAGCCAGGAACATATCTGGGTCCCCAATATAAACGGTAACCTCCATATGTTGGAGCACAATAAGCCCCTCCACCAGAAGCAGTAGCAGCATAATTACAACTATAAGTACCACCAGTTGATGTAGTTGTTGCAG
>ERZ889078.1487-NODE-1487-length-18535-cov-14.624729_pt1 | contig 18535 bp, 13 predicted proteins | sample MGYA00521266_ERZ889078 | MGnify/ENA primary metagenome ERZ889078 (study PRJEB32303, sample SAMEA104408618) | aquatic metagenome | biome: Brackish water; feature: Pelagic; material: water | place: Baltic Sea | collected 2014-06-16T06:34:00 | depth 76,534 m ...
GTAGGGAGGTAGGGAGGTAGGGAGGGAGGTATGAGGGTGTGAGGGTAAGATCCAGGATCCTGGATCTAGCATCCAGGATCTAGCTTGTTACTCTTCCCGAAGTGTAATGACAAGTTCCTTTTTAAACAAGCGTTGTATCGGGATAAAGATCCACAATGCTCCGCTGATCCATAGTGTGACCAGCACTACCAGGAGAAATCCACCGGGAAGCTGGTAGGCCGGTGAGATCAGGGAGGGTAGAATGCCCGCCACTGCACCAATAATTCCGAGAAGCATTCCGGTCATGAGGATCAGCATGTATTCAATCATCAACATGCGTCGGATGAAATTTTTTCGGAATCCAATTGCTACAAACAGAGCTAATTCTCCTGATCGTTCAAGGTTATTCCTCCACAGGATGATCCCAAATCCAACAGTACCTATCAATACACCCAGTGCCCCAAGTAGCATAAAAACAGAAAGGTAGGTGTTCTCAACAGAGTTGAACTCAGCCAGGCGTTCCGATGCAGCAATGGTTATCATGCCATAGTCAGCGAAAAGCTCTTCGAGCCGGGTGGCAATCTCTTTTCGGGTGGGAAAGGGTCCGTCGACCAACATAATCCTGGTGCCGCTGATTGAAGGAAACCGCTCTTTCAACAATTTGTCAGAAACCAGGATATGTCCCTGGAAGATAGAGTTATCTAATCCTCCCATCAGTCTTACCCTGAGCTCTTTACCAGCTTCGTCAGTGTATAATAGCGTGTCTCCGACCTTTTTTCTCAAACCCCATGTGATCACATTCTGATCAGCGAATGCCGGGATCACATCAGGAGAAAGTTCCTTGCTTAGTGTTAGCCATGGATGTTCAGGATTAACTTCGTGCAGAGCATTGACAAGCCTGAAGGCTCCCAATGTATCGAATTCAATTTCCGGAACTCCGAGCATCATGGGTTGTGGGACCTGGTTCAGGTTCAGACAGCTTGCATCGTTTCCATCGAGACGGTGGAGTTGAATGAAACGGATATTCCTGAGCAGCGGTTCATCATCAAGGGTAAAATAGGCTTTGCCGGAGGGAGTGTTGAGATCGTAAAACAGTGGCATTGTCGTTTCTGTCCATAAAAGAAACCCACCTGTTCCCGATTGCCTTTCCTGCTCCGTCCCAAAAAAGGTTTTTCGGTTGGCCCCGGTAATGACTATTGTGAAAGTCCCTAAAGCCAGAAGAGAAATAGCAGCCATGCTCCTCGCCCGTTTCATGGATCCAAGTCTCAATACAGTTGTTAACAAGCCCGCTCCTACAATTGGGGGCTTTCCTGATCGCCAGACCAGTAAGGCATTTACAAGAGAGATTCCTCCTGCCAGCATCAGGCCACCTGCTACGAGGAACAAACCTGCATCAGGAGCAGAAACTCCTGTCAGCAACACTATCAGCAATATAATGGAAATGATCACCAGCAGAATTCCAACTCCAATCCAAATCCCTCTTCTCCTGCGTAATCTTTTTGTTTGCAAAATAATTATCCCTTTGATCTGACCGGATATAGTTTGTCGCAACTGACCTCTCAGGGCAAGAAACAGAACTCCTGCTGCCAGGAGAAACCCTGCAACTGCACCAATAGCGATGGAGGTGAAATTTACATCCATCGTTATCATTGAGGTTCTGACGGCATCTTGCCAGAAAGAATTTAATCCTATGATAATAAGCTTGTTATATAGAATACCTCCAATAGAGCCAAGAATCACTCCTGGAAGTGCTACCATAAGAGCTTCTGAAAAGAGAATCCGTGTAATTAACTGTTTCCTGAATCCAAGTCCCAGCAACACCCCCACTTCCGATATCCTGCTCCGGGCGTATAGCGAAAAGAGCATTGCGGTAAGGAGGAGGGCAGAGGCAATCAGGAAAAAACTGAGACTCAGGAAGAGCCCCCCGAAATCTGTTGAATTTACAGCTGCATATTTTCCCTGCTCCCAAACAGGCTGAAATTTCATCCGGTACCAGGATGGATTCAGGCCGGCCATGATAGCTGAATCAAGCGATGCCGAATTTGCAGCTGTCTGAAAGCGAAATGAAGTAACTGTTCCGAATGGATTGTTCCAGAGTCGTTTACCTTCTTCCAGCGAAATAAATGCTTTAGGTGTACCTTTGTACCTGTTCCAATATGCTTCATCCTTATCACGAATACGATCCAGGTCCACAGGCGCTCCAGTTTCCCATTCACTGCAATTACCTGCATCGCTCATACCCGGGAAGTCGGGCATCATCATATCACCATAAGGAACCGAGTGCATGGGAATGATGGCTGTAACCCTGTACCCTGCCTGCTGTACATCCAACCTCCGAAGCGGGCCCATCACAAAGTAAATCAGATAGAGTGAGTCCCCGGGAATGATCCCAAGATCATCAGCTAACCAGTCGGTGACGACAATCTCTCCAGGTAGAATATCTACCGCTAAAATTCCATCATCTACGGCTGCCACAAATGAATAGGGTGTTTCTTTCCCATTGGATGCCAGGGTGGTAGCAAGGTAAGTCAACGTTTGCCGGGCATCGGGAAGGGTTGCATTGATCGCATCAACGGTTTGGTCGTCAAAGAAAATACGGTCGGTGGTCAACTGGAGTAACCCGGTGTCATCAAGCGGTATTAACCGGATTCCGGCATCCGCCATCTGCCAGATCAGAGAGAAAGCCTTATCAAGTTGCGCTGCACTAAGTTCATCATTACCGGTTCCGCGACCAAGTAACATATTTGCTGATCCGGGGAGCCCAACCCGCGAGGAGAGTTGATCCAGGAAGACAAATGCATTGAAGGGGGCTCGCTGGTTGCTCTTCAGACTGAATCTACCCATCCCCACCTCGCTGGCGATAGCTATGACTGTCAGCCTTAACGCCGTCTGTGGAGCCTCGTTAGTAACGAAAGGGGCATTTTGCGGGGCCTTTTCCATCCTGGGAAGCCTGATCAGTAAGGCATCTCCTATAGTAAGGCCAAGCCTTGCTGCCAGGTTTTCACTGATGATAACTTCGTCGCGGCCCGGCATCACTGGTGAGCTACTCCAAAGAGAAGAAAACCTGCTATTGGCACCGACAACCTGAATATCTTGTAACCGACTGCCAGTCGAAGGATTGATTCCAATACCATTCAACTGTAATACAGGAACTATGGGCAGGTCCAGATCCCTTGTGAGATCACTTGCCAAAGCTGATCTGAAAAAGTGATCGGCCGGTTGCATGGCCCAGCGTGTTTTACCCAGTCGCAGTTCAGATAATCTTCCAAGAGATCCCCTGACCGAATCCCCTACCAGAAGTGCTCCTGTAAGCACAGCAGTACTGACCATCACACCGATCAGGATAGCCAGGTAACGCCATCGGTAATAACGTATGCTCATGAAGATCAGCCTGTTTATCTTCATTCCTTTTCAATCTTTTCAAGTCTTCCCAGATGGAGACGATAGATTACCTTCATCCGCCGGGCCAGCTCCATTGAGTGGGTGGCCACAACCATGCCCATCTTCTCTTCACTGTTTAACTCAGTCAGCAGCGTTCCGAGAGCAGTTGCATTTTCTTCGTCGAGAGATCCGGTTGGTTCATCCGCCAGAAGCAATCCCGGATTGTTGATCAGCGCTCTGACAACAGCTGCACGCTGGCATTCACCAACAGATAGCTGTCCCGGAAGGTGTTTTATCCTGTTGCTGAGACCCACCCGCTCAATTAACCTATATGCCCGTTGCTCCGCAGCTTTTACCAAAGATCTGTTCTTCTCGGGAAGAACCGGAAGGAGGATGTTCTCCAGCAATGAGAGCTGTGGAAGCAAGTAGTGAAGCTGGAATACAAATCCGATAAATTGGTTTCGAATTCCTGCAAGTTTGTTGTCATCAAGCGATTCTATCCCTTCATCGTTAAGAAGCACACGGCCGGATGAGGGCCGGTCAAGTGTACCAAGGATATTCAGCAATGTACTTTTTCCCGACCCGGAAGGGCCGACAATAGCTATTGAATCTCCCCTGTTAATAGTGAATGAGATCTCATTCAATACTTGATGATCATAGTGTTTGGATACCTGTTGAAGTTCTGCCAGCATATTTTTATCATTTATTTTCTATGATCCTCTAAAATCAGTTGATATATATCTACCATCTTCCCGGTAAGGCTTCTGCAGTCAAACTTGCTGGAGACAGTTTCGATTCCTTTGATGCTCATCTCAATAAGCTGCGTATTCGAATCCAATACTTCCGCCAGTTTTATAGCAAGTGCAGATGAGGTATTCGGCTGGTACACCACCCCGCCTCCGGTAGCTTCGATAATTTCGGGGAATGCTCCTATTGCAGGTTGGACAAGTGGGACTCCGGAGGCAAGTGCCTCCAGCTGATAAAGTCCGAAGGCCTCCCCTTTCAGGACAGGTACAGAAAGCAGGGAAATCTTCCGGAAAAATTCCCTTAAACTATCAGGGTGATACTCGTCCTGGATCTCCACCAGATCCTCCAGTTTCGCCCGCTTCAGTTTCTGAACCTGCCTTCGGATAAATACTTTGTCGTCTCCGGTCATTCCTCCTGTAGCATATAACCGAAGCGGTGCAAACCGTTCGTTCCGTTTCAGCTCAATAAACGCATCTATGAGCAGACCGAATCCATTCTCCTCGTTCATCCGGGAAAGAAATCCAATCGCAGGTGGATCAGTAGCCGGTGGTGAGGGTTCATAAGAAGCGGGATTCAGCCCGATATGAACCACATGGATTTTCTCATCCGGTATCTTCATCCGTTGCTGCATCACTCCCGCATAAAAATGACTGACAGCCACGAACGCATCAACATCCTTCCCTCTCTCAGCCATCAAATTCCAGATTCTCTCCCTGTAAGATTCATGCATAGCATCCACCCAAACATCCTCATCCTGAAGTGAGCAGATTACAGGAACCTTTATCTCCTCCCTGATCTGCCTGGCTAATCCCAGAAGAAGTGCATTCGACAGGTGTACAATATCCGGTTGTTCTTTCCTGAGAAAGTCAACCAGCTCTTCGAGTTCTTTTCGTTGATTCCCTTCACTTCCCAGCAACATCGATTCTGTCATCTCCTCCAGCCCTTCTGCCCGCGTTGAACCAGCCTTGTGTGCTGCAATGCGGAGAATAGGTCCAGAGTTCAGGAGCCGCTCTACAAATCGCGGCATATTTCTAAGCCAGGGGTAGTTCTGTTTCAGGTAGAGATTCACTGCACCGTAAAATACTGGAATTCCGTCGGTTTGGGTCTCGCTGTTCAGGGTCAGCGGCAGGTACATGGGAATTGTAAGTGCATCGTGACCCTGCTTCCGCAGGGACTGAACCAGTGCGCTGTCTCTCAGACAATTGCCACAATAAAATGTACCTCCAAAACCCGGAACTATTTGTATTATTTTCATACTATCACCTCCTTCGCCTGCTTCATTTTTTATTACTGTTCATTTGTTCTTTTATTTCTCCGGTCCAAAAGCGTAGAGGGTACCGTCGTGAGCGCCCACAAGAATCATTTCGGAGGTTACCGCCGGTGTGGCGGTGATTTGACTTCCTATTTCATAGACCCAAATCTCTTTTCCGCTTTCAATCTCCAACAGGTGAAGTCTGCCGTCAGAAGAGGCTATAACTACCACCTCTCCGGCAATGACCGGGGAGGCATCCACCTTACCCAGGGCTTTGTACTTCCAAAGCAATTCTCCCGTATTAGCCTGATAACAATAGAGATAACGATTCTGAGATCCGATCAGAACATGATCTCCCTTGATTGCCGGTGATGAGAGGAATGGACCTCCGCCTCCGGTTTTCCATAATATCTTTTTCTGCTTCAGATCTGCGCAATAGAACTCCCCGTCATAATTACCAAACCATGCTCTATCTCCAAAAATAGCTGCAGATGAAGCCATGTAAGTCCCCAGGTCGATCGTGTCATTTGCCTTGCCGGTAATTGTATTTACCAGGTGAAGGTAACCGTCACATCCACCGAAAACAGCAATATTATCACTGATCGCTGCAGCTCCGTTAATGAAGTTATTGGACTCGTATCTCCATAAAGGTTTTCCTGTTACAGCATCCAATGCATGCAGATTGTAGTCGTAGCTGCCAACGAGAATCTCTTTCCGTTTGTTGTCACCCGACCACACCCAATTGGCTGAGCCTGAGATCTGGCCATCTGTTGTGTACTTCCATTGCAGGGTGCCCGATTCGGAATCCAGAGCAAAGAGAATCCCTTCCAGTGAACCTGCATAGAGAGTATGATCCAGGTATAACGGAGCCGCTTCAATGGATGTTCCTGCATCGTATTTCCACTTGAGTTTCCCGTTAAAGGAGAGGGCATAGATATACCCGTCGTCTGACCCAAAGCAGATCAGGTTATCACAGATTATCGGGGAGGATTTGATTGCGTCACCGGCGTTGAAAGACCAGAGAAGCTTCAATGGAGGTTGAATAAAAGCATGAGAGTTGCCGGTTAACCGGGGGTCACCACGGAACGATGGCCAGCAGTCGGGGTTGTTGGACTGACCGGTTACAGTTTGGGATACAGCCAGTGTCAGAAGGAGCCCAAATAAAAATACGTTTCCCTTAAAAAACCGAAGACGCAAAGAGCACCAGTCAAGAAAATGTCTCTCTGTATACCAAATATTCATTTCTATTTCGCTCATCTTAAACACAATACAATCATTAACCTTACCTTTTACATCCCCAACTCACAATTGCCGCGTCACTACCTGCTTCACTGCGTTCGCAGTTTCAACTCCTCGCAATGACATTACTCACAAACTCGCCAGCTCACAAACTCACTAGTTCACCATCTCACCATTTCACTCCCTCCCTACCTCCCTACTTCCCTACCTAACTACCTATTCGCCAGCGCTCCCGTCGGGCATCCCTCTACACACGCTTGTGCTGTTTTAATCAGTCCATCCTGCATCGATTTGCTGAAAGGCACACCTATTCTAACATCAAATCCCCTTCCAACGAATGCCAATCCCAAAGATTCTCCCTCTTTTTGTGTGATCTCAACGCATAATCCGCAGCGAATACATTTTTCGGGTTCGTAGACAACAATCTCGTGCTGCAGATTCCTGGTCAGTTGATTTCGTTCTGAAGCGGCAAACCTTCTTCGGTTTGCTCCATACTCATCTGAATAGATCCGCAACTTGCAACTTACCGGTTTCCGGCAGTCGCAATGCATGCATCGCTGAGCTTCACGGATGGCCTCTTCGCGGGTAAATCCAGTCAGATATCCCTTTTCCGCATCGGTTCTGTTAACTGGTGAAGCCTCCTGCATATACTCACGTTTTTCTGCTTCATTCAACTGGCCAAAAGCTGAATTAAACATAGGTTTTCGTCGCAGGTAGGTGTTCCCGTTTATAAAGGAATCGGCCTCCAGGGCCGCTTTTTTTCCCTGCGCAACAGATCTTACTGAGAGTAATTGTTCAGAAATAATACTGCCACATCCAAAAACACCAGGAATGCCGGAATTAAAACTCTTCTTATGGATGACAGATCCGGTTTCCAGCATCGGAAGCCCAAATCCATCTAGAGGATTCTCATCCCTGAATCCCGTTGCCAGGATCACGGCATCAAAACCTGGCAGGATCTCCTTCTCCCAGATCTCACTGGTAACCATATAGTTCAATTTGAACTCACCGCCAAGAGCCATAATAATTTCAATATCTGCGTTTAGCATCTCTTTGGGAAGAAGATCGTCGGGAACGCTGTAGCGTAATGCACCGCCGGCCTCTTTCTGTTTGTCAAAAATAATGCAGGCATGTCCCTTTCGGAGAGTGTAAAAAGCAGCTGCAAGTCCGGCAGGACCGGTACCGATCACTGCTACCCTTTTTCCGCTCTTTTGAGGAGGCATCTCCAAACCTGTTTTGCGAATAGTTTCATCCATTGCTGTATAGCGCTTCAGTAAGCAAATCGATACAGCTTCGTCAACTTTTTTTCTCCTGCATGCATTCTCACAGGGGGCCGGACAAATATATCCGAGCACCAGGGGGAGGGCGATCTCCTCCCTGACGACATGCAGCGCCTCTTCAACCCTATCTTCAGCGATCAGCCTGTTCATCAGCGGTATGTTCATAAAAGCGGGACAGGAGAGGCGGCAGGGGGCTTCGCAGTCGCCAACATGATCGCTGAGTAACAGCTCAAGCGCCTCTTTCCGTGCCTCTTTTACCTCTTCTGATGATGTCGAAAGGTTCATTCCTTCTGCAGCAGGCATCGCGCAGGAGGGAAACATAGTCCCTTTATCAAGATCCTTGACCATACAAACCATGCAGGAGGGGTGGTTGGTATGCCCGGGCAGGTAACACATCGAAGGGATGCGAATTCCTGCCAATTCAGCGACCTGCATAACGGTCATCCCCTCTTCGGCATCAATGGTTATATGGTCAATTGTAATCTGCATGGGCTATGTGATCAAAATGGCATCTTCGGGACACACCTGACGACAGATATCGCACTTGATGCACTTTTCCTGATCGATAAAATGTTTTTCAAAAGGTTTGTATTCAATAGCATCCGACGGGCATCGCTGAGCACATTTAGTGCAGCCGATACAATCGTCGTTTACGGAATAGCTTATCAGCGGGATGCATTTCCCGGCAGGGCATTTTCCCTGAAGATGAGCTTCATACTCTTCCCTGAAATAGACCAGGGTAGAGATTACCGGGTTGGGAGCGGTTTTTCCCAAGCCACACAAGCTGCCCTGTTTGGTGGAAGCAGCCAGATGTTCCAGGTTCTTGAGATCTTCCGGAACACCTTTTCCGCTGCGGATCTTTTCCAGTAACTCCAGCATCCGTCGGGTTCCTATCCGGCAAAACGTACACCTGCCACACGACTGGCTCTGTGTAAAAGATAGAAAATAGTAAGCGATATCTACCATGCAGTCATCTTCATCCAGCACCACCATACCACCCGATCCCATCATGGAGCCAACCTCCATCAGCCCTTCAAAATCGACAGTCAGGTCGGCCAGGGATGCAGGAATACAACCCCCGGAAGGCCCCCCTATTTGTACGGCTTTGAATGACTTTCCTCCGGCAATTCCCCCGCCGATCTCTTCCACGATCCTTTTGATGCTCATCCCCATAGGGACTTCAATCAAGCCACCACGGTTCACCTTCCCGGCCAGGGCAAAGACCTTGGTTCCCCTGCTGCCGTTAATTCCTATCCTGGCAAACGCATCGGCTCCATGCCGGATAATCCATGAGATAAAAGCGAAAGTCTCTGTATTATTCACCAGGGTTGGCTTTCCGTTCAATCCACTCCTGGCCGGATAAGGAGGCCTGATTTTTGGTAGTCCCCGGTTTCCCTCCACGGATGCAATGAGGGCAGTCTCTTCGCCACAAACAAATGCGCCAGCTCCTTCAAAAATCCGGATATGAAACGTACATCCGCTACCCATAATATTATCACCCAGGAGACCCTCTTCACGGCATTTGTTCAGCGCTTCATTCACCCTGCTGACAGCCAGCGGGTATTCTGCCCTGATATAGAAAATTCCCTCGTCGGCCCCCGTTGCGAATCCGGCAATGATCATCCCTTCAATTACCCGGAAAGGATAGGACTCCAGGATCATCCGGTCCATAAAAGCTCCGGGATCTCCTTCGTCGCCGTTGCATATGACAACCTTGGAGGAGGCCTCCTGCTCTTTCACCAGCTGCCACTTCTTTCCGGTTGGGAATCCGGCGCCACCACGGCCACGCAAGCCACTTGCTGAGATCATGTCGATCACCTGCTGTTGAGAGAACTCTTTCAGGCATCTCGACAGTGCCTCAAATCCTCCGGATCGTTTGTACTCATCCAAATCCGTTGGTCTCACGACACCCCGGTTCTCTGTTGCTATATTTAGCTGGGGATCAAGAAATTCAGCAACTGGTGTATCGCGCTCTTCTGCCTGGTAACGCCTTACTGATAATGGGGATCCATCGTTTAGAATCTTCTCAAAAAGACCAATGACATCAACCTTCATCCTGTTGAAAAATCCTTCGGGCCTGAAGTGGTTCAACACCACATTTTTGACCTCCTCGGGTTTGATCTTAGCATAATATGCTGCTGGTTCGCCCGGTTTAACGACTTCCAGTACCGGTACCTGGTGACAGATACCCACACATCCTACCTGCTTCACTTCCACATGAATATGAGCGTCGGCCAGTGTTTTTTCCAGGGCTGATTTCACTTCAGAGCTTCCACTGGCCACACAGCAGGAGCCCAGTCCGATCCGTATCTCCCCCTGGCCATTCGGGCCGATACTTTCAATCGGTTGCTTATCCTCCTGATGAGTAGCCTTACTGAGCAGGAAATCCTGGAGTATCTCCCCGGCTTTTTCGGGCATTACTTGTCCATAGGTTACCGAATCGATCCTGATGACAGGTGCGATTGTGCAGCATCCCAGGCAGGCCACCTTTTCAATAGTAAACAGGCCCTGGCTGTCAGTATCTTTCAACCCTTCCAATTTCAGCTCCCTTCGAAAAGCATCGTATACCTGCGGGGCTCCTTTCACATGGCAGGCGGTTCCTGTACAAATTTTGATGCTGTGCTTTCCGGCTGGTTGATGCCGGAACTGTCCGTAAAACGTGGAGATACCGGTGATTCGGGAAGGAGAGATATCGGTAATGGCACAAACCCTTTCAAGAGCTTCATCAGGGAGGTAGTGAAACTCCTCCTGAATGGCCTGCAAAATCGGGATCACAGCTTCCACGGAGGTTCCCTGTTTACCAACAATTTGGTCAACAACTGGGATTATATTTTCTTTATTCTCAGACACCTTCTGAATTAATTCTTTGTTCTTTTCATTTTCAGCAACTTTTTACCTCGACCCTAAAGGGAGAAGTTGCTGAAAATCAGGCTCCCTTCAGGGTTGGGGTAAAACTGATTTTCAGCATTATTTCCCAATACAGTACAAGTGTTGATCACCTCGTATATAAATCCTTCCGCCTGCAAAAGCCGGAGTACATACCGATCCCTCTCCCAGAGCCGGTTCTCCAACTGAAGTAAATACCTTATTCGCTTTGAATATATGCATCACCCCTGCCTTATCCATCTGATATACCCTGTCATCAACAATTACCGGCGAGGCATATGTGTTTTCATCCACCTCTTTTATCCAGTACTCCTCTCCGGTTGTTGCATCGTAACAAACAATTGCTCCATAGCTGGTAACCAGAAAAAGATACTTGTCATTTGCCACCGGACTTGGAATATCTGACAGATAATCCGTTGATTCCCAAATTATATGAGGTGGGTTTTCCAATTTAATAGCAACCAGTTTAGCATACTCGTTTGTGGCAAAAACAATCCCGTTAGCATATGCTATTGAGGATCCGACTTCTCCGTAGATACAGTTAAGTTTCCAAAGCTCATTCCCGGTAGCCGGGTCATAGGACGCTACATTGGGATCGGCAGAGAGGATCAACTCCATCCGGTTTCCGGTATTGACCAGCACAGGTGAGGCCCAGGATATCCTGACAGGACGCGGTGTATTCCAAACCATCTCTCCGGTTTCGCCGTTAAACGCCTTAACACTTGCTCCCTGAGACTGATCCCACTGTACGATCAGTGAATTGCGGTACATGATTAGGGAAGAGGAATGCCCGTAATGGTTCTTCGGCATACCAAGATTTTTCGCCCACAATTGTTTCCCGCTCATATCCAGGGCTACCAGGTCGCCTGTTGCGAAGATGGCGTAAACGCGCTGGCCATCGGTTGTCATTGTAGGTGCCGCTAATCCGGTTTCCCTGTCAACCTTTGGTATTGCAGATGGAGTGCCTGGTACTGCAGAGACATCTGTCTGCCATAGGATCTTTCCCGAATTCGCATCAAAACAATAGACCTCCCGTTTGGAGGAGTTGGCCCCTGAAAGAAATACCATGTCGTTCCAGACAATTGGAGAGTTATATCCGGGAAGCGGAATCCGGGTTTTCCATTTGATATTCGCTCCTGTGGAGCCATTCCAGCTTACCGGAAAGTTTTTCCTGTAAACCACCCCGTTTCCGTCAGGGCCGCGGAATGTTACCGAGTTGTCGAGGATCTCCTTCCGTGAGGGATATTGCCCGGTTGAGAATGCTGATGCTGATTGCTCTGCAGTCTGCTTTATTGCAGGTGCGGTTGTCAAAGCAGTAACTGACTGACTATCTGGATGATTATCAGGATTTATATTCTGTGAGGTTGTTTGATCAGGAGGTGCTGTGTGTTGATCAGTCTGTGGTTGCCCGGATATGGTTGAAACAACCGAATCGATAACCAATTCTGTTGAAACCGTCTGATCCTGAAGCGTTTTTCCAATCTCAGAATAGGTGAGAAAAGCCAGGATAAGCGATCCAACAACAAGAAATATCCCGGTATAAATTATCCACCGCTGATTGGTTTTCCGATCGTCCCAGAATCTATCCCTGACCTGTTCGGGATGTGGAGGAATTTTCGGTTGGATCATTTCGATCCATTTCATACAGATGATCACTACCAGCAGACATATCAAGAGAATATATCCCCCCGTACGGATCTGCCACTGGCTGGTAAAAAATGCTTTTCGGGAGAGGAGGTCAAGTTCTCGAATCTCTGTACGCAGAGCATCATCACCGGGATTGCTTTTCAGTCGTTCCAGCATGACGGTCATGGCCGGTGTGTTAAGAGGATCAACCCGTTTCACCTGGATATAGTTGGCGATGATGAGGATACACAGGATAAATGCTACGATCCCGCTGATGGAGGCGATCCTTATCAGTAGCTTTCTGGTTTGTTCCTTCGACTTAGTATTTTCCATAATTCAGCAGATCCTTATCATGATTTGATCGGACAGTAATCCACACACCGGTTACAACTGAAACAGCTCCCCCGGTTGGGTTCAAAATCGGTTCGGTATTTTGTAGTCAGGCGACCTGCAAACAATCCGCCAATGGTTAACCCAATAAATCCTCCCAGAATCCATCCACCGATATAAAACTGACGGATAATCCGTGATGCCTCTGAGTAAATTTCCGTTGCCGGCTTCCCGGAAGTCCTGAAAGCAGCCATCTCAATCGATTCAGGTTCTCCCTGGTACTTTTGCGGATGCAGCAACTCGTTTGCCATTCTAACTTTCCCGTTAACCATTGCCAGTGACTCATGTATCTGAGACCCTGTCCATCCGCCTAAAAGCATGAAAAAGGGGATCATCAGGATAATAAGGATGAATTTCCTGACTATTGACTGCCGGGTTTCCGGATTTTTCACAGTTACTGGTTTTTCAATTACTTCGTATGGGCAGGAGTCCTCACACAAGCGGCACTGTATACAAACCGATGGTGTAATGGTCATATGGTACCTGGAAAAACGACTTATCCAGTTCAACAAAACACCATAAGGGCAGAGAAAACGGCAGTATGGCCGTGCGATAAATACTCCGGAGAGGAGTAATATACCAGCAAAAAGAAACATCCCGAAGGTAGCATCAAATCGAAAGATGCCAACGAATGGATCATACCTGCATATGATGAAATCTGTTTTTGTAGCAGCATACAACACAGCTAAAGCCAGATATATATAAGGTATTACTCCAAGTACTGCATTAAGTTGGGGGCCTATTTTTCTTGGTCGCCAGGAGATTAGATCCTGAAAAGCACCGAAAGGACATACGCCAGCGCAGAAGGTTCTGCCAAAGGCGAGTGTGAAAACAAGGGGTGCCATGAAAAAAACGAGGACAGTCCAAGGAATGATGTATGACCCGGAAAACATAGCCAGGGTAACATTCTGGATGGCTCCGATGGAGCAGACACATCCCTCCCTGTAAAAGCCGAAATAGGCCAGTGAAAAAACTGAGATCCAGAAAACAAGGTTTCGTGAGCGTCGTTTCAATACCGCCCAGGTAACCACCGACAATGCCAGTAAAAGAACCACTACGTCCATAACCTCCAGTATCTCCGCCCTGGGATTTGGAACCAGCGTTTCAGGTGTAATGTATCCCGATTCAAACTCCGGCTTTGGAAATCGTTGGATAGCATAGGAGGAGGCCATTTGCCATGCAAACAGGATGGTCAGGACTACTAAGGCTATTCCTCGTTTCATACAGGGTTAAAGCTCCTAAGTGATATCAAGTTTCTCTTTCCCGAATCCATTCAGGAGATATGGTTTATCCGCCGGAACCCTGGAATATGCGTCCGACGGGCAGACGCGGGCAATGGAGCACTCATTGCAATTGTCGCAAATATTTTGTCTAACCTGCAGCTGAAGCGAACCATTCCCGAAAGCGTCGCATCCCTTCACACATTTTCCACAGCCAATACAGAGCTCTTCATCAATTGAATACTGAAAGAATGGATCTTCGATGAAGGTGCGTTTGATTGCTTTGGTAGGACAAAGCTGGTTTTCGGCACCTGTGTTCAGTGTCTTGGTCTCCGGAAGAAAATAGCCTCCACAGAGGTCGCAATAACCGCACATGGCATAAACATGGACACACTTCACGGCCGAAGGGTTCTTTACGCAGCTTGTGGCACAACGACCACACTGAGTACATTTGGTGGGATCAAGCTGCCAGACAAATTCGCCGGATCCCGTTTTTCGGGCCACAAGTGCTGTAATCCCTCCCAGGCTAACCAATACACCAGCCTGTGCCCCTGTGCGGAAAAATTTCCGCCGGTTGATCCGTTTCTCTTCTCCCTGACCTTCCATATTATTGTTTATCCGTTTTTTGTTGCTCATATTTCCTGTATGATTCAGCGGCAGGCAGGCCACACTGCTCCGTTTTCCCGCATAGGGTGCAGGTGAAATCAAGAGAGCAACTCTCCTCAGTCTTTTCCTTGATGAGCAGGTATCCGCCTGTTACAGCCAGTCCGGTTCCTATAATCCCTTGCATGATCGTGGTAAGAAATTTACGCCTGGGAAGGTTTTTCTTTTTCGGGTCATTTTTATTCATTGTCTTCATCTCCTATATAAACAAATATCCTCACCTGGTTCCTCCAGGGATCAAGCAACAGAATTCTATCCTTTGAGTCTACGGCCAGATCCAGCCCTCGGGTTCCCTCTTCAAACTGATCTGGCGCAGCTACAAGGGATTTGAACTCTCCTGAAGGGAGGTATATTTTTACACGCTCAATTCCCTTTTCGCTTGTTACAAATGAGCCATCGGAAAGGATGGCAAAATTTGAGGGATTGCAGCATCCGCAAAATCCTTCCACGCCCATGGATGTTTTTCCCCAGGTCGAGATCAGGGAGCCGTCGGGACGAAATGCCTCAAACAGATGTCGTCCCGAGTTGACCACCCACAGTTCATTATCACGGCCCAATCCGAGGTCAAAATAGGGACTTGGGATGACAAAACGTGGTATTCCCGCAAGAGAATCCTTTTCACCAATTCGGTTAAGCAGATTGCCGTCCAAATCGTACCGATAGACAATTTTCTCACCGGCATCGGCTACATAAACATTGGTTTCGTCAGCAGCCACACCTGTCAGGACAGAGTTCTCACTTTCCGGCTTCCATCGGCTTATGATCATTCCTTCGGGATTCATAATCTCAATGTGATCCTCCATGCCCAACACTATCATTCCATCCGGTGCTATCGTGATGCAGTATGCAGTATCCTGAACAGGGAATTTTGATACCAGGTTTCCTTCTGCTGAATAAATTTCAAGACCGTTTGCTCCTGCCACATAAATGCGGTCCATCGGATCGGTAGTAATCCCATAGATATCGGATAATCCGGTAGAAAATTGTTGGACCTCACTGTAAGCAATCAGTGTCGAATCACTTTTTCGCAGTTCACTCAAACCATAATCATAAGGATTGTTGTTGCGATCATTTTCAGTAAAAAACAGATCATAAACCATGTATCCGATCACTGTAAGCAGAAGGATCACCGAAGCAATTATAATAAGTCTCTGTTTCATTGTTGTTCCATTTAATTCAAAATCAGATGATTGTATTTAGTTATCAATCTGCTTTTATATCAATGCAAACCAGCTGTTTCGAGTCCCTCATCAGCAGGTATCCTCCGGTTATCGCTATCGGGCCCCATGAGTCCTGTCCGTCAATGATCTGCGCCTGATCAAGCACCGTAAACTTACTGGTTGAGAGTTTCGCAATGGTCATTTCGCCATCGTCATTCAGGATAAATATTTTCCCATCTGCAATGATATATGGCCCCAGGCCAAATCGTTCGGTTTTACCGCTTTTCATTAGGACCTTCCTGCAATCATCAGGGTGAAACGAAACAAATTGATTCCGCAATCCACCGGCATCTTTTGGCATTATGGCAAGGAGGTGCCCGTTATAATAGATTGGTGTCTGTTGCTCTGAAGCCAATCCTTCCGTAGGTTTGTATTTCTGGATGATCTCCGTTGAAAATTTCCCCTGTTGCTCTTTCAGTTGCATCACAGCTCCTCCATATCCATAGCCGGCAGTGAGGAATATCCTTCCCTTGTCGAGAACCACCGGCGAGGGAGCTATCACTGAAGGAGAAAACTCCTGATTTTCCCAAAGGATATCTCCCCGGTCCGGACCATCGGCGGAAATCCCGCAAACTCCTCCGATGGCGGGATAGAGATACATCTTCTTCCCCTTAAAAGTCATAGGCATCACCGAGGCATGAGACATCTTCCAGCCGTTTGGATTAGGAGTTTTCCATGCGATGTTACCACTTCTGCAATCCACTCCGATCATCAGTGATGAGCCTCCAACTGCAATGATGGCCGTATCATCACTGATAAGCGGGCATTGGCCGGTATACCAGAAAGGCACCTCCACACCATACTCCTTTTCCAGATCGATTCCCCAGAGAAGATCACCAGTCTTTCTCTCCACGCACATCACCTGGCAACGGGGGCCAATGGTAACCACGTAGTTTTCGGTAACAGCCGGGACAGTTCTCGACAGTCCATGATTGCGTTTCAGGTGAACACTGTAAGAGCGGCGCCAGAGCTCTTCTCCTGTTTCGAGAGAGAGGCAGCGAAGGGCATCCCGTTTCAGGGTCTCATTGTAATCCAGGAGATATAGTTTCCCATCATATACAGCCGGTGCAGCATGTCCCTCACCCAGCTCCAGTTTCCAAAGGATTTTTGGTCCGGAAGCTCCCCAGGAATCAATCAGTGGGATACGTTCTTTGCTGATATTGTCGAGATCGGCACCCCGGAAACGAGGCCACCGGGTACCGGGAATGGAAGCGACATCCCCAAAATATTCAAAAAATTCTCCGATACAAACGGTTTCCGATGCCCGTGCAGGATCCACAGTGCGGTTATCCAGTCCCGGCTCTGCCAGAGATAAGGATTTTACCGGGTTGTACAAAAACCACCAGGTAACAACACCAATGGCAAGAACAATGAATACATACGGGATGTATCTAAATATGTGCTTTCGGGTTAATGTCACCTCACAAAGATAACGGCTTTTGCTTAGTTTTCGCCTATGTTGAATGCCCTCAACACATCTCCGTGACGAACATAGAATATGCCGCTATGGATAACAGGATGTGACCAGTGGACTGATCGGTATGAATTACAATGTTGCCATTTCAATATTATTAAAATTTCTGTTATAATAACTCATGTATTCCACCTTTCGTTCCAGCGCGTCAATTACAAAGTTGTTAAAATTTACTTTTTCGAACACTTGAGCGCTTCCTAAACCTCCCGGACTAAAAACATTAATTTCCATCAGTTTGTCACCGACAATATCGAGCCCAACCAAAAACATACCATCCTGTACCAATTTTGGCCGGACCATTTCAGCGAGCCTTAGGTGCTGATCCGTAATAACAGCCTGAGCCAATTTGCCTCCAGCATGAATATTGCTTCGCATATCATCGCCGTGTCGTATCCGGCGAAAAGCCGCATATTTGCCTTTATATTTCATTGGTTGACCATTCATCATAAAAAGTCTGATATCGCCATCGTAGGCTGCTGGCAGATATTCCTGAGCGATAATGTATCCGTCTCTGATTAAGGCCTCAACAATTTGATTCAGGTTTGCTTTGTCATCAGGGCGAATGAGAAAAACACCAGAGCCACCGGAGCCTTGCAAAGGTTTTAACACAATATTTCCACCCTGTTCCTGTGCAAATTGTTTAATTTCATTCACATCACGTGTTATCAGTGTCTTTGGCCTGACCTCTTCCGGGAAAAGTTGAAAGTAGGTTTTGTTTACTGCCTTGGCAAGCCCATTGGGATCGTTCAATACAATTACACCATGACGCATGGCGATACGTCCAAAATTAATACTTGCCATGGCGGCCCAGGATCGCATTCCGGTTTCATTTGCCGGATCACTTCGGAGCAATAATATGTCTAACTCGTCGACAGTAATCCTTTCCTGAATTGCATTCTTTCCTTGGAGTGTAGTTAAGTAGAGCTCATTTGATTTATACTGTTTTTTTGGAACAGTGCGGGCACGCGCACGAATTTTCTCGTCAGAGTCGTAGGCCATATCACCCAATCCCATTACAAATACCTCATGTCCGCGGTTTAATCCAGCTACTGCCAATCGTGTTGTGGTATACCCTTTTTGTTCTGTTTTAATGTCATTTACTACTAATCCTATTTTCATTTTTAGATCCTTTTTATTAAATTTATCAGTGTCAGTCCTTTTCTTAAGTCCCCTAATTT
>ERZ889078.1488-NODE-1488-length-18531-cov-7.033124_pt1 | contig 18531 bp, 20 predicted proteins | sample MGYA00521266_ERZ889078 | MGnify/ENA primary metagenome ERZ889078 (study PRJEB32303, sample SAMEA104408618) | aquatic metagenome | biome: Brackish water; feature: Pelagic; material: water | place: Baltic Sea | collected 2014-06-16T06:34:00 | depth 76,534 m ...
CCTGTACAAGGGGTATGTTTAAATAAACACACCATAATATAACAAAAAAAAACTTTTAAGTCAAGCCTTTTTGTGCTAAAATACAGACATGAACCCCGTTAGAAATTCACAGAACTATACTTTAGTAATAAAGCGAAATGTTTTGTAAAATTTCACAATTCTAATTGGGGAAAATAATCATTAATTTCTAACCGGGTGAAAAAATCAAAAAAAGAACTTTTGTTTTGGAAGGGGCTGACCAACTTCTGGGCTTGGATCACTGCTATAGTGTTTTTACTCACTTTTTTCAAAGTCTGGGATCTATCACACCTACTGACAAACATTACCATCATCTACCTATCTATACTCTCTATATTCACCGGCACCAAAGAATACAACCGTTGGAAGAGCAAGAATTTCTTATCCAAATACCATGGTGAAGTTTTTATCTTTGTTTGGACAATACTGATGGTAGGATTTTTACTAGTCAGCGCGCTCAATCCCGAGTACAAAGTCTACTCCCAATTTACTGCTACCTACCTATCAGTCCTTGGTGTTTTTGCCATTAGTTTAAAATCAAAAAGTTTAAGAATAAAATAATATGAACAAGCCAAAAAAATATCGAATTTATCTTGGTGCCGATCACAATGGCTTTAAGCTAAAAGAATATATCCAAGACTACTTAGAGGCTAAAGGCTACAAAGTAGAAGACCTGGGCAATATAAAACTTCAGCTAAAAGATGACTATCCCGACTATGCTAAAGCTGTGGCCAAAAAAGTCCAAAAGTCTAAGACTGCTTTAGGTATTCTTTTTTGTGGTAGTGGTCAAGGTATGTGTATGACCGCCAACAAACTCAAAGGTGTACGAGCAGCCTTGGCCTGGTCAGTTAGCTCTGCCAAGAAATCTCGCTACGATGATGACTCAAATATAATTTGTCTGCCAAGTTGGCACATCACTCAGGAGCAAGCTAGACGAATAATAAATGGCTGGCTGACAACAGAGTTTGGTAACAAGGCTAGATATAAGAGAAGGATAAAAAAAATTCATGCCTAAAAATGTTCGAATTGTGCCAGCTATACTGGTAAAAAATAAAGCTGGTTTTGAAAAACAATTTGCTAAAATAAAAAAAGATTTTAAATATATCCAAATTGATATCATGGATGGCATTTTTGTCAAAGAAAAAAATGATATCCGTCCTGATATTATCAAAAACCTAGTAAGGGGTTATAGACTGGAAATACACTTGATGGTAGACGCCCCCTCTAAATATGCTACTCGTTGGGCTGGACTGTCCAATGTTAAAAAAATCATCTGGCACTATGAAGCCAATACAGACCATGCTCGCATCAAGGCTCTCAATAATCTTTTGAAAAAAAAGAAAATTCAAACTGGACTAGCTATCAAACCAAACACTTCCTTGGCTAAAATAAAAGACCTAATAAAAGATTTTAATACTATCCAAATCATGGCTATCAAGCCTGGCGCCCAGGGTAGAAATTTTCAACCAAAAATTTTATCAAATATCAGAGCCTTGCGTCATAGATATCCCAATCTAAATATAGCGGTTGATGGTGGAGTAAACGACAAAAACTTCTCAGCCATCAAAAAAGCCGGAGCAAATATCATTGCTATCGGCTCATATCTACAAAAATCACCAGATATGAAAAAAGCTTTAGCTAAACTAAAAACCTAACGTCGACGAATTTTCCCTTTTATACTAAAGAGTAATACCGCCCCCAAGACAGTAAACAAACCTATTATCAAAAATAAAAGATCAAAGCCGTATTGCTCTGCCAAAAATCCACCAGCGGCCGCAGAAGCGGCCATACCAATTCCTAAAATAACATCATAGAGGCTCCATTCAAAGGCCTCTTTTCTCTTGTCTATATGATGAGTAAAGATTGAATACCAACCAGGGTAGGCAATAGCCGCAGCCAGACCCAAAACACATTGTAGGATATAAAGCTGGGCTACGGAATCAATAAACATATAAGAAAAATAAGCCACTGCTGTCAGTGATGTTCCGAGTATTGATACCAACAGATCGTCGATTTCTGATTTGGAACGATCAATATACATACCCACTGGTACCTCAAAAACTGACTTAACTACCAAATAAATGGCTGCTGAAATTCCTACTACTTCGATACTACCACCGTTGATCTTGTCTGTTACAAAAATAGCAAAAAATGGGGCAAACAACTGATAAGAAGACCAAATCAAAAAATCTGACATTATCAAAACTTTGATTATCAGATTTACCTTGTAGTGTCTTATTGATCTCAAAATTGAACGAGAATACATAGTTACTATTTTTTAATTTCTGGCGTAGCCACTACTTTATGCACGGCTGGATTATAAATTGGAATCGTAAAATAAAATTGTGATCCAACATGCTTAATACTATCAACAAAAATTTCTCCTCCCATCATCTCTACAATCTGCTTGGTTATCCAAAGGCCAAGTCCAGTGCCAATAATTCCTCTAGTATCATCACTTTGAATTCGATAAAACTTTTCAAACAAATTTTTTCTTTCTTCGGCTGACATACCAACACCACTATCTTTGACCATGATAGTTAAAAATTTTTCATTTTCCTTTTTAGCAATAAGTTCTATTTCACCTTTTTTGGTATATTTGACTGCGTTGCCCAAAAGATTGATAACTACTTGCCTAAACTTATCTTCAGCTGCCCAAATTTTTGGTGAATCGTCAGGAATGTCTTTTTTAAATTTAAGACCCTTTTGCTCAATCCTAAGATCAAATTCATCAGCCAAAGAATTTAATATTTCAACTGTATTAAGAGGTTCTTGTTTTACAATCAAACGATTTTGCTCAATCCGAGAAACATTCAAAAGGTCTTCTATTAAATTACCCAGACGGTTAACTGAGGCTTCCATAATTTTGAAACCTTTTTCACCAGCCGCATTGAGATGACCGTAGTCACCTTCTAGCGTCATCGACAAAAATCCTTTGATAGTGGTGATCGGCGTCCTCAGTTCATGAGAAGCAATGGAAATAAACTCATCTTTCATCTTATCTACCTCTTTGAGTTTTCTAAAAAGCAAAGCATGCTCAAATAGACGCGTATTGAGGGCTAGCAATAAGATTACAATTAAAACAGTGATGGTTAAAATTATACCCGACTTAGTCAAAGTATCCTTGGCTAAATCGTCCATAACCTTGAGTGACATCTGTAGGCTTAGCAAAGCTTGTTTTTCACCAGCTTCATCATGAAGTGGTAATACCAACTCCCAGAAACGCTCTTCCGAACCAGTGGCTACTACACCTGATACTAAAGTAGCAATACCCTCATCCTTGTGCCAGGCAATAACATAGTTTAGATCTCCACTTATCCTCCCTACTTTCGACTCATCAAAACCAGCCATCAATTTAAATTCTTCGCCCTCTGGCACTAATATATCAAAAGTAAGGAGCGAAGAATTAGACTGTTGAATCAATCCTATTTTTTCCTGTAAATCATCGTAGTTATTAGCTTCTTTAAAAACAGCACTATCAAACATCAATCCCAAAGATAAAGCCTGACGTTGTAGACCAATATCAATATTTTTTTGGAATGAGTTAACTGAAGAAAGTGTGTTTAAAATAATAAACAAAGGAATCAAAAGAATCAGGATAATTCCATAAATTACCTGATAATTCTGTTTGAGAAAAAAATTGTTCTTAGATTTGGCCATCTTCTGCTCCTATGTCTGGGCCATTGTTTTTTCGACTATGCATAAACATAATGGCACCTAAAGCTAAAATAATTAGTAGAGCCGCTCCCAAAATATAATAAATCATCATGTTCTTTACATTGTCTGGGGCCTCGGAAGTATCGAAATAATCCTCAGCAGTCACCGCCTGAGCGCTCTTGACCAAAAAAGATATTGGTTTTGATTGTTTGATTATCTTGCCCGTATCGTCATTGACCGTGACATACACCTGGTGGTGTCCATCAGCCAAAGAATTTTTGATGTCGTAAGACCAATTACCACTAGCATCTGTCTTGGTAGACATAACCAACGGTAGGTCACTATAGAGATACAAAAATACCCAAGAATTAGCCTCGGCCTTACCTTTTAGGCCTAGCTTCTCTTCTGAATTATTTACTTCTCTTATAGAGAAACTTTTATCTACCTTTTTAGAAAATGCCTTTGGCTGTTCTAAGGCTAAGCCTGACAATATAATCTGGTCAATCACTGTCCTTTCTTTTTCCAAGACACCTGAACCATTTGGATTATAGCCATTTTGAATCTCAGTTCCATCATCATAACCATCACCATCACTATCTCTTTCATCTGGATTAGTACCGTAATAATCTTCCAGATCATCTGACAAGCCATCACCGTCACGATCTAACATCATGACTGCCTGATTCAAAATAGTAAGTTTCTCTTCATCCTCCAACACAGTTTCTTTAGTTGATCTAGTAAGAAGCACCCTAGCGCTACTGTTTGATTCTAGTGGCAAAATACCACTAACTCCTTTTTGTAACAACTTTTGATTTAAGTCTATTACTGTTATAGTTTGACCAATTAAAGGATCAACTGTTTCACCAATTGCTGTTTGTTGTTTTTGACCTACTACTAGACGATTTAAAAATTGGTTACGTAGGGTATCGGCACATAGACTTCTATCAGCCAACTGACAATCAACACTGCCACTATATTTTTCCAACAAATAATCCTGACACTCTCCAACATTTACAATGCCAGCTTCCTGACAGTCAGCTTCTACCTGAGTTCGACTGAGATAATCTTCACAGGCTACTACATCATAAATACTCTGTTCAATACAACTAGAATCAACCTGGTCCATAGTTGCTCTAAATCTATCACAAGCAGCCTGACTAGTAATGCCAACCTCTATACAGCTAGTATATAGCTCTATCACCATATTGCTAGTACTAGCAGAATCTCCTGTGGATGAGGCTTGATCACCATCGTCGGCTTGATCACCTGGATCATTATTTATGGTAACCTCCAAAGCTATGGTAGTAGAATAATCAACCACCGAAAGATTATAGACACCATTTGGCATGTCTCTTGAATCAATGTCCAACTTTATATAGACAAATGGCTTGGCAGTTTCATTACCAGCTCGATCAAAACCTATTTCTTCCATTTCATCCCAAGAACTTCGAGGAACAAAAAAATCAAATTCTTCACCGGATTCTTGATGCTTAAAAACCACATTAATCCCTTGTGTAGAATCAAGAGCACTTGATAAGGTAATAATTCTAAACAAACCACTGGTTTCTAGATTCATTCCCCAAAATTCAATATTGACGGCCTGACCACCCTCTTCATTTTCATCATTTAACACCTGTACAATATATGAATTAGGGGCAAAAACCATAGTACCCGCTATTTCGGTTCTGGCATTAATTTCATAATTACCATCTGGTATTTGAGTAGTGTCAAATGAAACTACATACTGTTGAGATACCTCACCAGCAGTAGCAATCCACACCTGCTCTTGAGTCAGGGTATCAATAGCAAAAAATTCTACTGCTAAACCCGAGTAGTTGGCCAGAGCCTTTAGGTTGACTTGACCTGATATATGCTGTGTTCCTTGTAATAAATTCAAAGTCACATCACCTGGATCTATAACTACTGGCGGATCTAGAGATTCAATATTTATAGTAAAGTTTTGCTCTACTGTTCCGCTAGCATGGCTAGCTAATATATTTAAATTAGAGGGCCCCGCTGTCCAAATATCAATCACGTTGAAACGCAAAACCCAACTGGTGCCAGGTACAGGGGAACTATTATCTTGGGTAAACTGACCATTCTCACTGGTCAGGGTTGCGATAACTCCCGAAGCTTCAAACCCAGTATGAAAATTTACCAAAAAATTTCTAGGTACCGTTTCTGCAACTACTGGGCTATCCAAGTAAATTGTATAATCTATTATCGGCTCTACTATAGGATCCGGCTCATTATCAACTGTAACTGGCACCACTGGCCCCACTGAATAATTATTACCTTGTATCATAACTAAAAAACTCAAAAAATAATCGCCATCTGGATATTCTCCATCCGTGGTATCAATAGTAGTAGAATAAGTTGTGGATCCACCATATTCTTGAATTTCATCAGGAGAAAAAGGCTGCCTATCACCTCCGCCTAACCTAGCATAAAGTATCGTCATTGACCCTTCATTTTCTGGCAAAGATATCTGAACATTCAAATCACCTGTAACCGTAGTCTGGTTTCCAGTTGGATGTAACACTTCAATATTCAACGAAACACCATCCGGCGGTATTTCTAGTATCGTCCTATCAATTGTAAAGAAAATAGAAGAACTTAAAGTAATCCCCTGCTCTTCATGACCATCAGCATTATTCGGTGAAGTTATTGCCTGTACAGTAACTATATATGTACCATCGTCAACGCCTGAAATGTCAATATTAGCACCCCAGTCATCGCCCTCGTCACTTGTAAGTGCTGCTTCTGCTACTAGAAAATCGGGCTCTCCCCCATGTCCAAATTTATAGATGAAAAATCCAGGGCTCTGTGATAAATCTAAGGCAGCTACAGTGCTTATTTGAAGATGCATAGTATCTGTTGAGAAAATCTCCCCAGGAGGAAAAGATAAACTTGGATCAGGTGATACCCATTCAATTTCACCACCAATCTCTGGTAAAACGATTTCAGCTGCTATTTGATAGTTATTTTTATAAAGATTAACTAGTCCAGGTGTTGATTGATAAATTTCTTCTAGTAGCCCCTGCTGATCATAAACATAGGCTATGGCAGATACTTGATAAACACCGCTATCCCAAGAGCTGGTATCCCAAGAGCTGACCGATTTATAATTACCATTGTTTGTCAATTGGGCTTCAAAACTTAGATTAGCTGGTGACTCTAAAGCCGAAACTGTAAAAAATACTTGAGAAAAATCTACTTGATTTTCTGTACTGAGCTGGGCTTCTAGACTTAAGTCCTGACCAATCTCAATATTTTGACCTAAAATTGGTTCAATAAATGTGGCCGACAAATTATAGTCATCACCACTTGAGGCCTGAGAAGCAATAAAAATCAAACCCTGAGTAAACACTAAGGTTAAGATAAAAATTGCCCTAAGATGCTTTTGAATTCTTTGTAAAAACATATACTATATTATACCACAAATAAGTCTAAATAAAAAAACCGCCTGAGCGGTTTTTTCGATTCTATATTTTTATATTATTGACAAGGGCAAAGATTGTAATAATTCACATCTTTTTGTGTACAATCCAAAGGATATTCCCGATAAATGCAAGTAGAGGCACCGTCATAGTTTCCTGGACTATCAGTGGTGGTTAAAACACAACCGGAATTGCAAACTGTATCTCCTTCTAAGGCTTCATTCAACGCACAGTAGCCACTAGCACCTGAATCAACGTCTGAAGCATATTTAGCTTTTTCTACACAAACCAGACCAAGTTCTGCACAATAATTATTACAATCTTTACCTGTGGCATTTGACAAATACCAACAGTGACCACCTGCGTAAGCAGCACAATTCACTTTGATATTGGTTGTCTTGGTGACAGCAGCTGCACCAGTTGTAGAGCAAGCACCAACTACTAGCATTCCATTGCTGTCTTTCTCTAAATAATACCCTGTATCAGTATTGGCGGTCTTGGCTGGATCAATCGGTAAGTCCGCCAGATAACCATTATAAAAATCTTCATGCGCAATCCGTAAACAATCTTTGGTATCTCCACCACAAACAATAGTACTACCACCTTGGACCCGACATAGAGTTTTTTTGTCAGTAGTGACTGCTCCCAATACCGGCAAAGCACCGTGGTGATCATTTACATATTCAGAGATTGCATTGGCAATAGCTAGGACATCTTGCTGACGCTTTCTATCCTTGGCATTACCAATGTGAGTAGCTGGGTCGATCCAAATGAAAGCTGCAGTTGCTAAAACAACAACTACCAACACTACGATCACTAGACCGATCAGAGTAAAACCCCGTTGGTCTCGAGCTTTGTCGAGAGATTGATTGTTTGCCTTATTTTTCATTATGCAAATTCTTTAGCCAAAGCTGTAATATCTTTTACCTTAATTGGACGTTTAGCTAGCGCCTTACCATTGAGCTGAGGCAAATTGCTACCATAAGTATCTCTTTTGACTTCGTAAAAAATACCATAAGGAATTTTATTGCCCCAAACCAATGCTTCTTTAAAAGCTTGGTTCTTGTCCGTTTTTTTATAGCCTGGCTTAGCATCTAATTTATACAAACGATCATAATACCATTTGAAAGTATTTATCTTGTTAAAAGTTACACAGGGTTGAAAAACGTCTACCAGTGAAAAGCCTTTATGCAAAATTGCAGACTTAAACATTTCTTTGAGGTGATCCGCATCACCAGCAAAACCACGAGAAATAAAGGCACAGCCAGCAGATAGGGCCAAAGACATTGGATTGACCGCTACTTCGATCAAACCATCTGGTGTGGATTTGGTTTTGGTACCTTTTTCTGAAGTGGGCGCAGATTGTCCAGTTGTCAGACTATACAATTTATTATCATGAGTAACATAAGTAATGTCGGCATTACCACGCACAGCGTGAATAAAATGTCCCATACCCTCACCATAGCTATCACCATCACCAGCCATTACTATCACCGTCAAATCCTTGTTGGCTAGCTTAGCGCCAACTGCTGAAGGTACGGAGCGACCATGAAGTGAATGCCAAGCATAGGTCTTGGTAAAATTAGCTCCATTACCAGAACAACCAATACCATAGACGATCAAAACATTTTCTGGTTTGAGTCCTAGTTCAACCAAGGCATTTTTCATGGCAATTTGCATACCAAAGTTACCGCAGCCCGGACACCAACTTGGTTTATAACTTGTATCAAAATCTTTTGCTTTCATCCCGTTAGAAATTAATTTTTAGTTTTCGCTTACCCCGTCAGCCCCGTTAGAAATTAATAATCGTTTTTTGCCTCTCACACAGTACAAATAAATATCTATCTAATATTTATACTTTCATTATCCCCAGTCTAGAGTGAATTTCTAAACGGGGTCAGAGTAAAAGTGTAAGAATTTCTAACGGGATTCATATATTTATTTTTATTTTAAAACTTTTTTAAGGCCTTAATAATTTCTTCTCTAAAGAAAGGTCGACCGTCATATTTGAGTAATTTATCTTTAATCATTATACCAGTTTCCTGAGCAATCAATTGTCCCAGCTGACCAACCTGATTCTCTTCAATCAATAAAATATCTTTTGAATTTTCCAAAATATGAGACACAAACTTAGCTGGAAATGGCCAGATGTACTGCAGCTGCATGATTTTTATTTTTTTCTTATACTCTGCCTCTAGTTGAGAATAAACATCCAGTACCACCCCCTTGGTAGAACCCCAAATCACCACAGTCTTTTTGGCTTTGGGATTACCATAGATCAAAGGATTGGGCATTTGCTTGGCAAAAGTCTCCAACTTGCGAGCCCTTTTGTCAGCTTGGGCAATCCTATTGGCAGAACCTTCTTCAGAAAAACCATAAGGATCATGCTCATCACTATTGGCAATATACAAACCATTTTTCATGCCTGGCAAGGTTCGTGGAGACACACCATCTTCAGTTACTCTATAGCGTCGGTACTCTTTTATTTTATTTAGTTGCGTTTGAGTGAGTAGTTTACCACGATTTATTTTTAGTTTCTTGATGCTTGGCAAAGGTATAGTAGTATTGCCTTCGGCAATAAACTTATCAGATAAAATAATCACTGATACTTGATAAGTCTCGGCTAAATTATGCGCTTGCGCTCCTAGCTCATAAGCTTCTCCCGCATCGCCTGGTGCCAGTACTATCCGCTGAGCTTCACCTGGAGCAGCTCGCAAGATAAATTGTAGATCACCCTGCTCGGTCCAAGTAGGTAGCCCAGTCGCCGGTGTTCCTCGCTGAACATCAACTATCACTATCGGCGTTTCAGTCAAAGCAGCTAAGCCAAGTGTCTCTACCATCAAAGCAAAGCCGCCGCCTGAGGTAGCTACCATAGACCTAGCTCCCACATGAGCTGCGCCTAGGGCCATATTCAAAACCGCGATTTCATCTTCAGCGTGCTTGACCACAATACCAGCTCGCTCAGCTACTGAAGCTAGATAGTGCAAAATAGATGAGGATGGTGTCATGGGATAAGCTACATAAAAATTTAGTCCTCCAGCCAAAGCACCTAAGGCCAAAGATTCATTAGCGGTAATCAAAATATTATTTTTTTTCTCCAAAGTAGGTAGCTGACACAAAAAATCTTCCTGAAAATTTTCTTTCACAAAATCATAGCCAGCCTTCAAGGCCTGTATATTTTGGTCCACTACTTTTTTGCCTTTGCGTTTGAAGTTTTGTGTAACTACTTGATTGGCAATTGTTAGTTTTTGTCCTACCAAAGCCAAGCTAGCACCAATAGTTATTACGTTTCTCATCAAAGGATTGCCAGCCTCTTTGGCCATAGTAGTCAAAGGAAGCCCTATACCCTTAACTTTCAAACCATTGAGTTTGGCTGCTGAAACCTTTACCTTATCTTTGTCATATATAAGTACCCCACCATGAGCTACTTCATTTAAGTTTTGTGTGATTGTATTTTGATTGAGTGCTACCAAAACATCGATTGACTTGCTGACACTATTTACTGGTCTGTTGTCTACTATCAATTGAAAAGTATTGTGTCCGCCCCGAATCAGTGATGGATATTCAGTATAGTCAAAAATCTCATAGCCGGATCGCATAAAAATTTTGCCAAACATCATGCCGGCTGATTTGATACCAAAACCCGCTTCACCGCAGACCTTCCAACTTAGATTATTTTTTGTTTTCATCCTCTTAGAAATTAATTTTATTTTTCACTTACTTACCCATTATAACATTTTTTCTGCCAAATAAAAAACTACCCCCAATACAGAAGGGGGCAGCTTTATCATGGAGGAGAGTCTTTATTATTTGTATATTCTTTTTGTAGATTATCAGCTGGTTGCTGATTTTCTTTTTTCACCACCATTATATCTTCTGGTGGTGCTTTCATTAATTCATTTTCAGGTTCTTTTATTATTTGTTTATTGTTTTTTCCCAACAATTTGTCTAAGAATGACATTTTTATTTTTGTTTTTAATGTTCGTTATTTAACAATACGCCGTTGTTGACGCCCAGCTAAAAATTAGCAGGATATAAAATGTTTTATACATTTTTATTTTTGTTTTTATTTAATTGTCTCAATCTTTATGCCAGTAAAATTAAGGCGAAAAGATATAGTGATAAAATCGACCAGTTTTCATGACTCTCTACTTGGGGATTACAATAAAATCCCGCTAGTCGAAATGATTTTACTTCTTTCATTTTTTTTGTTTTTATTTTTATACCGCTGATCCTACTACAGCCATAAGAACAAAAGCTCCTACTGCGCAAAGGGCAACAATTGCCCAATAATCGCCAGATTTAAGCTTTTTATCTCCTGGCCTGATTATTAATTTAAAAGACTCGACCTTGTTTTCTTGTACCATAATAAATTTTTAATAATTTAATCTTTTGGAAGTTTTTTGATTATATTTAAATAAATTAGGGCTAAAATTATTCATAAAAAAAATTGGTGGCCAAATGTAATTTGGTTTCACCAATTCTAGCTATAATATAAGGATAGCATAAAAAAACGCTTTTGTCAATATGAGCCAAAGAAAAAAACCCTGACTGGCAGGGAAATTAGGAGGAATGAGGCTTGCCGCCTCGATCAATTGCGTCGGCTATTATAGCCAGCATAGTTATGCCGCCACTTATAACAAGGGCTATGATTGAGAAACAGATGGTAACGAGGATCCCTCGCCATAGAGCCAATGTTTCGGCACCATTGGCTAGTGATTCAGCATTGATCTGTCTGATAAAGAATATACTGCCAACAATAGCAACAATGACTGCTATAATGTGAAAAGGTCGGTAATAACCATAGATGGCCTGAAGCAAGTTGGGCTCTTTTTTCTCTTTGTCCAAAATGTCACCTCCTTTCAAGGTTCGGGTACAAGGTGAGATTAACACTGATTATTTTTCTAGTCAATTTGGACCAAAGAAAAAATCACCAGCTTGGTGATTGGGGTTCCGGCGCGACGACAGATTCGTCGTCGCGCCGGTGTTGGGGTTGTTGTCACCTAGTTGGCGACACCGACTTCGAAAGCCTCGTTGCGGAACTGCGTCGTGCGACGCAGGCTGCTCTTGGGCTTGTCGACACTACCGATGGTGACCTTCTGGCCGGGCTCCAGGAAACACTGGCCGTTCATTCCGGTCAGATTCGACCAGTGAACGCGGGCAGCGCCCTTGTTGGTGATGACACAGCCGTAGCCCTGAGCCAGGTTGTACCACTGCACCACACCGGTGTGGTTCTCCAGGGACTTGCCGTTGATCCTCTCCGGCGCCGGACACTTGCTCCGCTCAGGGAGCTTGGTACGGTGATCCTTGAGAAGGACCCCGACGAGCTCCATCAGCTGAGGCCACTTGTTGTCGGGCCACTGCGGACAGAAGATGCCGTCGACGTCACGGTAGACCCTCGTCTGGTAGACACACTGCGTGGCGACGAAGAAGTCGCCGTTCTGCGAGATCAAGGAGATCTCGTAGATACGCAGGTTGCCGGCCTTGTCCATGGACAGGAGCCGCAGGTGATTGGCAGGATACTCGGTGTAGAACACCGCGTCTCGCTGGGCATCACCCGGGGCCGTCTTGATCGGCACCTTGACGCTGAACAGCGCCGTGGCGACGTCATCCGGCGTCCAGTCCTTCTTGAGGGTGACGTTCTTGGTGCCGTCGACGTTGAGTCCGAACAAGCCGGACTGGCGATCAACTGCGACCATGAGAACGGCGGTCTCGATGTTGGTCAGGCGACCAACAGACTGCCACCGCTCGGTGATATCAAGTGCTGCCTCGTGGCTGGGGAGCATCAGGGAAATCTGTGCTCCTTCGATCATCTGCTGCTTGGACATGGTCTTCCTCCTTTTTGAGCCGAACTACGACTCGCTACCTGAAACGCTGGAACCGTCGAATTTATCAGTCAGTATATGATTTATAACAACCCTTGTGAAAGAGCCTGCAAAATAAGCCTATTATGGCTATTTTGAATTTAAAAGTATATCACATAATAGACATTTTGTCAAGGTTTATAAAATACCCGATTTAAGCTAAAATAAGTACATTGTATATAAATAATTAACCAAGAATAAATATATGAAAATCAAAGTAGACCGTGAACTTTGCACTAGTGTTGCTACTTGCGTAGAAGTAGCCCCTGGTACCTTTGAGCTAGATGACGAGGGTATTGCTATTATCAAAAACGAAAAAGGTGACACCGAGGGCACTATCCTCCAGGCTGCTAAAAGCTGCCCAGTAAATGCTATCTTTATCTTTGATAATGACGGCAAGCAAGTTTACCCTGAAGAATAGACAAGTATGAAAAACTACAAGGATATAGCCTCCATCAAGCTCGGTGATCAGGCCCCTTTGTTTTCACTAAAAAATCAGGTTGGACAAAAAGTATCTCTCCAAGACTTCCAAAACAAAAAAAATGTTTTACTAATTTTCTACCCTGGAGACAATACCCCTGGTTGTACCAAACAGCTCTGTTCTATAAGAGATGATTTCTCAAGATTTCAAAAATTAGACACCGTCGTCTTTGGTATCAATCACGGTGATGATAAATCACACCAAAAATTTATTGATAAACATGAATTCCCTTTTGACTTACTGATAGACACCAATAAAGAAATATCAAAAAAATACAAAGCTTTAAAATTTATATTTGGTTATGAGAGCATCAAAAGATCCGTTGTCTTGATAGACAAACAAGGAAAAATAGTTTTTCTTAAACGAGGCATGCCCTCTGATCAAGAGATAATAGAATCACTAAAAAAATAATTATGAATAAGAATATATACCTTGACCATGCTTCCACTACTCCAACCGACCCTAGAGTCGTTGTAGCAATGGAACCATACTGGAGTCAAAATTACGGCAACCCCTCTAGTCTTTATAGATTGTCCCTCATTAGCAAACAAGCTATTTTAGATTCTCGAGAAAAAATAGCCAAAGTTTTGAATTGTCAGCCAGATGAGATAATTTTTACTGGTGGTGGTACTGAAAGCATCAATCTAGCTATCAAGGGAATTGTCATGGCAGCCAAAAAACCAGCCCATATGATTACTTCTCAAATTGAGCATCATGCCGTACTCAATTCTTGCCAGCGAATGAATAGTCAGGGCCACAAACTCTCTATCCTCCCGGTAGATAGATATGGTCTAGTGGCACTAGATGACGTCAAGGCAGCTATCAAGGATGAAACTATTCTCGTCACTATCATGATGGCCAACAATGAAATCGGAACCATTGAGCCAATCCAAGAAATCGGTGCTTACTTAGAAAAATTAAATAAGGACCGAGCGAAAAAAGGCTTGGAGAAAATATATTTTCATACCGATGCTTGCCAGGCAGCTGGTGCACTAGATATTGATGTTAAAAAACTCCACGTTGATATGCTGACTATCAATGGTAGTAAAATCTATGGCCCCAAAGGCGTCGGAGTACTTTATCTAAAAAATGGCACTAGAATAATTCCTTTGATCGACGGTGGCGGACAAGAAAAAAAGTTACGTTCTGGCACAGAAAACGTTCCTGGTATTGTCGGTATGGCTCAAGCACTGACTATCGCCTACCAAGAAAAAGCCAAAGAGAACAAAAGACAAGTTGAACTTCGTGACTGGTTTATCAAAGAACTGACCACCAAGATATCTAAGTCTATTTTAAATGGTCATGCTGAGAAAAGACTACCCAATAATATAAATATATCCTTCTTGGATATTGAAGGTGAAGCAGTGCTCCTCCATCTGGACGAAGTAGGCATCATGGCCTCTACTGGCTCAGCCTGTACTTCTAGCAGCCTTGAGCCATCACACGTCATCCGAGCCTTGGGTGCTCCCTATGAAGTAGCCCACGGCTCTATCCGCTTTACCTTGGGTAAAAGTACTACTAAGAAAGATCTAGAATATGTGCTAGAAAAATTTCCTGCTATTGTAGAAAAATTACGTCATGCTTCTCCAGCCAACGTTGATATGAAAGAGGTAGAAAAATCTTTTGTTGAGGCTGAGAGAAAAATTTTGGAATTATAACATTATGTCACTCTGGACGCTGGAGCATAGCGATAGCGGATAGAGTCGAACAAAACTTTAGATTCTATCGGCCTACAGCCTCCAGAATGACAAAAAAATTATAATTAAAAATTAACCTATTTATATATATGTCTAAAATAAAAAAATCAGCTAGTCTTGCAGCTGATATCGATATCGTACCCAAGGATTCTGCTGAAGCTTGGGCTTATAGCAAGATTGTCAAAGATCATTTCTTTAAACCACGCAACCTAGTACTCGACGCCAATGATATAAAAGGCTATGATGGCTTAGGGATGGTCGGCTCTCCAGCCTGTGGTGATATGATGAAGGTTTGGCTATGGATCGACAAAGATACAGATAAAATAAAAAAAATGAAGTGGCAAACCTTTGGTTGTGGATCAGCCATCTCTGCTACTTCTATGCTATCGCTAATGGTGTCTGAAAAAGGTGGCATGAAGATAGACAAGGCTCTAAAAATACGGGCTCAAGATATCACCAAACGTCTAGGCGGTCTACCAACTAGAAAAATTCACTGTTCTGTTTTGGGGGACAAAGCCCTACGCTCTGCTATCAATGATTTTTTCCAAAAGACAAAACAGTTAGATCGTGTCTTTGAAGAAAATCGTCGGATGATTGATAAAAAAGCCAAAGTAACTGACCACGATATTGAAGAAGCTATCCTGGAAGGCGCCCAAACTTTGGAAGATGTCCAGAAAAAAACCAAAGTTGGCATTGGCAACCCATCGGTCATACCAGAAGTAGAACAATTAATCAGATTTTACACCGAAAAATATTTTGGGTAAAATAAAATTGTAGTCATCCTGAATTTATTTCAGGATCTCAATTAAATACGACTAGATGCTGAAACAAGTTCAGCATGACATTTCAATAATTAAACAATAAAATATATGACAAAGTTTAAAACCCCTCCACTACCTTATGACTATAATGCCTTGGAACCATATATAGATGAAGAAACAATGAAAATCCATCATGATAAACATCATGTTGCCTATACCACTAACTTTAACTTAGCTTTGGAAAAATATCCCAAGCTAGCCGAACAATCAGCCGAAGATATTTTGAGAAACATTGAAACTGTGCCAGAAGATGCCCGCGCTGCAGTCAAAAATCATGGCGGTGGTCATGTCCATCATGGCTTATTCTGGGAGATTCTAGCGCCAGCAGTTGATAGCGGTGAGCCAGAGGGCGAATTGGTTCAAGCTATTGTTGACTCTTTTGATAGTCTTGATAAATTTAAGGAAGAATTCGGTAAAACTGCTATGACTGTATTTGGCGCTGGCTGGGCCTGGCTATCTGTAGCTGAGGGTAAACTAATTATAGAAAAAACTAGCAATCAAGATAGTCCCTACTCTCTAGGACACACTCCTATCTTGGGTATTGATGTCTGGGAACACGCCTATTATCTAAAATATCAAAACCGCCGAGCTGAATTTGTAGAAAATTTTTGGAGAGTAATTAATTGGAAAGAAGTTGGCGAAAAATTTGCGCAAGCTAAATAAAATATAAAAAAACCTAACTCAGAAATGAAAAGAGATATTATTCTGATTATGGAGGGTGGTACTATTCAGGGAGTCTTTAGCTCTGGAGTAATGACAGCCTTTCAAAAACACAATATCCGTCCTCGGATTCATAGTATCTATGCCGTATCTTCTGGCGCTCATAACGCTGCTTATTTTTTGTCCGGCAATTCTGAGGTTGGTCAAGAAATATATTATGATTATCTACTTAGGCGTCATAGCTTTTTGAAACATTTGTCAGCCAAAGTAATAATCAAAAAAATATTGGGTCTTTTTTTCCTGGGTAAAAGTTTTGACGTTATAGATCTAGAGTATATTAGAGATCTGGAGATAAACATAATACCCCTCAATCTAGAGAGGATCAAAAACACCCCTATAAAATTTTATGTTAGGGTTTTTGACCCCAAGACTAGAAAAAATCTTTTTGTTGATGCCAGGGAACATACTATCGAGAGACTACTGCAAAGCTCCAAAGTACCACCCTATGCCTATACCAAACATGATACTGGCTATATCGATGGCGGAGTGATGCCTTGTAGAGACTTTTTGACTAAGGTAGTCAAAAAAAATACTGACAAAACTATTATCTATATTTTCAACGACAAAAAAACCATCAAAAAAGTAACCAAGCAAATACTACCAGACCTAATTGATGTAATTTTCAAAACTAGATTTTTGGGACTACGCTATGGCCTAAAACATCTCTTTAATATCTATAGCTATACTTACGTCAGTAGCTTGAAAGATCAAAAACATACTCATGTACTCTATGATGAAACCGGAAACTCTAAACGAGAAAAAAACAAAGCCAAAATATACTCCGCCTACAAGCTAGGTTATGCTAAGGGCGAAGCAATGCTTAAAGAATTAAATATTATAAAATAATTAACCTAACAAACATATGGAAGAAAGAAACGAATGTTGTGGCGGTGATTGTTGCGAAGAAGAACTTTGCTGCGACAACAATACCCCTAAAATTGGCCAGCTAGCCCCAGAATTTGAGGCCGAAGCTTATCATGAAGATACTGTCAAAAAAATAAAACTATCTGATTATAAAGGTAAGTGGGTAATATTGCTTTTCTACCCAGCCGACTTTACCTTTGTTTGCCCAACCGAGCTCGGTGATGTAGCCGATCACTACGAAGAGATCAAGGGCCTAAATGCTGAAGTGTTGTCAGTTTCAACTGACACTGCTTTTGTACACAAAGCCTGGCATGATGATAGCGATACTATCAAAAAAATTAAATTTCCTATGCTAGCTGATCCAACTCATGACATTTGTCTTGATTATGGAGTCTTGATCGAAGAAGAAGGCATGGCCTTGCGTGGTACCTTTATCATTGATCCAGAGGGTCACCTCAAAACCATGGAAGTACATGACAATGGTATCGGCAGATCTAGCAAAGAACTACTGAGAAAACTCCAGGCCGCTCAATTTGTTCACAAGTATGGTGATCAAGTTTGCCCAGCCAATTGGGAACCAGGCTCAGACACACTTAAACCCGGTTTAGATTTAGTCGGGAAAATTTAGCCACCAAACCCCTCCCAGACCTCCCCTTAGTAAGGGGAGGAGCTTTAATCCCTCCCCCTTAATCAAGGGGGAGCCGGAGGGGGTTAGGTGGCTTTTTGTTTTTAGTTTAAAAATGTTATAATTTCTATATGGAAAAACCAGTAGATAAATCAATAAAAATAGATCCAGTCAATGTTACAGAAACAGGGGCTCGTCTCAATGTATTTCAAAAAAGAGACCCCTTTGATGATTTTATGGAACATATTGATCAAGATGCTGAGAGAAGATCCCCTACAGAAGCTGAGATTGAAAAGATGGATAAAAATATGATTCATCTAGGTAAAATCCTTGAAGGCTCTGAT
>ERZ889078.1490-NODE-1490-length-18489-cov-14.240317_pt1 | contig 18489 bp, 14 predicted proteins | sample MGYA00521266_ERZ889078 | MGnify/ENA primary metagenome ERZ889078 (study PRJEB32303, sample SAMEA104408618) | aquatic metagenome | biome: Brackish water; feature: Pelagic; material: water | place: Baltic Sea | collected 2014-06-16T06:34:00 | depth 76,534 m ...
CATTTTTGGCTAAATTATTTCAACAACTAGTACGTGGTAAAATTATATCTTCAACAAAAGGTCCTAATGGTGGGTTTTTTTTAACTGAAAAAAACAGTAAAAAGAATGTGTTGGATATTATTGAAAACATTGATGGTTTAAATAAGTTTAATGATTGCTTTTTAGGTTTAAATGAATGTGATTCTAAAAACCCTTGCCCAGTTCATTTTATTGTTGAGCCTTTTAAAAATAGTTTATTAGGTAAATTTAGAGATAAAACTATTCAAGAATTTTCTCAGGAAATTTCTGAAATGGGTAGAGTGCTAACTCTTAAAGGACTTGATCTTTCTTAAATAAAATAATAGATTGACAAATATCATTTTTTTATTGGGCAGCTTTACTATATATTTGCATCGTTAAAAGATAAAAAGGTCTTTTTATAATGTAATAATCATTTAACTAATTAAACTCGTTAAAAAACATGTTATCTAAAAAACAAGCAAGAGCTTTCTTTCTAGGTGGTACATTAGTAACTTTCCTAATTTTTATAGGGCTTACAGTGTACTCCTTATCTGCAGCTACAGATCAAACAAATCGCGAAAATCTTACAGCAGAGGTTGTAAGAGGAAAAGAAATTTGGGAATCTAACAATTGTATGGGTTGCCATACATTATTGGGAGAAGGCGGCTATTATGCCCCAGAATTAACAAAAGTAGTAGACCGTTTAAATCAAAGATATGATGGAAATGGTGAACAAGTTATTAAGAGTATTTTAATGTCTAAAGGTCCTTGGCAACCAAATGGAAGAAAAATGGTGGCTTATGGTATGACAGAAGCAGAGGCAACTGATGTGGTGGCTTTCTTTAACTGGATTGGACAAATTGACTTAAATGGATTTGGAGAAGTAGTTGGTGTAGATAGAAAAATATCTCCGTTGTCAAAAGATAAAATTAACAACTAAAAAAAAGTATTATGAAATATAAATCACAAAAAGTAGCATATTGGTTTTTTGCCCTTTCAATGCTGTTATTAGTCTTGCAAATGACCTATGGTTTTATAATGGGATTTGCCCGTTTTGGGTTTGATAATTTACACGAATTTATTCCGTTTAACACGGCAAGAGCTGTACATACAAACTTATTAGTAGTTTGGTTATTGTCTGGGTTTATGGGAGCAGCTTATTATATAATTCCTGAAGAAGCACAACGTGAATTGGTAAATGTAAAATTGGCCTACGTCCAATTAATAAGTCTTGCAATTGTTGGAGTTGTAGCGGTTGTTGGATTTCACTTTAATATTTGGGAAGGAAGAAAATTTTTAGAAATTCCAAGACCCTTAGATTATTTAGTAGTAGTTAACGTATTGCTATTTTTAGGATTAATTTTAACCACATTGTTTAAATCTAAAAGAAGAACTACAACATCTTTAGTGCTTTCAATGGGGTTGTTATTTGCAGCATTATTGTACTTGCCAGGAATGTTACCATTTGATAGTCAGGTAACTGATTCTTTTTTCCGTTGGTGGGTTGTTCATTTATGGGTAGAAGGTGTTTGGGAATTAATTATGGGTGGTATTTTATCTTTCTTATTAATTAAACTTACAGGTGTAGATAGAGAAGTTATTGAAAAATGGTTGTACGTAATTGTAGGTTTAACATTCTTGTCAGGTGTTTTAGGTACAGGTCACCATTACTATTATATTGGAGTCAATAAAATTTGGTTAGTTGTAGGTGGAATATTTTCAGCATTAGAGCCTTTAGCTTTTTTAGCAATGGCATTATTTGCAGTAAATATGTATAGAAAAGGTGAGAAAAAACATCCAAATAAATTAGCATTATACTGGACTTTAGGTTCTGCAATTTTATCTTTTGTAGGTGCTGGATTACTTGGGTTTGCACATACATTACCTCAAACAAACCTATATACTCACGGTACTTTAGTTACTGCAATGCATGCGCATTTAGCTTTTTGGGGCGCCTATGCAATGATTGTTTTAGCAATTATAAGTTATGCATTGCCTAATTTAACAGGAAGAAAATTGTATGAAAGCTCACGTGGTAGAGCAGCTTTTTGGTTATCTAACATTGGAATGATTGGTATGACAGTTGCTTTTGGTGTTGCAGGTGTTGCACAAGTTTATTTAGAAAGAAAATTTAAAATGGACTTTATGGTAGTGCAAAAAGAAATAAGTATTCATTTTGTAGTCTTAATATTATGTGCAACCATGTTCACAACAGGTATTGTACTTTATATCATTGATTTTTACAAGCACGGTAGACCAACTGATGAAGCATTAGAAATTAATAATTAGATACGTAGTTTTTAGATTGATTTCCAGAGTATAAGATTGTTTTTTAATATTGATACAGTAGATTAAGCAATAGTATACTCTGGTTTTTTAGTTATTAAATTCACTAAATTATTTATGAAAAACCAATTACCATATTATCACCAAATAGGAAAAGAAGTTGAAGTGTTTCAACACGCTTACAAAAATAAAATTCCATTTTTATTAAAAGGCCCAACAGGAACTGGAAAATCTAGATTTATAGAGTTTATGGCTCATAAATTAGATAAAAAATTAATTACCATTAGTTGCCATGAAGAAACTTCATCAACAGATTTAGTGGGGCGTTATATTATTAAAGGAGCTGAGACTATTTGGTCAGATGGCCCATTAACAACAGCAATTAAACAAGGTGCAATTATTTATTTAGATGAAATTGCAGAAGCCAGACCCGATGTAATTGTTGCCATACACTCTCTTACAGATCATAGACGTGAGTTATTTATTGATAAGTTAGGAGAAACTGTAAAAGCTCATGAAGATTTTATGTTGGTAGCATCTTTTAATCCAGGTTATCAAAAAGGATTTAAGGAATTAAAACCATCTACTCGTCAACGTTTTATTGCAACTTCATTTGCATATCCTGAAGCGAAGATTGAAGCTGATATTTTAGTAAATGAAACAGGAATTGAAGAAGGAATCGCTAAAAAATTAGTAAACATAGCAACAAAAATTAGAAACCTAACAGAACTTGGCCTTTCTGAAACTGTTTCAACAAGATTATTGGTAGACGCCGCAAAATTAATTCATAGTGGATTACCAAAAAGATTATCTGTTGAAGTTGCAATTGTTGAGCCTTTAACAGATGATTTAGAAGTTGTAGAAGCTTTAAAAGATTTATGTAATTTAATGATATAAGTAAGTAAAGAATATTATTTGTACGTCACACCGAACTTGTTGATGTGTTTGTCAATTAATAAATTACTCAATACTATTTAGCAATGTTTGAACCAGATGAATATATATTTACTAAGCTAGCTTACTTCTTTAAAAATAGAAGTAAAAGAAAGCAAGAAGATAGTGCTCATTCGGTTTTATTGATAGATTTAAAACCTCGTTTAACCATTTTAGCCCGTGCAATTACTGGGCAAGCAATTGAAATTTATGATGCAGAAAGAGAAGGTGGTTATAAAAATAATAATTTCTTTCTTCCAACTAAGTTTCAAGAGTTTTCTTCAGTAAATGAAAATATATCTTTTTATTTATTCAGGGTTTTATATTTATCCATTCAAAAAAACTTAAACTTAAATTGGAATGATAATTCAGCACATGAATTAGAAGAATCTCAACAAAAAGCTAAAGAAACTTCAACTATAATTTTAGAATCGTTGTTTAATCAGTTTCCAATTTCTGAAAAATATTATCATAAATTCAAATTATTTTATATTGATAAAGCGGTAAATGAAACTTTAGCAGACTATTCATTTATTTATGGAAAATGGATGCGAAACAATTTAGAAGAAGATTCAGAAAAAATAGTAAATAATTTTACTGATAAAGTAAAAAAAGCGGATGATGAAAAGCCAAAAACTATTTTAAAATCAAAAGCTGTTGAAGAAATAATTTCTGTTCAGGTTGATATAAAACAACAAGAAGATGCTGTTTTGCAACATCAATTTGAAAAAGTAGAAACTGCGGAAGAATTTAGTGGGAATTTTAAAGATTTTGATGGAGAAGATGAATTAGATGATCACTCAAACGCTTTTGATGATGTTAATATGAAATACACTGTGCGAGTTGATGATACTGCACATTCAGTTTATCAGGCTGATTTTATTGAAAATACTACGGTTTCTGAAAGTGCTGAAATTGACAGTAAGGGATATCACATAAAATATGATGAATGGGATTATACAAAGCGCACATATAAAGAAGATTTTTGTAAAGTGTACCCTAAAATATTATTAAAAAACGATGTTGGATATTATACTAAAACCTTAAATAAAAATAGAGCTACTTTAGAAGGTTTACGTAAAATGTTAACCACAGTTAACAATAAATACCAACAGCAAAGAAGACAAACACAAGGTGAAGAATTTGACATTGATGCAATAACAGATTTGTTTGTTGATGTACATTCTGGGCATACTCCTTCAGAAAACATATACATTTCCAAAAGAAAAAAAGAGAAAGATTTATCTATTTTATTATTGTTAGATATCAGTTTGTCAAGCGATGGTTATGCCGCTGGAAATAGAGTTATTGATGTAGAAAAACAAGTTTCAATTTTGTTTGGAGAAATTTTAAATGAATTCAACATAGATTTTTCTATAGATTGTTTTTATTCAAAAACCAGAAATCATTCTTCCTACATAACAATAAAAGATTTTGATGAAGATTGGAATAAAGCAAAATTTAAAGTGGGCGCTGTAGAACCAAGCGGATATACTAGAATTGGCGCGGCATTAAGACATTCTGGAGCAATGTTAGACAAGCGAAGTACTAAAAATAAATGGGTGATTTTATTGTCGGACGGAAAACCAAACGATTACGATAAATACGAAGGAAAATACGGAATAAATGATGTAAAACAAGCATTAAGAGAATTAAATGAACGCAATATTAATTCGTATGCTTTGGCAATTGAAGCACAAGCAAAATATTATTTACCACAAATGTTTGGGCAAAATCATTATCAAATATTAACAACACCAGTTGAATTATTAAAATCCATGGTTCAATTGTATGAAAAAATTAAACATCAATCATAAATATATAATTATGAATATTACAAAAGAAAATACGGTAGCAGAAATTGTATCAAAAAAATTAGGATCAGACCATGTATTCAGTAAATATAAAATTGATTTCTGTTGTGGAGGAGGAATGACTTTAGAAGCTGCTTGTAAAGAAAATAAAGTTGAATTTGAAACCTTAAAACAAGAAATAGAAGCCATAAACACAAAAATAGGCGGAGAACAGAGCTTAAATGATTTAGATATTAGCTCACTAATAGAGCAAGCAATAGAAGAATATCATAATTATTTTGCAGAAACTATTCCTCAAATTATGCCATTTGCAGCTAAAGTTGCTGAAGTTCATGCAGCAAATAATCCTGAAGTTGTTGAAATAAATGTTTTAACAAAAGGAATTGAAATTGTAGTAACTGAAATGATTCAAGATTTGCAGTCTAATTTATATCCTGTTATTGAAGAAATTTTAAACTTAAACAATATTTCAGCTGAAATTTCTTTAAATCAAATTGAGAAAGTAAAAAAATCGCTTAAAAATGGAGAGATATCTCAAAAACTGATTGGAGATACACTTAAAGAAATTACAACTTTATCATCACACTTTTTAGCTCCTGATGATGCTTGTAATTCTTTTAAATTTTTATATGAGAAATTACATGAGTTAGCGCACCAACTTCATAAATATATGCATTTTGAAAATAATGTGCTTATACCTAAAGTTTTAAAATTAATTGAATAACAAATAGAGTATATAAATAAAAACATAAATAATGAATTCATTTTTAACTACTGTTGAGAAATTGCCTAATGGGCATCCAGTACAAGTTTATTATAAAGAAAGTGCCTTAATACAAGATATATTATTAGAATTGTATGATGTAAATCCAGTTGAAGATTTTCAGAAGTATTTTAACATATTTAATCAGTTAACTACTATTGAAAAACGATTTTCAAGAAAAGAAAATCAGTTGTTTCCATATTTAGAAAAATATGGTTGGGAAGGTCCAAGTCAGGGAATGTGGTCGTTTCATGATAATTTACGAGATCAAATACGTTTATTAAATACATATAATTCAGAAAAAAATACAGTAAAAATAGTTGACAATATTCCTTATTTAATTGAAGGGATTAAACGTTTATTGGGGATTGAAGATATGCGTTTGTTTCCAAATGCTATGGATTTATTAAGTGAAGATGATTGGAAAGAATTTTATCAAGGTGATGAAGAAATTGGGTGGATGTTATTAGAGAAACCAGCTCCATATCCAATTGTAGAAGAAGTTGCATATGTGCATCCTAGCGATGATTTTTCAAAAAGAGATTTATCTTTTTCATTAGAAAATACATTTCATTATGATGAAGGTTATATGACACCTGAACAAGTGAATTTATTACTTCGTTTTTTACCAGTTGATATTACGTATGTTGATGAGAATGATAAAGTAGTATTTTATAATAGAGGAGATAATCGGGTTTTTCCACGAAGTAAAGGAATTATTGGTCGTGAAGTACGTTTTTGTCATCCTCCAAAAAGTGTGGATATGGTGTTGCGTATTGTTGAAGAATTTAAAGCAGGCACAAAAGATGTTGCTGAGTTTTGGTTCAATTTTAAAGGGCGTATTATTCACATTCGTTATTTTGCAATTAGAAACGACAATAAAGAGTATAAAGGTGTAATTGAAATGTCACAAGACATAACTGATATTCAAAAACTAGAAGGTCAAAAACGTTTATTAGATTGGGATTAAAGCTAATTACTTTTATAGTTTAGAGAATTAATAATTAACTGTCATTCCTGCGTAGGCAGGAATCCATAAATAGTTACAATAGATTCCTGCCTACGCAGGAATGACAAGAGTAATAATTAGGTTAAATACAGCAAATTCAATTATAAAATAAGGTATCAATCTTTAAATAGATAATCAAACGTATGAAAACAGAACCTATAAATACAAAAAACATATTTTATCCGCCAGGAGGAATATTACTATGGATAATTATTTTTTTAGAATTATTCACTTTTGGAATTGCATTAATTGCAATGGTTGTTTATAGTAAGGAAGAGTCAACTATTTTTCATGAATCTAGATTATTTTTAAATATAGCTTTTGGGACAATTAACACTGTTTTTTTAATAACAAGTGGGTTTTTTATGGCAATTTCTGTTCATTATTTGAAACAAAAAAATACTAAAAAATCATTATTGTTTTTAACACTTACCATGCTTGGTGGGGTTTTGTTTTTAGGGTTAAAAAGCTTTGAATATTTAGATAAAATTGAAGCAGGTTTAACTATAGGTTACAATACTTTTTTCACCTTTTATTGGATGCTTACTTTATTTCATGTAATACATGTAGTAGTAGGCTTAGTGATTTTAGTTTCAGTTTATGTTGGGTTAAAAAAGGAAAAATCAACAACTACTATTGAAGACGTTGAAGCAAGTGCAGCTTTTTGGCACATGTGTGATTTAATTTGGCTGTTGTTATTTCCAATAATTTATTTACTTTTTTAATTATGAATAGTAGAATAATTTTTGTTTGGATACTATTAGTATTGTTAACTATTACAGTTGGTGTAATTTCAAGTTTTTCTTTAAGTTATGCCGCTGTTGCAATTTTAGGTTTATCAGCACTGAAATTTATTGGAGTAGCATTTTACTTTATGGAACTTAAAAAAGCACATATATTTTGGAAAGCAGCCATATTAATTTACGTGTTTTTGTTTTCAATTATAACCTTAATCTATCTAAACTAAGTTTTTGAATTGTTTTATTTTAATACTGAAAACTCAATTTTTGAAGAAGTGAAAACCGTATGTGTTTGCGTTTTAAAATCCTCTTCAGTTGCTTTAAAAATATTATCAACATAGGTTTGTGGGTTTAAATCTATTAAAGGAAACCAAGTGCTTTGAACTTGTATTTGCAATTTATGTCCTTTTTTAAACGTATGATTTACGTCTTGTAATTTTATATTTACAGCTGTTTTTTTATTTGGAATAAAAGGTTCAGGATAGGTAAAGCTATTTCTGAATTTTCCACGCATAACTTCACTTCTAACCATTAAATGGTAATTACTCATTTTTAAATGGTCTTGCATTTTTTTATTATTTTCTTCAGCATCTGCCGGATGAACATCAATTACTTTTACAACCCAATCAGCATCTGTACCTGTAGTTGCAACTTGAAGTTTTACTAAAATATTGCCAACTAACGTTAAATCTTCTTCTAAAACACTAGTTTCATAAACCAATACATCACTTCTTCTGGCTGCAAAACGTTGATCGTCTGTCATATATTTTCTAGGTGTAAAAACAGATTTTATATCTTCAGAATATGGAACTGGTTTTTTAATATTACTTATAAATTGAATGCCAGTTTCTTTTTCTTCGGCAGAAGATAATTTTTGATTTTCGGATAAAAAGAGCGTTTCTTTTTCTGCATTTTTTGGAGGCCAAGCATCGTAACTTTCCCATTGCTTTTTACCAGTATCATAAACATAAGCTTCAGGTAAATTAGAATTTTTATCACCACTACCTTTCAAAAAATGATTAAAAAATTTAGTTTCAATTTGTTCTTGATATTTTAAAGATATTGAATCTCCAAAATAATAATTTCCTACACTGTTTTCAGGTTTTGTACTCGCCCATTGCCCGTGACTCCAAGGGCCAAAAACAAAAGTATTATAATTTTCTTTATTATACTCTTCAATTGTTTTATAGGTTTCTAATGCTCCATACAAATCTTCAGCATCAAATTCGCCACCAACAACCATAGTTGCCACATGTGATTTAATATTTTTTAAATGTTGAAGAATGCCTTTTCGTTGCCAAACTTCATCGTAATTAGGATGTTCTTTTAATTCTTCCCAAAAGAAATCTTCAGTTTTCTCATCTATTTGTAAAGAAGGATTATCTAATTTTTCATTTTGAAAATAGGAATTCAAATTACTTAGAGGTCCTGCATCTAAAAAGAATTGATATTGGTCTTGAGTTTTAATATCGGGCATTTTGTACCAAGATGTATCAGTAGGTTTGTCTTTTGGAGTTCCAAACAACGGCGTAATTTTAAAATAACTTAATAAATAAGCACCGTTATGGTGAAAATCATCAAAAAAGAAATCTGCAATACTGGCTTGCGGTGAAGCTGCTTTTAATGCAGGATGCGCATCAATTGTAGAGCAAGTTGCATAAAATCCAGGATAAGAAATTCCCCAAGTACCCACATTACCATTGTTATTTTCTACATTTTTTACCAACCAGTCAATAGTATCATAAGTATCTGAGCTTTCATCAATATCTTTAGCTGTTTTTTTGTTAGGAATGTACGCTCGCATATTATCATAAGTTCCTTCACTCATCCATCGTCCACGCACATCTTGATAAACAATAATATTTCCCTCTTTCATTAAATGTTTATTTGGACCAATATCATTTCTGTAGGTATCTGCACCATAAGGTTGGCAACTGTAGGGTGTACGTTGTAAAAGAATTGGATATTTTTTACTGGCATCTTTAGGAGAATAAATTGTAGTAAACAATTGAACACTATCACGCATAGTTATGGTAGTCTCAATTTTATCATAATTTTCTTGAGCGTAGTTATTTTCTTGCTCTTCAGAAGTTGTTGTTTTTTTACAACTGAATAAAACAGTAATTAGCAATAGTACTAGTATTGCTTTAGAAAGATGAATTTTCATGTAAAGATTGATTAGGTAATGGTAAATTTACAAAAAATGAACTTTAAATAAGTTAAGGTACTTGTTAAATCATTTTACTCTAGATTTTACTAGAATAAATTTAAGGTCGTTTGTCAGCCTGAGCTTGTCGAAGGGTAATTGGGCTTCGACAAGCTCTGCCTGACAGCAAGATTTCAAAGATAAAATGATGTTTAATTAATTTTGTAATAAAAGATTGTATTTTAAAAATCCATATTAAAATTGGAATAGAATAGTAAGCACCAGCCAATAACTAAAAAAAGTCCTCCAAGTGGTGTAACTGGACCTAAAATTTTTATTTTTTTATCTTTTGCTGAAGAAATAACCAATCCATAAATGCTAAATGAAAATAATATAATTCCAACCATAAAGCTATACGCCATATATTTTTCTGAAGTTGTTTCTAAATTGAAATTATATCCAATAAATAATAATACAATGGCATGATACATTTGATATTTAACACCAGTTTCAAAACTTTTTAATTGTTCTTCATTTAAGATTTTTTTTAGAGCGTGTGCACCAAAGGCTCCAAAAATAACGGATAAACCGCCTAAAAAGCTTGCGAACAATAATGTGAATTGTGTCATAGAATGAAAATTTATATATTTTCACTAAAGTAACTAAAAATTCATGAATTTTTTAGGAGCAGATTTCACAATATTTTTTGCTTACCTATTAAAATGTTTGAACGTTGTTTAAATGAAAAAAGAAAGCGGATTTATACAAAAAGATGTATAAATCCACTTTGTAAAATGGTATTCATAAATGTAAAATTCAGAATGTTTATTTTCTAATAACTTTTACATTTTGTTCTTCTACTTTTTTATCAGATAATAAAGAGGGAGCTCCAAAAAGTAAGTCTTCACTGGTTCCAGTTTTAGGGAAAGCCATTACTTCACGAATAGAAGTTTTTTTCTCCAGTATCATCATTAAACGGTCAACTCCCCAAGCGATACCTCCGTGTGGTGGTGCTCCGTAATGGAATGCATTGTACATTGTACCTACACTTTTTAGCATTTCTTCTTTGTTGTAACCCATATTTCTATAAGTAGCTTCTAATATTTCAGGTTTATGGGAACGTACAGATCCTCCACCAATTTCGTAACCATTTAAAATTAAATCGTATTGCTGTGCTATAATAGTTCCAATTTCATCATCTTTTCCACTCATGTGCTTTTCAATATCGTAAATCGCGGGCATAGAAAATGGATTGTGAGTAAATGTCCATCTGCCGTCATCTGTTCTTTCAAACATAGGGAAATCAACTACCCAAGCTGGACGTAATTCCTTAGGATTAATTAAGTGTAATATTTTACCCAATTCTTGACGAACGGCATCTAATGCTTTGTTAGCTGTTGCATAATCTGCAGCTGAGAAAAATACAATATCACCAATTTCAGCATTGGTAGCTTTTATAATTCCTTCAGCAATTTCTTCACCCAAAAATTTAATAATTGGCGATTGTAACTCATTTTCATTCACAATAATGTACGCTAAACCTCCTAAACCATTTTGTTGCGCTATGGAAGTTAAATTTTCTATTTGCCCTTTAGATAAACGTTTGTCTCCTTGCTCTTTGGCGGATACTTTTATGCATTTTACAATTCCACCATCTTCAATTGGTTTGCTAAATACTTGAAAAGTTGTTTCTTTTACAATGGCTGTAATATCTTGCAATTGCAATCCAAAACGTAAATCGGGTCGGTCGCAACCATATTTATCCATAGCATCTTTGTAAGTAATTACTTCAAATGGACGCAAAATCCACTTGTTACCATATATTTTTTTAACAACACCATTAAACATTTTGGTATTTAAATCTATAATTTGTTGCATACTTACATATGCCATTTCCATATCTAGTTGTGTAAATTCAGGCTGACGATCTCCACGAGAATCCTCATCTCTAAAACAACGGGCAAATTGAAAATATTTTTCATAACCACTTACCATCAACATTTGTTTAAACTGTTGAGGCGCTTGTGGTAATGTATAGAAAAAACCTGCTTGTTTACGCGTTGGAACAATAAATTCTCTAGCGCCTTCATCGGTTCCAGCACTTAAAATTGGAGTTTCAATTTCTAAGAAATCCTCTTCATCTAAAATATCTCGTAAAAGTTTAATTACTTTATGACGGTTAACTATAACTCTACGAACATCATCATTTCTATGATCTAAAAATTTATATTGAAAACGTACAGTTTCACTTGTTTTAGTCGCTCTTTTTATTTCAAAAGGTAAAGTTTTAGATAAGTTTAAAAGTTCTAATTCTGAAGTTTCCAACTCTATTTCACCAGTTCTTAATGATGAATTATAGTCATCAGCATTTCTTTGAACCACGATTCCTGTAGCTGAAATAACCGATTCAGGTTTTAATTTCACCAACTCATCTAAATTAGGAAATGACTCTCTACTTAAACGAACTTGAAATATTTCATGACTTGAATCGCGTAAATCAATAAAAATTAATTCACCGTGATCACGCACACTAGAAACCCATCCAGCCAAAGTAATTTTTTCTGAAATACTAGTTTTTGATAATTGAGAAATTACATGCGTTCTATAGTCTTGTTTTATAATTAGTGGAATTTCAGGAAGTACTTCTTCTTGTTCTTTAGTTGAAGATAACGAATTTTCAACTTTCGTTTTTTGATCTTCAGTTTTTGATTGTTGATTTTCCGCAGCACCAATTGAATTTAAAATACCTTCACGAACTATTTTTCCGGAAGCACCTTTTCCAATAATAGCAATTACTTTACCAACAAGAATACCTGCTTTACCTTGGTTTCCGGCTTTAATTTCTATGGCAATCGCTTCATTTTCAGAAATTATTTTATCAATAGCCTCTTTTATTTGAACTTCAGAAATGGTATTCTCTTCAAAATATTTATTGTAATCAAAGGATCTATCTTTTAAATAAGCTGTAATCGCATTTTGAACCAATACAACTGTTATTTTTTCAGCCTTAAATAATTGAAAAATCTCAATTAAATGATTGATATTCTGAATCTTAGAATATTCATCAGCGCTTAAATTATTAACTAAAGTTTTAGCAACAAAAGAAGGGTCTTGAAGTACTTTATTAATGGCTACAAAAGTTTCAGAACGTGCTGAATCTGCAGTAAAAAATTTAGCATCTTGCGGTAAAACACCACCTTCAATTAAAATACTTTCTACAGCATATGGCAATACGCTAGAATCAACTTTTATAGTTTCAATTTCATTTTTAATAGTTACAAAAGGTAAATCTGGTTCAGAAATAAAACGATAATCCGCTTCAAATTCTTTTTTACGCATTGTTTTGGTTTGCTTTAAATCAGCATCCCACAATACGGTAGTTTGGTCAGGTCTAAACTCTTTATGTTCTGTATAATAATTAAATTGTTTTTCAATTTCTTCTTTTAAAGCATCCACCATAAACTTAAACGAATTCAAGTTTTTTATTTCGGTACGTGGATTTAAATCATAGCTTCTTTTTTTACGTAAAGAAACTGAAACATCCGATTTAAATTCTCCTTTTTCAAGGTTTGCTTCAGAAATACCTAAATTTTGAACAATACGTTGAATGTATTGTGCATACGTTGAAGCATCTTCAATATGGCGTATACAAGGTTCGGTTACAATTTCAATTAAAGGCACTCCTGCTTTGTTAAAATCTACCAAAGAAATCTTCTTCTCGTGAACCAATTTTGCAGCATCTTCTTCAATATGTACCTGTGTTAAATTAACAGTAAATTGAGATCCATCATTTCGGTAACAAGAAACTTGTCCGTCAGGAATGATAGGATTATGAAATTGTGTTATTTGAATATTTTTCGGATTGTCTGGATATTCATAATGTTTTCTATCCCAAGAGATTACTTCGTTAGAAAATGTAGAATTTACAGCTTTACCAAAATATATAGCCTTTGTAATTGCTTCTTTATTTAAGGAAGGTAAAACTCCCATTTGACCAGTACAAACTGAACAAATATGTTGGTTTGGTGTTTCCGTTTCTTGATTTGGACAAGAACAAAACAACTTGGTTTTGGTGTTTAATCGAACATGAGTTTCAAGTCCAATAACCAATTCTAAATCGTGCGCTTTTATAGCGGCCATTAATTGCTCCAATTCCATTATATTGTATCTTTTAAGAAGTTAGCAAACTTCAAGATTGTTTGTTCTTGATTTTTGGCTGCAGTAATTTGTAAACCCGTTTCAGTTCCTTGTGGCACCGTTAGCGTAGGTAATTGTCCTAAGCTAAATCCAACGGTATAAGCATCAGATAAATACATTGTTAAAGGATCTTTTAAACTTTCTCCTATTTTTGGAGGTGTATTTGGAGTTACAGGTGATACTATGATATCAACTTCCTTAAAATCTTTTTCAAAATTTGCTGAAATTTGATCTCGTAAAGCCAAACCTTTTAAATAAATCTCATCAGAAAAACCTTGAGATAACACTTGGTTTCCTCCAACAATTCTTCGTTTTGTTTCTTCTGAAAAATTTTCAGAACGTGTAATTGAATAGGTGTCTTTTAAATTTTCACCTTCAATTCTATTTCCATAATTTGTACCATCTAATCTAGACAAGTTTGAAGCAGTTTCTGCCATTGCCAACGTGTAATACGTTGAAACTAATGTTTCAGAATCAAAGAAATCTAATTCTTTTACGGCAATACCTTGTTCTTTTATTTTTTCAATTGTTGTTAAAAAATCAGCTTTAATTTTTGGGTCAATTGCTTCATTCTCAATAAAGTTTTTAAAATAACCAACAGTATTTACTTTGTTAGAATTTAAAATATCATTTTCACTTATTTCAGAAGATTGAATGGTAGTTTGATCTTTTATATCTTTTCCACTCATAACATTCAACAAAATCCGAATATCTTCAATAGATTTTGCTAAAGGACCAACACAATCTGTTGAAGATGCATAAGCCATTAACCCGAAACGAGAAATACGACCGTAAGTAGGTTTTAAACCATAAATATTGTTGTAACCTGCAGGTTGTCTAATAGATCCTCCAGTATCTCCACCAATAGAAAATACGGTATACTCTTTTGCAACATTAACCGCTGAACCACCACTAGAACCACCAGCAACTAATGCGGTGTTTACTGCATTTTTAACAGCTCCAAATATGGTATTTTCACTAGATGAACCGTGTCCAAAACTATCGCAATTTTCTTTTACTAAAGGAATCGCTCCAGCATCTAATAATTTTTGAATGGCAGTTGCTGTGTAAGCCGATTTGTATTTTTTTAATAAATTAGAACTTGCAGTTGCATAAGTTCCTTGCAACATATATACATCTTTAATTCCAAAAGGAATACCTTCTAATAAACCTATTGTTTCCCCATTTGCTATTTTAGCGTCAACTTTTGAAGCTAGTTCTAATGCAGTAGCACTTAATAACGAGTTTACGGTATTGTGTGTGTTTTCTTTTAATAAATCTAATTTTTCTTGAATCAATGCGGTACAAGATAGCTGTTTAGACACCAGTTGTTGGTGTATTTTTTTTATTTGAGATTCCATATTAGTCTTCTATAACTTGTGAAACTACTAAATAACCGTTTTTTTCTTTTGGGAAATTTTCAATAATGATTTGTCTTTCAATTGCAGAACTTTCTATGACCACATCTTCTCTTAAATCATTTACAGACACGCAATTATTATTGACATTATTTAAAGAATTATTATTTGTTACCTGTGCATTTTTTATCACATCAAATAATTTATTCACAGTCTCTGATGGCTGCGCTCCTTTAATACTCGACAATATGTCGACTGTCATTATTTTACTCATGTCTTTATTATTTAGTTTAGAAATCAAACTTTTAAGCAGGCGAAATTACGAAAGTTTTGTGAAGAGTGCACGTTTTTTTTATGGTAAGCTATGTGTTGCAATCCTGTTTTGGCTGAATTTGCCTTTATATTAAGATTATACTAAATGTTGTAGGTTCATTGTACTGTATATTGAAATAATAACAAAAAACAGATCAATAATTTCATTTTCTTCTAATTTGTGAATTAAATGTATTTTTGTCAAAAATTATATTTAATGCTATTAAAAGAATCTCAAGAAAAATTATTACCAACGCTAAAAAAATATTTCGGGTACGATAGTTTTCGTGACCAACAGCAAGAAATTATTGAAGCTGTACTTTCAAAAAAAGATAGTTTGGTAATAATGCCTACTGGAGGAGGAAAATCAATTTGTTTTCAATTACCTGCATTACTTTTTGATGGTTTAACCTTGGTAATTTCGCCATTAATAGCCTTAATGAAAGATCAGGTTGATGGGTTAAATGCCAATGGAATTTCAGCAGATTTTTATAACAGTAGCCAAGAAGGTTTTGAGCAAGAAGCTATTTTTGAGAAGATTTTCCGAAAAGAATTAAAGTTGCTATATGTCGCTCCTGAGAGTTTATCGCTATTGCAAAATATAGTAACAGAGGAGCATATAAGTTGCGTAGCTATTGATGAAGCGCATTGTATTTCTTCTTGGGGACACGATTTTCGTCCTTCATACCAACAATTAGGATTTCTAAAAAAAGCATTACCAAATACACCAATTATTGCTTTAACAGCCACTGCTGATAAAGCAACCAGAGCAGATATTGTTGAACAATTAAATATGCCTTCGGCAAAACAATTTATTTCATCTTTTGATAGACAAAATATTGAGTTAGAAGTGAGGCCGGCAAATGACAGAATTTCTCAAATTATAAAATTTATTAGAAAACAACCTAATGAGTCTGGAATAATTTATTGTTTAAGCAGAAAAGGAACGGAACAAACTGCCAACAAATTAAAACAAAACGGAATCAATGCCGCAGCATATCATGCGGGTTTAAATTTTGCTGAACGCACCAAAACACAAGAAAATTTTATTTACGATAAAACAAAAGTAGTTTGCGCAACCATAGCCTTTGGAATGGGAATTGACAAATCAAATGTTCGTTGGGTAATTCACTACAATATGCCCAAAAATATTGAGGGTTATTATCAGGAAATAGGGCGTTGTGGTAGAGATGGATTAAAAGCAAATGCGTTGTTGTTTCATAGTTATTCTGATGTTATTCAGCTTCGTAAATTTATGAGTGGAGCTACAAATGAAGACGTGCAAGCAGCAAAATTGGATAGAATGAAACAATTTTCTGAAGCAACTACGTGCCGAAGAAAAATTTTGCTAAGTTATTTTGGAGAATTGTTGGCTACAAACTGTGGAAATTGTGATGTATGTAAAAACCCACCACAATTTTTTAATGGTACAATTATCGCTCAAAAAGCACTTTCAGTAATTTCTAGATTAAATGAAACTGAAGCCACAGGAACTGTTATAGATGTATTGCGCGGTGCACATAACGCTACAGTTTTAGATAAAGGTTACGATAAATTAAAATCGCACGGTGTTGGAAAGGATATTTCTTGGAGAGATTGGCAGCAATATTTAATTCAATTAATGAATCAAGGGTATTGTGAAATTGCCTTTCATAAAAATAATGCTTTACGCCTAACTAGTTTCTCTAAAAAAGTTTTGTTTGAAAAAGAACAAGTTAATTTAACACGCCCTGTTGAATTTACAGAACAAGTTGTGGTTGATAAAAAATCAAAAACAGCAAAAATATCAAAACCTAAAAAGGATTCATTATTTGAAAGATTGCGAAAATTGCGTCAGGAAATAGCAATTGCTGAAAATATCCCCGCTTATTTGGTTTTTAGTGATGCCGCTTTAAAAGAAATGGAACGCGCAAGACCTATGTGTGAAAGTGATTTTTTAGATATAAGTGGAGTAGGGCAGCGTAAATTAGAAGTTTATGGAGAGGATTTTATTGCGGAAATAGTTTCTTTTTCAAATGAAAAAATAAAAACGCGTAAAAAAAATGATACTCATAAAGTAACCTATGAATTGTACAAAGAGGGTTTGTCAATTGATGAAATTGCAGAAAAAAGAAATTTAAAATCTACCACTATATTTTCTCATTTGGCTAAATTGTACACGGATGGGAAGAAAATAGATATCTACAGTTTTGTTACCAAAGATGAGGTTGAAAAAGTGAGAAAAGCGAAAGATGAATTAGAAAGTCCCGATGCTTTAAAACCGTATTACGAACATTTAAATGCGGAAGTTGAGTATTTTAAAATACGTTTGGCCTTAACTATTATTGATAAAGAAGGATAGGATATTTTTTTGGGCGTTACCCTTTGGGTCGGGCTTTTGCTACTCGCTTTTTAGTATTTTAAAAAGGAAATACTAAAAGAGCTCAAACAAACCGCGCAATCCCTAACGCAAGTTAAGAGTTTAAATTTTAAAGAGATAACCTTTTAATCATTGGATTATTTTTAACAATATTTGATAATACAATATGTGTTCTGGTTTCACCATAGGTAATTAATTGATCTATAAACTGTTCCAAATGCCTTTGATTGTTTAAAACAACTTCCATGATAATGTTTTCATTTCCGGTTATTCTGTAGCAATTTACAACTTCATCAAAGCTTTTTACAATTTCTAAAAATGGTTTTAACCTTCCCATAAATGCCCTTAAAGTAATAATTGCTTTTAGCTGATGACCTGTTTCATAATGAGAAATTTTAGCATGATAACCTTCTATAATTCCAGCATCTTCCAATTTTCGAATACGTTCAGCAACAGCAGGTGAAGTAATACCAACTTTTTTAGCAATATCAGTATTAGATTGTCTTGCATTTTGTTGTAAACATTCTAATATTTTCCAATTAATAGGGTCTAATTTCATATTTAAGGAGTTA